>Ga0208029_1000599_pt1 | contig 20785 bp, 23 predicted proteins | sample MalvireepMed_s12_FD_184242 | JGI IMG/M metagenome (GOLD analysis project Ga0208029, IMG submission 184242) | Marine viral communities from the Global Malaspina Expedition - Malaspina viral metaG DeepMed_s12 (SPAdes) (version 2) | ecosystem: Environmental > Aquatic > Marine > Oceanic | place... | reverse complement strand
TCTGCCCCTACTCCTAAGTGGGGGAGCGGTAGCGTCCGCAACAAACGGTAGATGTGTGTGACGCATTGGGGCAACTCGTAGCTGAGTATTAGAGGTGCTAATCTATCGAACTACCGCAAGACTATGGAACCTGTCAGCTTTCTCCTACGGTGTGCCGGAGCATCGTCAACGTACTGCACGTTCTGACAGGTATGAGGATCATTGATGTGCAGTGCGGTCTCCGGCAACTTTAAGAATCGTAATTCTCAAACTATGGAGATTCAAATGAATCCAGATGATATTACACCTAGCCCAGTCTTTGTAATCAGGCGAGCAGGTGATATGTGTTTTGAGTGTGGCTCTGACCTACTGATGTACGATGATGATCAGGCTCTCATCGAGTTTCGTTCTAGGAGTGAAGCAATAAAGTATGTCCTAGAGGAACTAGCAGGTGTTACTATTGAAAAAGTTAAACCCATCAACAAGCGAGGGACACACTTTGAATGATACCTGACTCAACTGGCGTGTTGCTCCGTGCGTCAGAAACTATGTAACGGAGCATCCCTTTTATCCCTTAACTCATGGAGAAAAACATGAAACAAGGAAATGGAAACAAGTCCTTTGGGGACTTACAAGCTGTCGCTCGTGATCGAGCATCTCGGAAGTTTGATGTAATCCAGAACGTGCAGGAATGTGAATTCTACAATGTCGCTGGTAGACCACAGCATATGAAACTGACACTTCCGGATTCGTCATCCATCAATGCAGTTGTTGATAATCATGCACTGGATTTAATTTGTGGTTACACCCATATGCCAGCGTCCTATCACAGGTACTGCACCAATGAAAGTAAAGCGGAATTAGCAACCCGCAACCTTAACGAGTGGTTCAGTGATCCAATTACGGACAAAGAAAGGCGTATGTTCAGGCTCTGGAAACCTGAGACTGTGGGAGAGTATGACGAGCATCGGTTGCGCTCGTTTCATTCCTCGCAGTACATGAGGTTTGACGATGAGGTTCTTCTAGATGCTTGTGTTCCGGAAATTAAGAAGTTCAAGAACGGAGCATTGGAGATTGCGTCATGTAACCAGAGCGATCACTTTCTCAATGTGAAATGCACGATGCCCACTATGAAAAAGGAAGTCAAGGTGGGGGAGTATGTTGAGTGCGGATTCAGATTAAAGAATGGTGAAACCGGAATAAGTAAGATACATGGCGGTGGTTATCTAGGCGTACTGGCGTGTTCCAATGGTGCTGTACTTACTGACTGGATAGGTAACCCATTCAGCAGGAAGCATCTTACCGGAGTGCAACCGATCGGAATCATGCCTCAGTATTGGGATGATCCATCACGATACCCACAGGGCAATCCTGCCTACGGGGATTACGTTAGGGTTATACGCAAACAGCTTCAAGAACTGCTTGAGAAATGTTTCAGTGACTCTCAGTTCGAGAAGGTAGTGGAGCGTTTGACCGCGACAGCCCATCTGTCTACTAGAATTAGACACCTCGACCCTCACCCTGAGCCAAAGCAGAAGCGCACCATACCAGCATTGATTGTGGTTGGTAAGGAGTTTGGTCTCTCCCGTACCGCGCAACAGAATATCTTTGATGCTCTGCACAAGGATGGGGATTTCACCCAGTGGGGTTTTGCCAATGCAATAACACGCACGGCAAACGATCACACCAACTACGATGAAGCTACTAAGCTGGAGGAGATAGGCGGAAATATTCTGTCTTTCCCACAGCGATTGTGGAATCGTTACGCTCAAGCTGACTGGCCTGTTTCAATGGCAGCATGAGTCATGTCATACGACTCAACCAACGTACCCAAGTTGTTCAAAAAGGTAAGGTGGCGATCCTATAGCGTGAACCTTGATGTCGGAGGCGGTTACCACAAGGATGCTACCCTGTACTTGGCTGAACGTAAAGTTAAAAACGTAGTATACGATCACATCCATAAGAGCGCGGAACATAATGCCAAAGCAATTTCATTTGTCATAGGCATTGGCGGGTCGCACTCTGTGACATTATCAGATGTGCTTAATGTCATCCCATCATGGCGTGATCGTGATGCCGTCCTGTACTACAGCAAGTTTCTTGCCCGTAAGAGCGCACCCATTTACATCGGTGTGTACGAGGGCGATAAGTCTGGTGTAGGGAAGATGACCCGTAAAGGTTGGCAAGCCAATTTGGAACTTGGTGAATATGAGAAAGCAATTGCCAATAGATTCGAGATCGTCAGCATTAAGGACGGTGTAATTACTGCAATCAAATCTCCTTAAACTTCCTCCACATTAGCCCCCCGCCTTGGGGGGCATTTTTTTTTGCCTAAAATTTAGGCTTCATGCCACCTCCACTCCAACTCTATAGGGAACTGCTCACCATCCTTATATTTTCTGGTGTAATGCCAGCCCATCTCATTCTTATGACACCTTATCCTACCTTCAATATTAAATCCCATCTCAGCTGGACTCATCTCTACATTATTATCCAACCAATACTTTCGCATACGCTCATCAGGAAACTCAACCTGTAGCTGGCGACTCACCTCTCATACATCCTTTCCTGCCAGTCTTCATCCTCTTGATCAACGGGGATCTGCGGATCTGTAGTTTGAGAATCCTGATTCTTAAACTCTGGATCTAGATCCTCTAAATCAAACTCGCGCATCTTCTTTCGGATCGCAAGCCCTTCATCTTCTCCGTAATAACTTTTTCTTGGTCTGCCCATACTCCTATCCTCTAAAGCCATTATAACATATTGGGGGGTAGATCTGTAGCCCCCCCTAATGGAATGATGACAGTATTTAAAAAGGAGCCACCACAACAAACCAGTTCAAACCAGTTCAAAGCCTTCGGTCCAGTTCCTTGCTGATCTCAAACTCGAACACATCAAAAATCCCAAGAATGTGCTGCCTGAACCTGTACTTCCACTGCCTTTCCCATGTAACTCTATTAACCCCCATGAACTTTGCTCTATAAGTCTCTGTTCTTTTTAGAATTCCTGACCCTTCGCAACTAAAACAATCCATGCTTTTGAACCCTGTATGGATCGTACCTCTCCCATTACATCGTCTGCATCTATCAGACCCTACGTTCTCCTGTAATGCTAACTCAGCTAATCTATAGGCAAACCAGCCTCGCACATCCATCGGGAGGTCAGTGGGCCTAGCGAACCTTGGCCTGTGTTTCCATCCCTGAGCCTTCGCCATCTTCACTATCTCACCATAAACATGCCTAGATATATCTTCATAGTGCGCGTACTCTCCCGCATATTTAAGCCTAGCGTATCTGGCTATAATACGATCCATCCCAGCTAATGCAAAGCACATATCCTCCCAAGACCTGCGAGGGTTGTGGAAGATGCTAGACGATTGAGTAGTTAGTGATTTAAAATTCTCCTTCGAGTTCTTCCTCAAAGTAAATCTCCATGAATATTTCTTTTGTTGGTATTTTTGGTAATACCAATTCTACTTCACCAGTCTCTACATAGTTTTGAAACTGTTCACATGCTGTTTCATGGTCACGGCATGTATCATGCTTCTCACATCCATCACACGGACTTCCCCACTCGTCCATCATCTTTTTCCAGACTACATTTGCCATGAGCCGGGCAACTTAACGTAAATCTTGTGCATAAATTTAATAGCTGTCTCATCATTCACCATCTGCGTAGGAAACCTGTACACACTCCAGCCTTCTAGAGCAGCTAAATTATACTTCTCGCAGTCTTTGGCAAACCCGGCTCCAGTTACATGGCGACCCTGATTCCAAGTTCCCCCTTCTATCTCTACGGCTATCATGTGTTTAGGCCACGCAAAGTCGAACCTAAACCGCCTGTCTTTTAGAAAGACATATTCTTCCTTCCACTCCCCTAGACCCAAGGTACTGTACTTCTTCTCCTCAGTACCAAAGGTAGCATCCGTGAGTTGTTGAGCAAATATTAGTTCTCCCTTACTACGGGATGTAGCCATGCTCTAACTCCTTGCCTGAAGGGTCTATAAGTTGAGGGACTGGCGCTCTTCTGCCCTGCTTAAACGAAAAGGGTTTTCCACTAAACCACAATGGCAGCGTGGGATGCTCAGGATCATAACGATTCTTTAAGCACTCCAAGTACCCGTCCGGCTTCCTCTGATACTCTTCATTATCAGGGTTCTCATTCAATATTTTCTGCTTCTTTAGGTCTTTAAATATAGTAAAGGCATAGTCAGCTAAATCTGAAATCTCACCACAGCCTTTTATATCCATCTTATCCGGTCTCTTATACTCATTCTCGCCTTTCCTCATATGAGCGACCAAGTGAATATGCAAGCCAGTCACCCTCGCTGCCTCTTTCAGCATCCGAATAAAGTTCTTTTGTCCAAGGTTAAGGTTGGCCTGATCCGTCTGAAGGTCTACCATCATGAGGGAGTCTAACACAAGATGGGTAAAGTTGTTTGCAGATGCCCACCTAGCCAAGGCTATTAATTCATTTGCTCTAACGTGTTCCTCTTTCCCGTAGATATAAACCTTTCCCTCTAAGTAATCCATGACATAACTGGCTGCTTTGGCTGTAGGCTCACCAACACCTAGAGCCTGTTTCACCATTCGTTCAATCTGAACATGGACAGCCATCTCAGGTGACCAGAAGAGAACTTTCTCTTCCTTGTCCGTGTACTTTCCATCTGCCCACCATAGGCAGAACTGTTGAATCAGAGCAGACTTGCCATGCCCGTTGATTCCAGCCCACACGGAGAGAGTGCCGGGAATTATTCTGAGGTCAGTCTCCGTAAGGCATGGGATGCGACAGCCAGATTTATTATTTCTATTCTCTATCCACTCTAGAGTTTCTGTCCTAAAGTTATTAGGAGAGAACACATGGCCTGAAACATCCACAGGTTCCATAAAATCTTCAAGATCAGGAGTAATTAATTGCATCAGTCTTCCTCGAATTTAGCCATTGGATCATCAGTGTACTCGATCCATCTCTCCTGTTCAAGGAATTTCTGCGCCCCCGGAACCCACTTCCCTGAATCACTGGTCCAGTCATCTGATTCCTTGTGGTCTTCCACGCAACGGATGATCTTGAGGGCAATCTTTTCCAATCCGTTAAGCGTCCAGTATTGATGCAGCGTTCTTTTAATACCCAAGCGGTGTCTAGGGTAGGTAAAACAGAACCTCTGATACCCCGGTTCCATACCATTACTTTTGTTTTGTTTTAAAGATTCTTTTAGTTCCACTACAGTGGTGGAGTCTGAGTCCACTACAGTGGTGGAGTCTACCTCAGTGGTGGGGGTAGAAACCAAGCGGTAGATATTGGTATCCCTGTACCGTTGTTCCCTTTCTAGAGTACCAAAGTTCACCATCTCAGATATCATCTTGCTACAATACTTGGGCGTATGCCCACTCCTCTCAGCTATTTCATTGAGGCTGGGAAAGTAGGGTTGAGGACAACTCAGAATAGCGCCCATCACTCTCAGATGACCAGACTTATGCCTGTGGTCCTGAAGAATGTAGACAGGCAATGGACCCCAGAAATTACCCTTACTCATAACATTCTCCACATGGCAAAGTAGTATGTCTTCTTTGCTCCGTGGAAACGGGTGTCAAAAATCCGTTTGGCCTGAAGGCGTTTAAGTACATCTCTTAGCCCCCTTACAGTCAAAGAGGATAACTCGGCGATCTCTTTCATTCTCAAGTCCACCACTCCATTATCACCTATCTTAAAGACCATCGCCACTGCCACCAACTTTTCTGTGGGAGAGAGCGTTTCGGCACGGAGCAGAACATTGAGAACGTGTTCCCTTTTCTCTATTAGTGTTAGCATTATCAATCACTTACGTGGGGTTGTGTTATTGAACCCCCTATGATAATCTACGTTCTATGGCCCGTCAAGGAAAATATTTTGACTGGATTCACAAGCAGCCTTGTTGGGGCTGCGGGACTTACGGTGTAGAGGCTCACCATGTGAGAGTAGGGACAGGGATGGGGAAGAAGCCCATCGACCTTCATGTGATACCTGTATGCAGGGGTTGCCATATGAAGTGCCATGCCTCAGAATATACCACGGAAGACCAATTGATATGGCTATACCAGACGCAGACACGGGCAACAGCAGAATCGCTTATAAAGTGGTGACGCTCATCACGTTGTGGGTCGATACCGGCCCGGAACATGAAGCGATAACTAATTTATCCAAGCAAATTCTAGAACATGAAATTACAGAACTTCTGGATGGAGCAGGTTTCCGGATTGGTGAGACTGGATACGAATTCACCACAGCGGTTAACTCAATTGAGTTTGTTCAGCGCACTGACCTTCACTAAGTCATGCTTAATCTCATAAAAGATACCCCTTACGGCAAGATTGTTTACAATCCAATGGATCAATACGTTGGGAAGTCAATAGAGATGTATGGAGATTACCAACTAGAGGAGAAGAAAGTATTCTCCAAGTATGTCAACGAGGAAAGTGTTGTCCTAGATATAGGAGCGAACATTGGTACTCATACCTTATGGTTTGCACAAAATTCAAAACTGGTGCTTGCTTTCGAGCCTCAAAGATATGTATTCCAGATGCTTTGCGCTAACATGGCTCTCAATTCAATCCAAAACGCTGACTGCAAACAACTGGGTGTTGGCTCTACGAGAGAGATAATTGAAGTAGCATTTATCGACCCGGAAACTGAAAATAATTTCGGGGGATTGTCTCTAAAGGATCACTCGATAGAGAAGGTCAAAGAAGAAACTGGAGCCGTTGATTTACACGGAGAGAAAGTAGCGGTCTGTAGAATAGATGACATAGGCTTAGATCAGTGCGACTTCATAAAAATAGACGTTGAAGGGATGGAGCCAGAGGTGCTGGTCGGCGGTCGCCAAACCATTTTAGAATTGCGACCATACATTTACATGGAAGTCGATAGAGAAGAGAATTGGGAGTTTCTAAACGATCAGTTATTTGAGTATAACTATGTTGTGCATGAGTCTATTCCACCTTTGTACTCTGAGGAGTATGAAGGAGAAAATATATTTGGGGATATGGTGTCGCACAATTCTCTATGCATTCCGGCAGAAAAAGCATGAAAAGACGCTGGATACTACGCAACGCTCGTGTTAGAGATTTCGCATGTTCTATTCTGGGTGAATTAAAACTTCAGGATGAGCCAAACGATGAACCCGTTCTCGAACTCATCTTACGCCCTTACAAAGAAAACCGTTCATTAGAACAGAACGATATGTTTCATGCATGGTGTGGTTCCATAGCAGAAAAGACAGGGCATTCAAAAGCAGAGATCAAGGATATCCTTCTCGAAACTGTATTCGGAACTGAAGAGTATCTGAACCTTAAGAAAGAGAAACGAACTAAACTAAGACAGACCTCTGGCTTGACTAAAAACGAAATGTCAGAGTTGATAGAAAGATCAGTACAAATCGGTATAGAACTTGGGGCAGATATCCCAGAGGTGACATATGAGTAATGGGCATTCAGAAGAAGGTATTGCAGCAACAACCGGGCCAGACTATAATGAAGGACATGACTACAACGCTCAAGAAATTCAGGACCGTGAGCAATACGAGAGAGAACAACGTATGACAGACTTAAATAATGAGGTACTTCCAATGACTAGAAGTCAATTCTTAAACGGGCTTGTCACGCGCCACAACCTCATCGTTGATGAAGACATCTGGAAAGATAAGCACCTTGGGTTTTCCATAATCAAACTCACAGGCATTGAAAAAATTCAAGCCAATCTCAATATAAGAGTTACGTTTGAGCATGTAGTAATCGAGAGAGATTTTGCCGTTATTAAAGCAATTGCTGTTGGACAGAACACTGCTGTTCAAAGCTACGGTAGCGTGGTCAGAGGTAAAAAGCCTGATGGAAATCACGTTGGCACTTACATTGTTGAGATGGCAGAGAAGAGAGCAAAAAATAGAGCCGTCCTTAAGTTGTGTGGTGGATACAAATACGGATTGTATTCTGAAGATGAATCTGACGACTTTAAGAAAAGATCATGAACGATTTTGAATTTCCGGTTACTTTGCAGGACTGGCCCCTTCAAGAGAAGGATATCACCAGTGAGTTGTGCAAGAAATGTGGGCTATGTTGTGAACTTACAGTAACCCCTGCTACTGAAGACGATAGACAACTGGAGTTTTACCGGACAATCGCAGAAAATCATCCAGAAATCACCTTCAGTGATGGCTCACTGAGCATAAGATGTTCTCATCTTAAAAAGACAAAACATTCCGCTACTCCACACTGGGAATGCAGTATCTATGAAGATAGACCACAGTTATGTAAAGATTATAATTGCGTAAGTTGGGCAAAGGTAGCCAACGATACATCCCGCTATGATCAGGTTTTAAAAATAGCCGGGCTTCTTCCACAAGAATCAGATTTTCCTGAAGAACTACGAGGACCAGACCTATGAGCCATTGGTATGATAGACAAGGTAACCCGCGCTATGAGGTGCAGGGAAAGCTGGGGCCAAAGCCTACAACCCTGCGTGAGGCCAGAAAGGAAGGATGGGTTCCATCGGTGTCAACTGTATGGGGTGACATCGTTGCCAAGCCTATGCTCAACAAGTGGATGCAGAACGAACTGATGGAAGCCCTTTGGGCGGAGTTCCATTCAGCAGACAACATGTATGGAGAGCAGACCTACTCTGAGTACGAGGAACAGGCTAGAACACGGTTCAGCAAGAAACAGCAACAGGTAATGAATCGTGGAACAGTTGTCCATGACCATCTTGAACTCTACTTCAAAGGAATTAAAGTTTCCCCAGAATATGAGGAGATATGTCACAACGTACACCAGAAGCTGAACGAGGTGTGCGACAGTGGTGACTGGGTAGCGGAACACTCCTTTGCTCACCACTCAGGCTATGGTGGAAAAATTGATTTACACAATGATGAGTGGGTGATAGACTTCAAGACTAAGGAATTCCCAGCCAAACCTAATGTGAAGAAAATGGTTTACGATGACTACGGTGCGCAACTAGCAGCCTACAATTACGGTATGGGAAACACGCGCAGGATAATGAACTTATTCATAGACGTTGGTGAAGGCCATCGTGTGCTTGAATGGGAGCATGAGGACACATCTCGCTACTCAGATATGTTCAAACACGCTCTCTCGCTTTGGAAGTTGGTAAAGAAATATGACCCATCGTGGTCTGACAAGAGGGTAATGTGATATGAATGTAAATAAAGTAATTCTGGTTGGTCGCGCAGGGAGAGACCCGGAAGCGCGGGAGACAGGCAAGGGAGAGGCAGTTGCAAACATCTCTCTCGCTACCAACAGTGGGTACGGTGACAATGAAAAGACGGACTGGCATCGTGTGACGTTCTTTGGTAAGCTTGCCAACACTGTGATTGAGTATGTAAAGAAAGGTCAGGAACTTTACGTTGAAGGGAGAATATCCTACAGCAAGTACACTGGCAAAGACGGTATTGAGAAGTACAGTACCAGCATCATTGCTCACTCAATGCAGATGGGCAAGAAGGAAAGTAGTTCAGCAGTTTCTTCAACAAGCGAGGATGACGACTCGCTACCATTCTAGAGAGGACGGGGGTGGCAACACCCCCAGTCTCTACTGGCAAGAAGATGTAGATCAGACGTTCCGTGTCTATCACTTAGCCAGAAAAATATATCCCAAGAGGTGGGATGTAACTTCAAAGGGAGACTCATGGGACAGATGGTTTTTCAAACACACCGGAATGTCTCTTGATGACTTTGTAGAATGGGCAAACGAACACAAGCTGAGAGACAAATGGAAACAAAGCGTAAAAAAGTCAAGCTACAAAACAAGGCTACGGAAGAAATTAAAGTCCTTGAGATTATCCAGAGGGATAGCGTCCAAGGGTTCTGGTGCGTAGAAGAAAACTGGGAGTCAATAACAGAATGGGAATGGTATCCACATGACAAGTGGAAGGAAATTAAATGATAACTGAATATCAGAAGGTGATTCACAAGAGTCGGTACGCTCGTTACCTAGACTCTGAGGGGCGCAGAGAATCGTGGGAAGAAACAGTCAATCGTTACTGCGACTACATGGCGTGGGTTCTGGCTGGCTATACCATAGGCTTTCCTAAAGAAGTTAAGCAAGCCATCCTTGATATGGAAGTGATGCCCTCTATGAGAGCCTTCATGACTGCCGATCCTGATCCCGGTACTGGCGCTCTGACCAGAGACCACATGGCAGGATACAACTGTGCCTATCTCGCAGTAGATCATATTAGAGCATTTGACGAATCCATTTACGTTCTTCTCTGTGGAACTGGTGTAGGGTTCAGCGTGGAGAGACAGTTCATTAGCCGTCTTCCAGAGGTAGCTGAAGAGTTTCATCAGTCAGACACCACTATCGTTGTTTCTGACAGCAAGATAGGATGGGCAAAAGCGTTGAGAGAATTGGTGAGTCTGCTCTATCAGGGGATGATACCCAAGGTAGACTACAGTAGAATTCGTGAGGCTGGCGCTCGTCTTAAAATTTTCGGGGGAAGAGCAAGTGGACCTGATCCTCTGGAAAGATTGTTCGGTCACTACATCCACACCTTCCAGAATGCTAAGGGCAGAAAACTAAACAGCATTGAGTGCCATGACCTTATGTGCTGGAACGGAGAGAGTGTGGTAGTTGGTGGAGTAAGGAGAGCAGCAGAGATCAGTCTAAGCAACCTGACTGACGAAAGAATGAGACACGCAAAGACAGGCCAGTGGTGGATAGAGAATCCACAACGTGCCTTGGCTAACAACAGCGTGTGCTACACAGAGAAGCCCGACATGGGTATCTTCATGCGTGAGTGGCTGTCTCTCTACGAATCACACAGTGGAGAGCGGGGCATCTTTAACAGAGAGGCTGCTAAGAAACTCATGCCTGAAAGAAGGGACAAGGACCATGAATTCGGCTGCAATCCATGTTCTGAAATTTGCTTGAGGAGTGCAGAAACGTGCAACCTCTCAGAAGTAGTGTTGCGCCCCACTGATACTGTTGATGATGTCTCCCGCAAGATAGGATTAGCTACCATCCTTGGAACTATCCAGTCTGCTCTCACCGACTTCAGATACGTCAGACCGATCTGGAGAAAGAACGCAGAGGAAGAGAGGTTACTAGGTGTTAGCTTTACTGGGGTGTTTGATTGCCCCACCGTCTTGAATGCTACACCTTCTCAGCTTGACGCATGGAGAGGGTCTGCTGTTTTCATGAACACAGTCTGGGCCAAGAAGATGGACATTAAACCATCTGCTGCCATTACCTGCATTAAGCCTTCAGGGACCGTGAGTCAGCTAACTGGGGTTGCTGGGTCAGGGTTGCACCCCTCTTACGCAAAGTACTACATCAGGCGTATCAGACAGGACAAGAAAGACCCCCTGAATCAGGCTCTAATAGACGCAGGGATCGAATACGAGGACGACCCATACAACAAAGAGGCTATCGTATTTTCCTTTCCTATGAAGGCTCCGGCTAAGTCTCGCACAAGGCATGAGTTCACGGCTATCCAACATCTTGAGATATGGAAGAAGTTCGCCCTGCACTGGTGTGAACATAAGCCCAGCGTCACCATCTATGTGGGTGAGGACGAGTGGCTAGAGGTCGGTGCTTGGTGTTACCAGAACTTTGATATCATTAGTGGGGTAAGCTTTCTCCCAAGGGCAGATGACAGCCACAGCTACGAGGTTGCTCCCTATGAGGAGATAACCAAGGAAGAGTACTCCATGTTCCCCAAGACCAAACCCATTAAGTGGGAGTCGGTAGTGGAAGATGATGACAACACAATAGGTAGTCAGGAACTCGCTTGTACCGGAGATAAGTGCGAGATATTATGAGAACTCAATACGAGTCAAAAGAAGACAGAGCCATAGAGCAAAAGCTGATAAAGGATTATGTGTCTAACAGAGCCTTGAAGCTTCCTAAATCTTATGGGTTTGATTTCATGGTTCAGCATGGGCCTAAACTTCCGGAAGTATGGGAAGTAAAGCGTAGAAAAAAGAAATACTCCACATGGTTTGTTTCTCTCTTAAAACTTTTAAAGGCACAGCATTACGAGGCGCTTGGTATAAAAGCGTATGCTCTTGTGGAGATTGAGGGAAAAGTTTACACACTACGGTTCACTGAAACACCTTACTATATTGAATGGGGTGGAAGATCAGATAGAAACGATAGCGCTGACCAAGAGCCAATGGTTCATTATAAACTTTACGATATGTGGCCTGTATGAATTTAATGATCATCCCAGATGCCCACGCGCATCCTGACTACAATAACGAAAGGTTCAGAGCGGTAGGTCGGTTACTCATGGAAGAGCAGCCTGAGTGCGTTGTTTGCTTAGGTGATCTGGCTGACCTACCGTCTCTGTCCTCTTATGATCGAGGTACAAAAGGGTTCGAGGGTAGAAGATACAAAAAGGACGTTCAATCGGCTATCGAGGCCCAAGAACTATTGTTCGAGGAGATGAACCGATTCAACGCCAGAAAAAGAAGGAACGGCAAGAAGCAATATAGGCCACGCTTAGTGATGTGCTTAGGCAACCATGAGGATAGGATTACTAGAGCCACAAATTCACAAGCTGAGTTAGATGGGGCAATAGGTATCCAAGACTTGCAGTATGAGGGGTTCGGGTGGGAAGTCATCCCCTTCAAGAAGTGCGTCACAATAGAAGGGATCGCCTTCTCGCACTATTTCACTACTGGTATCTCTGGGAGACCAATCTCTAGTACCCATATCGGGCATACACTGGTCACTAAACTTCATTGCTCTGCCGTCCAAGGTCATTCTCATTTATATAATCACGCAGAACATACCAGACCTGACGGGCAAAAGATATTCGGTTTGTCTGCGGGTTGTTTCTCTCATCCTGATTACTCTGAAAGTTGGTGTATGGATACTGAACATCAGTGGTGGAGAGGGATTGTAATGTTAGAGGATTTAGATGGGGAAGGTTACTACGATGGTGTCAGGACCGTCACACTACGGAAGATCATGAAGAAATATTCGTAATACTTTTCACGCATCCTCTGGGGAAGGCTGTGATTCCAGACCAAGCACCCTTCTCATCTTTGGTGTGGGCTATCTTAACCACATCTTTATCCTTCTGAATTAAATATCCTACTGTTTTTATCACTGGGGGGTTGACTTCTTCTGGCTTCTCCCATCCTGAAGTACCTAGTATGTCTCGCCACTCCACCGTGACTAAGCGCGGGTTTTTCATTTTCCAAAGAGAGGAACCATTTCATTGATGAACCACAATCTTTCCTTCCTCATCTCAGCTTCAAGCCTATCTATTTCTTCTTGTATTTTTGTCGCAGACCAAAGACTATGCATTCTGGCTTTGTTTCTCTTCTCCTGCAGCTTGGTAATTTTACTGACAGCCCGTTTCCTTTTGTTGCGCTGCTGATATAACTTGTAGTCAGGGCTTTCTTTGAAGTTGTCGTACTGCTCTCCGGGTCCATAGATTTCCTTTATCCCAGCCTCAAGACCAACAGCAGCGTTAACCGCTCTCTCGTAGTATATATACTCATCGTAAACATTCCTCGCGTTGGTCGCTCCTTCATCATGGACGAATCGTCTAAGGAACGAAATCTTGTTCCATTTAATCATCCCGGTATCTTTGTGGGTCATAGCACCCGGACCAATGTTCCAAACGAGGTCGGTTGTGTTCTCCGCGAACCTTCCAATGCCACCACTCGCTGTCTCCCAGACAAACTCCAAGATATCAGGGGAGATACTGAAGAATCCTTCTTCTGCTCTGGAACCTCCAGTAAGGGCATTCATTCCTCGTGAGATTCCCTTGAAGATCGGACCAGTAGAACCCCAATACCTTTCTGACGGTGGATCAGACGAACCCCACAAGTTCTCTTTGTAGATCGGCTGACCAAAGTAACTTTCGTTTATAGCCAAGTCTACCAATGGGTCTATGAAGGTTGGGGATACAGCCGACAGAGTATTCTTGAAGAGGTTGTCTCCAGCCCCGAAAGAAAATGGCATGAATGATTCTGCTGCAGTAGAGGCCAAATGCATAGTCGCTTGACCCGGATTAGCCTGTCCCATCATTAGAGCGCCAGCAGTGTCTCCTACTGCCCAGAAGAAATTATATCCATAGGCCCAAGGAACTTTCATAAATGTATCAAAGCCCGGTATGTAAAAATACCCCTGCCTCGATCTGTTGGTAAGGTCGATTTGCGCATACCTGTTTCTACCGTCCTCGTCATCCCCTCCAAGCACGGAGTTGAGAATGGACTGAGCAAACCCCATTAGCATGATGCTGCCAGCCAGCTTCTGGACTCTTGTAAACCTTTTTCCATACTTTCCGGGTCTAGCAAATAGCGCTTGGAACATACGAGCGGAACCCTGCACAGATGCGTTGAAGAAAAGATAGAGCGCATTAAGGCCAGAACTCATCTCACCCTTTTGAGAGAAGTTGACGGTAAGGTTTCTAACCACATCGCCAGCAATCATATGAGCATCTACTTCAGTTCTACCATTAGCTATGAGTATCTTAACAACCTCATCAAATGTAGAGAGCCTAATCACGTTCTCAACAACAGCGTTGTAGTCACTCACAAACTCAGTCACCATCTTAAAGTGGCGCTTGAATGCCCCCACTGAAGTATCAGATACAAAGCTATTCCATTTCTTTTCAAAGTCTCTTACATTCTTGAAGCCGAAAAAGTTAATGCGTCCGCCAGCTTCACCGAATTGGTGCGCCCTGTTAGACCAGTAAGTATCCCTCCTTCCGTCTCTGATGTTTTGTTTCAGACCTACACCAGCACCTTTGATGTTCTTCAAGATGTTTCTTGTAACTCGTTTCTGGTCCTGCAAATCTTCCATCGTTTCCTTGAGACCTTCAAGGTGTCCAAGGGCAGTTCCCAAATCTCTGACAAAGTTACCCACTATAAATTCTGGATACATAGAGGTGTGTATCGCAGAGTAGTACCTGTTAAGCTGAGATGTCAATTGCAGGAAGGCTCCAGAGTCAGTCATGTTCGTCCTGTTATAAGCCTGACCTATTCTCTTATCCGTAACTAGGATTACCCACTCCTGTCCGTTCTGTTTAAAATGAATGTTGTGATCCGGGTGGGTCTGCTGTTTCTCATGCATACCCAGCCAATTTCTTCCAGTGGCAGGGTTAACATGTTTCTCGTAATCTTTTAATTTAACAACCGTTGCAAAGTCTTTAAAGTTTTCCCTGTTAGCCAAGATAAGTTCAGCAAATGACTTTATGACCTTGTTCTTCTCAATCCTGTCAATAGTGTGGTAGACATTCATCATAGAGTGCGCCCAGATATTCTCCGGCAAATCCTGCCTTCCTCGTGCTGCTTTAGACTCAGTACCAGCCACGCCCATCTTGCTTGGGCCAAGGGGCTTCTCAAAGAATTCATCTGCGATGACAGTATCTTGCCCCATCAAAGGAATATAGGTTTCCCTATAACCCGGATGCGCATATGCCTTGCGTTGCTCTGGGGAGAGGACATCAAAATTAAGCAGACCGCTCTCAAGCTGAAGACTCAGGTTAAGCTGGTTTACTTTGCGTAGCATGTCGTAGGCTTTCTGAAGGTTGTTAAGAGCCTCTGAGCCTCGACCAAGCCTTTTCTCTATCTCGTCTATTACCCCACCCTCGCCTTCAGCGTACTTATAATTATGCGGGTATACTTTAGCGCCTTCGGGTAGTGCAGCAAACCAAGCGTCCCTATCTGCCTTGTTGGTAAATAACCCTGATGCATTAGGAAGTCCTTGGCTCTTGGCCTTACCCTTCTTAACTTCATTTCTAGAAGGAGCATGTTTCGCATAGGCCCACCAATAGAGATCATCGCCACTGACTTTGGTTCTATAGACAAAATCCCTAAGCTTGAAAACATAGTCCCTCTCAAAGAGTCCTCTAAGATGCTCTACCCTGTTCTTGTATCTACCATACCAAACAGAGGGGGCTACTGATCTGTCTATGTTTCCACCTCTAGCGTCAACAGACTTTTCCATTAACCCCAAAATCTGAGTATAGTTTTGTATCCACTTAACAATGTCCGGAGCAACATACAACTGATATTCCCTTCCGAATAACTTTCTCGTGCGTCTAATTTGACTGGGAATATTTTCTTTTATAGGACGCTCTAAATCACTAGCGCGAGGTCTTTTACTTACGTCTCTCAGAACAACAAAGCGCTCCCACCAATGCATAGCTTCTGGAACATCTCTATCTAACCAGTCATCATGAAACCCGGTGTCGTGGGCATACTCTAAGTCCTCTCTCAATCCACTCGCAAGATTAGATTCGTGCGTACCCTCAGAAGATGAATGCTCAAATCGACCTGAGTACAGGAACGTATTGAGGAAGTTGGCAGCGTACCTAGCATCCCCGCTCTCAGCCAGCATCGCATGTTTCCTAGCAGCGGCTTTAGCAAAGATAAGAATTTCCTTAGCGCCGACCTTCTTGGGATTAACCCACAGCTTCAACTTGGCAAGTGCGTAGAGGATAGCATCTACAACCCCTCTCCAGAAAGGAGTATCTTTCATTGCTTGATTTTCTACAGCATAGGCAAACGTCTCTTCCAGAAGAAGGGGTTCATTGGCTGTAGGCATTTCAGTCTTCAAGCGATTATAGATAGCCCCAAACTCTTCATCGGTATTGACCAGAACAGCCACCTGCTTCATCAGCTTCTGATAGAACCTTGGACCCATCACTGCTTGGAATCCATGAGCGCCAATCTCATGCAGACCTACAGCTACAGCCCGGTCTACAGGAAGGTTGTCAGCAACCAACCATATCTGGTTGTTGTAAGAGACCCCACGAATAGGGGCTTCATACCCAATGCGGTTGAGTCTGATGTCAATAGGCAACTCTGCCTCTGTCTGAACCACACGCATGAATTGAAAGACCTGTCTACCAAAAGCTTCGCCAAGGGCATCAACGACATCACTCCTTGAGGAACCTTTCTCCCCCTTCTCTGCGAAAAGGAAATGAAGCGTTCCGTCATCGGAGTACTCGCTCTCAAGAACAAGTGAGAACCTTGCCCCCACTATACGCTCTACATCAATTCCTTCTTTTCGCGCCTCATTCTCTAGTCGCTTAATTCTTTTATTTAGATATGCGACTCTTTCTTTCTGCTTCTTTGTGAGTCTTCTTGCTAATTTTCTTTTTGGTTTTGCAAGTTCTTCTTCGTACAGTTGATCCACCCTCTGGGCGATGTAAGAGACTTTAGCTTCGTATTCCCTTACCTCTTTAAGAGGTAAACGCCCCACTAGCTGACCTCGCACAGTTTTCTTCGCTTCGTGAGCCTCACTTCGTTTCCTGATGGCTCTCATCTCGTCTGCGGGGAGATCAACTATATTCCATATTCTGGTAACACCAAGAGAGTTACTCTTAGCAATACCACTCCATAAATCTTTGTCTATATCTTTAGCTTCTATTTGCTTCTCAACTACTTCCCTAAGCCTTTTCTTAGCCTCTTCTGCAGTTTCTTTGGTGCGCCCCACCCCCACGGGTGAAGAAAGCATTGCAAGTTCCCTCTTTGTCTCAAGTATTCTATTCTGAAGAGTTTCTCCACGCTTCTCTTGTTTGTCTCTGGCAGCTTCTTCGCGCTTCCGTGCATCCTCAAGTCTTTTCTCTTGGAGAGCAGGGTAGGTTATAGTTTTTATCTTCTTATCGGTAACTGCGATCTTTGACTTAGACTTAGGCTTATCTGGGCCTTCTTGTGGCTCTATCTGCTGGACAAGAACAGTCCCTTGTATGACAGCATCGTTCTGATTGAGTATGTCTTGAGTCGCAGCAGGTCGGTCTTCTTTTGGATCGGGCATCCATATCCTATCAGGAGTTCCGGGTCTGATATGACTATCAGCAGGTCTTGCAAATGTAGGCTTTCTCCCAAGTTCAGCGGGGGAAGGTGCAAGTTGTCGCCCTCTTCTATTCCCAAGCTTTTTATAATACTTCTCAGATTCAAAAACCTTCAGGGCTTCTTCACGGGTATTGAATGTTTGAAAGTTCTCTGGCTTGTACGGATCGACCACCTCAAAAACTGTGCGTATTTCAACAACACCATCACTAGATTTGTATTCAAAACTAACTTCATCAATCATGATGCCGTAAGCATTCTTCCATCTGTTTACAGGAGCAGCATTTAAGAACTCTCCGGTTATGTTGTATACAGCTAGTGGGTCTACGCTAACCCTCTTAAGGTAGTCTGCAAAACTTCTCTTAGTGGGGGCTTCGTCGCCAGTCTCAAACACCCTCTTTCCTTTAATTGCAATCTGGTGTTCTTTTTGCGTTTCCCTAAGCATAGTCTCATAAGCAGCCTTGGGAATCATCTCAGAACTTTGCACAAATACCCAAGGCTGTGTGTCCCAGATCGGAGGCATCTGACCACCCTCAAAGCGTGGTCGTCTGTCAGCCAGAGGAAGTCTATCCTCAATAGCGAACATGAGTTCAGAATATCTAGCTTTTAGCCACGCATATACATCGGCTCCTTCTGGTTTAACCTGCAGCTTGTCTAGAAGACTTTTTCCATTAACATCTGGGATTGTCCATGTAGCTTTTGCCTGTTCTTCTGGGAGCCAAGTTCCCTCTGGAGTTAACAGACTATCAATCAAATCAAGATCATTATCTTCTATCCATTCTTTCTTGAATCTAGCCCTTCTCCTAATCTTGCCTTCCTTCGCCAGTTGTTTCTTTATTCGGTCTAGATACTGCTCAATTGCGGAAGCGCCACCCCGTTGTCTACGTCTTGCAGCGGAAATACCGGGGTCTTCTCCCACTCTTTCAATTTTTCCAAGGGCTACTTGCTCTTCTAAGTCTTTAGGCAATCTTAGGAGATACCCACCCAAATGAGTTTCTTTTGATAGCGCTTCCATTATCCTGTAATAACGGGTGTCGTCTTCAATTAAAGGTCTTGTTAATCTCTCTAGTCCGGGTACAATCTCCCTTTCGAGACCTTTACGAGCATCATCTCTTATTTTTCTTATTCTTTTGTTTACGTCTGCCTTAATTTCCTTTTTTTCTGCGTCAGACTTAGCCTCTTCTAACCTTCTTTCAAGTTCAGCTTTTAATGTACTTACATCTTTTTCGGCCCTTTCTGATGCTTCTTTCTCTATAGCCTGATCTACTTCCTTAATAACCCTTCTTATCTTTTGTCCACGGCTTTCGCTTTCACGGGCTATTCTATTGGGAGAGCGCTTATGAAACATATCAACTATGTTAGCGTCTCTCTCTACAGCGTAGACTTGAGCAGCTTGTAATTTATCCAAGCCAACCCTAGAGTACTCCACAAGAGCCACATTATCCAACTTAGCTGTAACCCTTTTACCTCCGCTAATTGGTTCCAAGACAAGGTTGACTCTACCTTCTACGGTAAATTTTCTAACCACGTTAAACGGCTGGTTCATGATCTCGTCCATTGCCGTCTGCAATGTTTGCTTCTGCTCTTGCAACGTATCGTTCAAGTCTTGTTGAAATTCAGCCTCTCGCTTGTATCCCACAGACTCTTTGGGCAAAGTTTCTTGCGTTGCGATTGACTTGGGGAACGTCCGTGCTATTTTTCTTTCTGTTTTTTGAATATCTGCGGAAAGGAGACTCACTCTAGAGCCTTTCTTAGTAAACACAGAAGCCCAAGCTGCGGGAAGCAATTGAACCTTAGCGCCGGGGGTTATGGCTCTTGGCTCTCGTGGAGAGGTGGAGAATCGGCTAAGGAAGTTATCTCTAGTCTCAGAATACCCAACAGCCTGAAGCGCTCTCTCTCCTCTACTTGCGCTATTGCGGATGGAGTCATAGACCTGACCGGGAGTAGCTGGTGTGGCAAAAGGAATTGACTTCCCTATATTCGCAGGGTCGGTTAGCCACTCTCTTCCAGTCACTGTCGTTTCGCCAACCTTATACTCTCCCTTCACTATCTTTTCAATAGCACCCAACCTCACAGAAAAGATAGCGTTCTCTGCTTTAAGTTTTTTAGTAAGTTCTTTATCGCTAATCTCAGGAAACTCATCCATTATCAGGGGTTCTAGTTGCGCTCTGAGCGCTTTAGTATTATCCTTAATGCGTTCAGTTATTTCATTGTAGGCTGTATTCCATGCGATGGACTTAGCATCTTTGGACTCGCCAAACTTTTTAACGTACTTAAAATAAAGGTCAGCTATTTCGCCCAGCACAACCAGTTCGTCAGCTAAATTTTCTGTCTCGGCCTTATACCAACCTTCAATATTTCTTTCTTCTGTCGGAACCCATCCTTCCATTGTGATGACATCTGCGTAAACTTCTTTGGCTCTTCCTCTGGTACTCCGCACAACACCAACAAAGCTGCTTCTTATGCCGTACTCTTTCAGGACTTCGGCAAGCTTCTCCATTGGGATATCATCTTTAGTTCCGCCTTTCTTTTTAGCCCTAGCTAACAACATATTTAGCTTTGCGCGAATCTCAAAATTCCTTTCGTCATCAACAAACTGCTGCGCAATAAGCTGATCATGTTGATCATAACCAATGTACCTCTCCGGAAGCTGAAGAACCTCATGGGTTTCTGGAACTCGAACCTCTATCTCAGGATTTCCTTCTTCATCTAGGACAACCTCCCCATTCTCTCTCTTATAAAAGAGCATCGGCGCTCTAGGAGGTTTCTGCTCCATTACATAAGTTCCAGCAGGGGAAACAAACTTTATATTTTCTACTTCTTTATCTATCTCCGCTTGACTGACCTTCTCTTCCCAGTTTCGTTCATTAAAAATTCCCTTTGCTTTGGCTACCCTTCTCTTGGCAATCTCTTGCTTAAGTTTTAACTCAATCTGCCCTAGATCGCTTTCAGTATAAAACTTAGGATCGTAAGCATCCTTTCCGTCTGGAAGGTAAGTCTTT
>Ga0208029_1000589_pt1 | contig 21060 bp, 24 predicted proteins | sample MalvireepMed_s12_FD_184242 | JGI IMG/M metagenome (GOLD analysis project Ga0208029, IMG submission 184242) | Marine viral communities from the Global Malaspina Expedition - Malaspina viral metaG DeepMed_s12 (SPAdes) (version 2) | ecosystem: Environmental > Aquatic > Marine > Oceanic | place... | reverse complement strand
CAAGCCCGCCAGCCAGAACGCATCGCTATGCAGGGCAGATTGGCTTAGCTCGCCATTCACGAGCAGTTGAATTTGGTGGTCGTCGCGTAGCGGCGGCGAAACCGCCACTTCAACCGGCGTCATATTACTTCGCAACGAGGCCCCCGCCACTGGGTTAGCAATCGCAAAGCGGTCATAGGGCATAAACGGTTGGCCAGGATTCCCCTTGGCGCGGGGAGACGGAGAAGCAGGCCGAGCAGCGGTAGGCACGCTTGGCAGCGGGGCCAGCGTGATCGCTTTACCACCGCGCTCTGGGTTGTCAGTAAACGTCACGTTGCCCTGCGCATCCACCACGCGATACACCGTTTGAGCCTGCGCAGCGCTTACCCACAGGCCCAGCAGCAGCGCAGCCCCTGTGGGCAAACCACTTTTTTGACGCAAACGCCATCTACTGATCATTACTTTCTCACCCTTATGTTGCTCCAACAAAAAACCCCGCCGAGGCGGGGTTTTTCAGGCTAATCACACCGCAAGGGTGATGTTAGCACTCTTGTTAAAACGGTGTTTAGCAACCGTTCTTAGCAAGAGTAGTACATGTCGAACTCGATCGGGTGAGTGGTCATGCGAATGCGCTCCACTTCTTCCATCTTCAGCTCGATGTAAGCATCGATCATTTCATCAGTAAATACGCCGCCTTCAGTCAGGAACGCACGGTCAGCATCGAGTGCTTCCAGTGCTTGGTCCAGGCTGTTGGCAACGGTCGGTACGGACTTGCCTTCTTCCGGCGGCAGGTCGTACAGGTTCTTGTCCATGGCATCGCCAGGGTGGATCTTGTTCTTGATACCGTCGATACCCGCCATCAGCATCGCTGCAAACGCCAGGTAGGGGTTAGCAGTCGGGTCAGGGAAGCGAGTCTCTACACGCTTGCCTTTCGGGCTGGCAGTGTAAGGAATACGGATAGACGCAGAGCGGTTACGAGCACTGTAGGCCAGCATAACCGGCGCTTCGAAGCCCGGTACCAGACGCTTGTACGAGTTGGTAGACGCGTTGGTGAAGGCGTTCAGAGCACGGGCGTGCTTGATGATACCGCCGATGTAGTACAGAGCCATTTCAGACAGGCCCGCATACTCGTCGCCAGCAAACTGGTTCTGACCATCTTTCCAGAACGACTGGTGTACGTGCATACCAGAACCGTTGTCGCCTACCAGCGGTTTCGGCATGAAGGTAGCGGTTTTGCCGTAAGCGTGCGCCACGTTGTGGATCACGTACTTCATTTCCTGAACTTCGTCAGCTTTCTTCACCAGCGTGTTGAATTTAACGCCGATTTCGTTCTGACCCGCGTTGGCAACTTCGTGGTGGTGAACTTCCACGGTCTGGCCAATCGCTTCCAGGGTGTTACACATCGCGCCACGGATATCGTGGAAACTATCGACCGGAGGAACCGGGAAGTAGCCGCCTTTCACGCGCGGACGGTGACCCAGGTTGCCGCCTTCTACTTTATTGTCAGTTGCCCAAGCGCCTTCATCAGACGTGATTTTGTACATAGAGCCCTGGATATCGGACTTCCAGTGCACTTCGTCAAAGATGAAGAATTCCGGCTCTGGGCCGAAGAAGGCGGTGTCGCCCAGACCGGTAGACTGCAGGTAAGCTTCTGCACGCTTAGCGATAGAGCGCGGGTCGCGATCATAGCCCTGCATGGTAGCAGGCTCGATGATGTCGCAACGCAGGATCAGGGTAGCGTCTTCGGTGAAGGGGTCCAGGAAGCCGGTGCCGTCTTCCGGACGCAGGATCATGTCGGATTCATTAATGCCTTTCCAGCCTTCAATAGAAGAGCCGTCAAACATTTGGCCGTTTTCAAAAAACTCTTCATTCACGTCGCGTGCCGGTACGGTGACGTGCTGCTCTTTACCGCGCGTGTCGGTGAAACGCAGGTCTACCCACTTAACATCATGTTCTTCGATTAGCGCGAGAGTCTTGGCTGACATAGTGTCCTCCGGTATGAGCGTGGCTTAAAGCTTGTAACTGTAAGCTATCGATAAAAGTGTTATTCAACAAACCGTTCAACACGCAGCTGCATGTGGCGCGTTTGTCTTTTTTGTTCGCTTAACGTTTGCCTGACGATGGACAACAAAACGCCCAGCGATCATTTCAGACCGGCTATCGTTGTAGCATGCCGAGAGGCTTCTGCATACGATCTAATAGCTGGTGACAAAACCATCTACAATGTATAAGCACAGAGCATGCCAACTCTGCACCATTATGGCATCAAAAATTTATAATGCTTTGTTTTTAAAATACAAAAACCTATGGAGAGATGCCTCTTCATGTAGCAAAGGCCTTTTGGTTGCGCACAAAAGCGCCTTTATTTTTTATTGGCGCACCATAAAAGCTCATAAAAAGGTATCAGTGCACCAGGTTGGTTCAAAAAACCCAGCGCCTAGCGAGCTACCGTCAGAAAACTTTATCTTGATACGTAAATAAACCAACATCTACAATAAATCACTTTCAGACATGCTTCATAACAAATGAAGCCGCTTACATGGGTACGGTTTGCTTTATCGTTGACGCAACAGTGACAGGAGCCTTGCTACCGCGACACCTACGTTCCATCCGAGAGCCGGGCCTTGCAGAGCATGTGGTGCCAATAATTGTGACATGCAATCAGATAGATGAGCGGCTATCGCCCATTGAGCAGCGCTACCATGTGCACTGCTTAATCACGCCCTCGCAAACGCTAAGCGCACGGATCAACCGGGCAGCCTATGTGAGCCAAGCGGAATGGGTGATGATTGCGCTGGATAAACAGCCCCTGGCAGCACAGCTGTGGTACCTACTCTACCCACAGCTACACACCCTAGCGCTAGACGCGCTCTTGATTAGATTGGCCGAGTTCTGCCAACGCACACTACACTTAACGAGCCTTCTTATTTTTATTCACCCATAGTAAGGACGCTCACCATGCACAAGCACATTGAATGGGACGAGCCCGGCAGCGCCAGCGTAGCAGCCCTCTTCAAGGACGACCCCGAACACACGCCCCCCTACCCAGGTGCCGTGCTTTCCGCCCGTTACCAAGGCCGCATTGTGCGGGTCAAAGTAGAAGCCTACCGCGAAGAAGATGCCGTGAGCATTGGCAGCGTGGCCGCCATTCTCGACCAACGCGGCCACCGCTTTCAGTCACACCAAAATCTCAACGTGGGCGATATGGTGCGACTCCCCGACGACAAACGCGCCATCGAACGCTGGGAAGAGGATGAGGATGAGGATGAGGATGAGGAGAAGGAGTAGTTGCGGAATTTCTGATGCGCGGCCACGCACCCAACGGTCCGCGACACAATGAAGAGAAAAGCCCATTCACTCTTGGATATTTCAATTTCTGAGCTGCCTGGGCGGCAGCGAACTCCAGGTCTTTGATGCCGAAGCTCAGGCCCATTTTCTGAGCTGCCTGGGCGGCAGCGAACCCACAACCAAGCGCCTGTTAGCGGGTGAGCTGTTTCTGAGCTGCCTGGGCGGCAGCGAACATGGGCGATGCAGCTACGCAGCTTACTGCCATTTTCTGAGCTGCCTGGGCGGCAGCTAACCAGCACAGCGAGTTGGCGTAGATGCCAAGGTTTTTCTGAGCTGCCTGGGCGGCAGCTAACTTCCAGAGGAGCTTATTACATGACCTCAAGATTTTCTGAGCTGCCTGGGCGGCAGCTAACAAGAATGGAAGACGGAAAAGTAACTCTGTGTTTTTCTGAGCTGCCTGGGCGGCAGCTAACCAAAATAGCTAAGCAGGCAAGAGCGTGGCCCATTTCTGAGCTGCCTGGGCGGCAGCTAACATTGGGCTGTAGCGGCTCAATAATTTTCATGCTTTCTGAGCTGCCTGGGCGGCAGCTAACATTATGTCGAACAGCGACACGCGAGCGATGATTTTCTGAGCTGCCTGGGCGGCAGCTAACATCCAATATCGCCATTCATTGCATTGGCATCTTTTCTGAGCTGCCTGGGCGGCAGCTAACGCCGATTGCCCCATGTTCTCCAGGGTGCGCATTTTCTGAGCTGCCTGGGCGGCAGCTAACATGGCGTCATGTATGGCAACCCGGCGCAGGTATTTCTGAGCTGCCTGGGCGGCAGCTAACTTGAAGATCCGCTAAAGCCTGTTGTTTGATATTTTCTGAGCTGCCTGGGCGGCAGCTAACTCATGGCTGATCGGCAACCGCAACACGGCGCTTTTCTGAGCTGCCTGGGCGGCAGCTAACGACCAGAGCCGATGCCAAACAGGGGCGTCTTCTTTCTGAGCTGCCTGGGCGGCAGCTAACGCGCTTCACGCCAGACGCCGGGTTTCCGTCCATTTCTGAGCTGCCTGGGCGGCAGCTAACTCTTCCTTCTCTTCAAAGTTCAGGCGCTTGCCTTTCTGAGCTGCCTGGGCGGCAGCTAACCTACCGGATCTGCTCGGCTGGGGCCTGGAACTTTTCTGAGCTGCCTGGGCGGCAGCGAACCTTGATAACTTCGTCGATGGCTTCGTGGGTACTTTCTGAGCTGCCTGGGCGGCAGCGAACGGCGCCCCGTTACCGAGCGAATCATCCGCATTTTTCTGAGCTGCCTGGGCGGCAGCGAACGTCACGCTGGATTTAGCGCACCTCTCCGAAGATTTCTGAGCTGCCTGGGCGGCAGCTAACTCATATTAAAACCTCCGATTATCTTCTATGGCTTTCTGAGCTGCCTGGGCGGCAGCTAACGATCGACCAAGCCGCGTTCGACCGAATTTTCATTTCTGAGCTGCCTGGGCGGCAGCTAACTTTGCGTTGCGCTTTTACGTGTGGCTCTACCTTTTCTGAGCTGCCTGGGCGGCAGCTAACGTGCCGGACGCTTCACAGCGTGCGGCGTGGGTTTTCTGAGCTGCCTGGGCGGCAGCTAACGTAGGGGATCGGCGGGGGGCTCGGCATCATCATCATTTCTGAGCTGCCTGGGCGGCAGCTAACTGGCTGAGTATGAGATTGAGGCCATTTTGATTTTTCTGAGCTGCCTGGGCGGCAGCTAACGTGGGGTGGAATATGCGCAATACACTGACTAATTTCTGAGCTGCCTGGGCGGCAGCTAACGAAGCCCTTGCGGCCCGCCTAGAGGCGTTTGATTTCTGAGCTGCCTGGGCGGCAGCTAACGTCCCTCGCTCCCGGCGTGTCTCGTCCCTTCGTTTCTGAGCTGCCTGGGCGGCAGCTAACTGTCATCGAGTGGGTGGCCAACGGTGGCAGCCTTTCTGAGCTGCCTGGGCGGCAGCTAACAAACGTTGGACGCCCTGCTCTACCGCGTGTACTTTCTGAGCTGCCTGGGCGGCAGCTAACATCGCGGGCAGTTCTGGGCGCTCGATGCGGGTTTTCTGAGCTGCCTGGGCGGCAGCTAACACATACTCAGCGACAGCGCCGCCGATGCCGGTTTTCTGAGCTGCCTGGGCGGCAGCTAACAGTGAGCACCGAACAAGCTGGCCTTTTTGGATTTTCTGAGCTGCCTGGGCGGCAGCTAACTCGGTTGCTTGGTTTCGCGGGTGTCCGGCGGTTTTCTGAGCTGCCTGGGCGGCAGCTAACAGTTCAATAGCCTGGTTCTCTACCAGATAGCTTTTCTGAGCTGCCTGGGCGGCAGCTAACTGTTCGGCTACGCCTTCCACGAATTGCTGCATTTTCTGAGCTGCCTGGGCGGCAGCTAACGGCTTCGGCTGGCTTGCCAAGGAGCTGTACGATTTCTGAGCTGCCTGGGCGGCAGCTAACGGCGGATGCCAGAACGGCGGTGATGCTGACCATTTCTGAGCTGCCTGGGCGGCAGCTAACTTGTGCAACCAGTGGGTGCGGCTTTTCCCCAATTTCTGAGCTGCCTGGGCGGCAGCTAACTCCTATCCGGGGATTCTGTCGGCGCTCGACCATTTCTGAGCTGCCTGGGCGGCAGCTAACGAAATTGGGAGTTTGCCGCCGCTTGGTACACTTTTCTGAGCTGCCTGGGCGGCAGCTAACTCAAGCGGGACTCCGTGCATATCGCCGGAAATTTTCTGAGCTGCCTGGGCGGCAGCTAACGCAAACCGTCCACGCGGCGGTCAAACGGGTTCTTTCTGAGCTGCCTGGGCGGCAGCTAACTTTTCTATCTGGCAGCTATGGGGTTCGCTGCTTTTCTGAGCTGCCTGGGCGGCAGCTAACAGTGTCTATGACCATTCTGGTTTGCCTCCTTTTTTCTGAGCTGCCTGGGCGGCAGCTAACGCCCAGACGCTCCTTGGCGCCCTCCTTCACCGTTTCTGAGCTGCCTGGGCGGCAGCTAACAGATTTATTATGAGTCGGCCAGGGCTGGATAATTTCTGAGCTGCCTGGGCGGCAGCTAACGCAAGAGGATGCAGAAGCGAGGTTCTGGATTGTTTCTGAGCTGCCTGGGCGGCAGCTAACTGGTCCATGGGCGATGTGCTTGCTCACGTGTGTTTCTGAGCTGCCTGGGCGGCAGCTAACGGACAGACCGCCAGTGGCCTATCCATGCTGATTTTCTGAGCTGCCTGGGCGGCAGCTAACTACAAGATCAAAGATAAGGATGGTCGCGTTCATTTCTGAGCTGCCTGGGCGGCAGCTAACCAGCAGACTCAGGAAAACGCTCGCCGCCAGGATTTCTGAGCTGCCTGGGCGGCAGCTAACGAGCGAGGACACGGCCCCTTGACGGGCCGGACTTTCTGAGCTGCCTGGGCGGCAGCTAACCCCACGGCGAAGACGATATTGGAGCGGTGGTTTTTCTGAGCTGCCTGGGCGGCAGCTAACAGGTTCATGTTGGAGGCCATGCGTCCGCCCACTTTCTGAGCTGCCTGGGCGGCAGCTAACGTTGATTGCCCGCGCCTATATCGCTCAGTTCTTTTCTGAGCTGCCTGGGCGGCAGCTAACGACACGCTGACCGGGCTTGTGCCCGGCCTGGAGTTTCTGAGCTGCCTGGGCGGCAGCTAACCTGGCGGAAAGCTGCCCGACCAAGATTTTCTTTTTCTGAGCTGCCTGGGCGGCAGCTAACGGGCGGCTGTCGGCAGATGAGCGCCGCGTGCTTTTCTGAGCTGCCTGGGCGGCAGCTAACAGCACCCAAGGCAAGAGCGAGGCTGAGGTGGATTTCTGAGCTGCCTGGGCGGCAGCTAACGTGGCCCACCTGGAAGCTGACGACGCGCAAATTTTCTGAGCTGCCTGGGCGGCAGCTAACGCTCCACCGCCCAATCGCGGAGACGGTGGAACTTTCTGAGCTGCCTGGGCGGCAGCTAACATGGCGGGCTGCCAGCCGGATAGAACGGACAGTTTCTGAGCTGCCTGGGCGGCAGCTAACCTCCGCCCGCCGCAGCTCCGGCCATAGCCGGATTTCTGAGCTGCCTGGGCGGCAGCTAACAAGGCCATGCCAAAGGTGCCCGGCTTCCCGTTTTTCTGAGCTGCCTGGGCGGCAGCTAACGCTGACGACGCGCAAATGGTGGCCGGTGATGTTTTCTGAGCTGCCTGGGCGGCAGCTAACTTGAGCCAGTACAACTACGTCGCCAGCCTCTCTTTTCTGAGCTGCCTGGGCGGCAGCTAACTGCAAGACGTCGCCGCTATCAAAGCCCTGCGCGTTTCTGAGCTGCCTGGGCGGCAGCTAACAAGCTGCACGATTGGGACACCTACCGCGCTACTTTCTGAGCTGCCTGGGCGGCAGCTAACTTGAGCTAGAGGTGGACCAAGATGCCTTTGCATTTCTGAGCTGCCTGGGCGGCAGCTAACGGGAGACAGCAACAATGCTCTGCGAAGGGTGCTTTCTGAGCTGCCTGGGCGGCAGCTAACGTCCTTGATCGAGCGGGCACCCGCCCACCACTTTTCTGAGCTGCCTGGGCGGCAGCTAACGCGCCCAGGCCACCAACCCGAATGAAAAGGGTTTTCTGAGCTGCCTGGGCGGCAGCTAACTTCTACTAGACACCCTAGGGCTGGCTGGCTTTTTTCTGAGCTGCCTGGGCGGCAGCGAACGCGTCGAGCAGCTTGCGCTCGTCGGCGTCGATTTTCTGAGCTGCCTGGGCGGCAGCGAACACGACGTACCGCGAAAGCATACGCCTGTGGAATTTCTGAGCTGCCTGGGCGGCAGCGAACAATTTTGCTTGGAATGTTCGATCCGCTACTTATTTCTGAGCTGCCTGGGCGGCAGCGAACCTTGCCTCTCGCCATGCTTTAGTGCCCTTTTCTTTCTGAGCTGCCTGGGCGGCAGCGAACTCGAGCGCCGCTGTGCTGGCGCGCATGTCCTCTTTCTGAGCTGCCTGGGCGGCAGCGAACAATACGCTCATGGCTTCAACGGAATGCCAAGCTTTCTGAGCTGCCTGGGCGGCAGCGAACTGTATTTGTGGCTATACCTTGCGGCATACTATTTTCTGAGCTGCCTGGGCGGCAGCGAACAAAACGACACGACGATGAAGACGCCATTATCCTTTCTGAGCTGCCTGGGCGGCAGCGAACAACCGCCAAAGTGCAGGCCGGTTTAAAGGTAATTTCTGAGCTGCCTGGGCGGCAGCGAACGTTGGTGGCTACGCGTTTTTGCGCTTGGTGTTTTTCTGAGCTGCCTGGGCGGCAGCGAACCGTGAGGCCATTCACGCAAGCCGCCGTATCTGTTTCTGAGCTGCCTGGGCGGCAGCGAACGGTTTTTTGTGCCCGAAGATAGCCCCGGCGTTTTTCTGAGCTGCCTGGGCGGCAGCGAACATCAACAGCCTGACAGATGTGATGGGGCTGCTTTTCTGAGCTGCCTGGGCGGCAGCGAACTATTGAATGGTGGGAAAAGCACTCGCCCCGCTTTTCTGAGCTGCCTGGGCGGCAGCGAACGCGCTGGCTGGCGTCTTCTGAGGCGGTGGCGATTTCTGAGCTGCCTGGGCGGCAGCGAACGTCTGATTTATGCTGCTAGGGCGTGCTAATGCCTTTCTGAGCTGCCTGGGCGGCAGCGAACTGGCCAAAGAAAGTGGCGTTTACTTTTTTCATTTTCTGAGCTGCCTGGGCGGCAGCGAACTTGCTCATTAACAATATGAACCACGCTTTTACTTTCTGAGCTGCCTGGGCGGCAGCGAACAATAAGCCTTTATTTTTGGCGTTCAATTTTATTTTCTGAGCTGCCTGGGCGGCAGCGAACCTGCGCAGTGATACGCGCCGTTAACTATCTATTTTCTGAGCTGCCTGGGCGGCAGCGAACCTTTTCGTCAATGCTGCCAATGGCGGTTTTTATTTCTGAGCTGCCTGGGCGGCAGCGAACATGGCGCGTAACCAAGGGGCAAAGCTAAACAATTTCTGAGCTGCCTGGGCGGCAGCGAACCTCGCGACATACTATGGGGGCAAGCGCCGTTATTTCTGAGCTGCCTGGGCGGCAGCGAACAAAACGACACAACGGCGGAAGCGCCATGGTCTTTTCTGAGCTGCCTGGGCGGCAGCGAACAGCAATACTGGCCGTGCTATCGCGTACCTCATTTTCTGAGCTGCCTGGGCGGCAGCGAACTAACCGCCAATAAGCAGGCCGGTTTAAGGTTATTTCTGAGCTGCCTGGGCGGCAGCGAACGCCACCATAGCGGTAGCCCTTCTTGTTGAGCATTTCTGAGCTGCCTGGGCGGCAGCGAACTGGCGCTTTCATCATTGTGTCGTTCTATTGCGTTTCTGAGCTGCCTGGGCGGCAGCGAACCGTAAGCACAGCCGCTTGACATTTCTGAGCTGCCTGGGCGGCAGCGAACCTGACCAAGAAGAGTGGGAGTCATTGCTATTGTTTCTGAGCTGCCTGGGCGGCAGCGAACAACTGGCTGGCCATCAATCTCGTTCCAGCTATTTTCTGAGCTGCCTGGGCGGCAGCGAACATGGCAACGCTGAAGGCTCCAAGTCGCGCCCCTTTCTGAGCTGCCTGGGCGGCAGCGAACCGTGACCATTCGCCGGACTGGACGATAAGGGATTTCTGAGCTGCCTGGGCGGCAGCGAACATCCAGCGCCTGAAAACGCTGGACCGGCTACTTTTCTGAGCTGCCTGGGCGGCAGCGAACGGCGCTGCGTCGCCACGGCTACCAGGTGGACTTTTCTGAGCTGCCTGGGCGGCAGCGAACCACGCGCACACGCTCAGCCAGATAACCGACGCTTTCTGAGCTGCCTGGGCGGCAGCGAACGGAAGTCCAGCGGGTCTTTCATCGCCCACAATTTTCTGAGCTGCCTGGGCGGCAGCGAACGCCGACCTGTTCACCATGCTCATCGAGGTTCCTTTCTGAGCTGCCTGGGCGGCAGCGAACCTGGAGGTCGGCAACCTGATTGCCGCTCAGGCTTTCTGAGCTGCCTGGGCGGCAGCGAACGCCACGGAAAGGGGTGTAATAACTGGCCGTGTTTTCTGAGCTGCCTGGGCGGCAGCGAACCCACCACCGCCGCCTTTGGCGGTGGTGCCACTTTTCTGAGCTGCCTGGGCGGCAGCGAACACAAAGCCACGCTCAAAGCCAAAGGCGACGACTTTCTGAGCTGCCTGGGCGGCAGCGAACTGGCGAACCGGGCGAGGTTCGTAGCTCAGGCATTTCTGAGCTGCCTGGGCGGCAGCGAACCGCGCCCTTGCAGCAGGGCTAAGCCCCCAGCTTTTCTGAGCTGCCTGGGCGGCAGCGAACATCACAGATTAAGCTGATTCAGAAGCTGGCAGTTTCTGAGCTGCCTGGGCGGCAGCGAACTGGGAACTCGGCATACGCATGCCCGGCTATCATTTCTGAGCTGCCTGGGCGGCAGCGAACAAATGAAGCACGGCGGCGCGTGGCCATCGGGCTTTCTGAGCTGCCTGGGCGGCAGCGAACGTTGGATTGAGTGCTATCGACTTGGCGCGCTTTTTCTGAGCTGCCTGGGCGGCAGCGAACGGCAGCCTGCGCCAGAACGTTGAGCGGCTAATTTTCTGAGCTGCCTGGGCGGCAGCGAACTGGATCATGCACGCATTCTCGCAGGCACCAGATTTCTGAGCTGCCTGGGCGGCAGCGAACAAGTGGAGCTTTATTCTCTTCAATATCCTCATTTTCTGAGCTGCCTGGGCGGCAGCGAACTCGCTGCGCTTCGGTGATGCGCTTATCGAGGATTTCTGAGCTGCCTGGGCGGCAGCGAACCAAAGCACATTCAGTTTTGATTGACCTGATTATTTCTGAGCTGCCTGGGCGGCAGCGAACCCAAACGCTACCCATTCGCGCCATGACCACCTTTTCTGAGCTGCCTGGGCGGCAGCGAACTTTTCTGTGCGGCCATGGGGCGGCTCCTGTCTTTTCTGAGCTGCCTGGGCGGCAGCGAACGGTCAGCTATCGAAAAGCGAAGCGCAGGAAGATTTCTGAGCTGCCTGGGCGGCAGCGAACTCTATTGTGATGTTTGGCACGGCCATCGTGCATTTCTGAGCTGCCTGGGCGGCAGCGAACGAGTGGCGACGAAAGACAGCTTTGACATGATCTTTCTGAGCTGCCTGGGCGGCAGCGAACATCGTCGCCCACCATCAGGCTGCCTACGTTCTTTTCTGAGCTGCCTGGGCGGCAGCGAACTTGAGGGCGAGCGCAGCGCAGGTGACGGTGTATTTCTGAGCTGCCTGGGCGGCAGCGAACCTAGCGAGCAAACCTTTGTGCTTCGTGTGGTGTTTCTGAGCTGCCTGGGCGGCAGCGAACCTACCTTACTCAGCATGAGATGCTCCCCGGTCTTTCTGAGCTGCCTGGGCGGCAGCGAACGGTTAAGCGGCATTTGCGGGCTAGGCGCTTTTTTTCTGAGCTGCCTGGGCGGCAGCGAACCCGCATTTCTGTTCGTCGCGCTGCTCGTCATGTTTCTGAGCTGCCTGGGCGGCAGCGAACTAGAGTATATCAAAATTAATGTGCTGATTGTTAAAGAGCTTTCACCAAAAAAAGCGGCATTACCCTTTCAGGAGCAATACCGCTAAGTCATTGATTATTAGCTGCCTATTTTCATGTTAGAAAAAAGGGTCAAAACCAGGGCACGGTGGCGCTGGGGCTCAAGCCGTAATGGCTGAATGAGCCTTCCGATGAAGACGCTGCAGGTTTGCCATGTTCAATAAATAGGCTGAAACGCTGTTGAGTAGATCGACTATTGATCTGCACAAACGGTAGCTCAATTCGTCGTGCCGCCACCTTGGCGTAAATACTCCTTGCTTCCTCTTCGCTAATGCTGTGCCGTTTGGCATAGCGCTTGGCACGGCTCTCGCTGCCCGTGTTGAACTGCTTCCGCGCCACGTTGATATGCTGAGCACCCGCAGGAACTTCCAACACTGCGCTTACCTGCGTGTGATCCCGCATGCCTGTCAGCCAATCCATACCCATCAGCTGCTGTAGTCGCTCATGGGTGCCATGCAAACGCAAATGGCTGCCTAACGTGCGGGCACGAATACCGTGTTTATGGACTGGAAAGCTCACGCCTAGATCCGTTGCCTGTAGGTCGAATAGCGCTCGATGCAACTTGTTGTAAAGCGCCCCCATCAGCATGGCTTCGGGAAAGTCGGGGTCGGGCCTTAGCCGGATATCGATGTAATGATCCATGGCTTACCCCGCTTCGCCGAACACGCCACCACGGATGAGTGTTGCCATCACAAAGTGCTGGTTTTCCTTGGAAGGCACTTGATCTTTGATCATCCAGTTATCCAGCAGTGAGTAAAAGTCGGCCTTCTGCTTGGGCTGGCGGTACGCTTTGCCTTGAGTGGTCACTGAACCATAAGGCTCGACAGCAATAGGCCCAAGATCTTCATCGTTTTCATTGGGGTACCAGGTGTCGATGGTACGGATGGCGTTACCCAGTTTTTGCGAGTGAATACCGGCAATATCGCTGACGTGGTAAAGCGTTTTGCTTTTGTCGCCTCGGCCTCGATCAAGAATCAGCTCTTGAGAAGGGAACACCTCTTGACCACTGCCCATGCGGACATAGGCCACCACCTCCAGCAGCAAGTGCTGCTCGCCCGCCAACGCAGCGGCGATGACACCCGCCAGCTCTTTAAGCTCGGCAGTATCCTCGAAAGCACGCAACGAAAGTGACAGTGCATCAAACGTCCACTCTTTGGTGGCTTTGCCTTGAGCCAACTGGCGAATACTCACTTCTACTTGCTCTGCGCCCATGCGGTTGCGCCACAAAAAACGACCATTGGCGAGGTTATTGGCATAACGATGCGCCAGCTCGCCGAAGCCTTGTGCTTGTTTATATTCGGCAACGGCCTGTTCCAGCTTGGCTTGGTACTCAGCGTTATTACAGGCTGACGGTGTTCCCGCACCAGCCAGCACGCGCAAGGTGAAACGGGCGACCATGGTATCTGCATCATGGGGCAGTGTGGCTACATCGACGGTTTGTAGATTGGGGTTTTCAATCTGCGCATCTAGTTTTGCGGGGTCTTGGTCTTTGGCTTTCAAGCGGTTGGAAATGGTGCCGCGCACCGATTTTTCGCGCACCTCAACCGGCTGCCACTGCTGTTCATCTTGCCGCTTATCCCAGTTGCTGGCGTATAGCAGTGCATCGGAAGGGTCGAGCTTGCGCTCAAACGCGAGGACGGAAGCGGTTTTGAGGGTATCGTTTTTAGCCATGATAAAGCTCCTTGTTTACTGTGCTGAGGCGCGAAGGTGATAGTCGTTATTGAGACGGTAGAGGCCCGCTTCTTCGTCGTTATCAACGTACCAAAGCAGGTCTTCAGGTTGCTTCATGCGGTGCGGGCTAACCCATTCACCCATGGAATAGAGGCTTTCGACAAAGCGGAACGGGGTCTTGGTATCGCGGGCGTTGGCGACTTCACCTGGTTGGAAAAGATCTGAAATAGCGCCATAACCCACTGGAATGGGCACCAGCCAGCCACGATAGGGCCGCTGCGCCTGCCAAACGGGCTTCTCGTTGGGTTCGCCTTCATTTTCTAACGTGCACACATGGTTAAGACGAGAGAGGTCTAACCATGCATCCAGTAAACTGGCGTCTGGATGTTGCTGTTGCAGTGTTTGAAGGTGCTCGGTGAGGTAATCATCCCGCAGTGTGAGGGCAAAGCCCGGCAGCCAGCGCCGCTTTAAGCGCGCGAACTGCGTTTGACGCCGCTCTTCATCGTCATCAAGCATGACCCATTGCGGGCGTTGTTTGTGGCTTGGTACCGCACGGTTAGGGATGACACTGCCTCCGGCAATGCGCATGCCCGATACAATCTCACTGATTTGATGGGCGATAACCTCATGCTCGCTTTCTGCAGCGCCGGTATCAATCGAGAAAATCAGCGTGATATCCAGATGGATACGCCCTTCTTCTACAATCGCTGCCGTACCGCCTGTCTTATCCACCGGATTACGCGTCAGGTGAAAGCCACGGATGTAACCACCCTCAGTGGCCTGGGCTTCAAAGTCATGGCAAATAACCCCAACGCGGCCTAACGAAACAGGAAGACTCGCCTCTGCTAACTTCCGCTCTAGAGCATGCATCAAACCTACAAATGCACTCATGGCAGGAAAGCCCCAAGTCATTGGGCTGGAAATCGCGTTGGCGTTTTGTACCCGTAGGCGTGGCAGAACTAGGAGGTTTTTTACTTCACTCATCGTCATCACCTCCTGGCAGGTTGGTTAAGTCTTCCGTTAGGCTTTCCATCCAGCGGCGATCACGATCCTGCAGGCGTTGAGGGGTCGCATCTTTTGCGAGCGCTTTCTTCCAGTGCCGGAACTCCACATCCCCCAAAGGCAGCTTTCCGCCTAACGCGGTATTGAGCCAGCTAGCAAAGCGGTGGCGAATATCGTCGGCCCACTCCACACTGTTTCGCGCTTCACGAAAAGCGATATCCTCTTCGGCGCGACCAGGGTCTAGCCAATACATTTCTTCTACTGATAATTCGCACTTTTCATCGTCGCTCCAGCCCGCAGGCAGGCTATGCATCTGCATGGCAAACAGCGCCAACTCATCCATCAACATGGCGGTGTAGTCATCGCGCAGGTCGCGGGTGTGCATGTCTGACGTAGGGTTGGTTTCAAGAAACTGTTTGAGGTCTTTAACCAGCGAACGTACGTCTGAACGACTGCCAAAGACGCCAGGATGAGAGAAAACCGATGCGACTTTCAGCGGTGGGCGAATATCGCGCACATTCCAACTGGGTGGCATGGAAGCTAACAAATAGTTATTGCCGCCCCGCTCGCTATTCAGCTGCGAGATGTTTTGTGGCTTGGTACCGCCCATTTTCTGTGCAGCCAAGTTGGGATAACTGCGCACCGAGTGCTCAGCGTATTTGCCTTCCCGCTTGGCTTTACGTGCCTCTTTGGCCTTTTCGCTAAAACGGTCATAGTTAATGGTTTGAAAGACACGGTGCGCCAGAGAAGTGGCGTAGAGCGGTGCTATCAGATGGAAGTTCTCAGCGTCATTTTCTACGTCTGCGGCATCATCTCCCACCAGCCAGTAGAGCTGTTTGCCTCGGGTATGCGAGGCATGCTCACCGCGCGGTTCGGTAATCGCTGCAAAGGCGCTGATCCACGCCTGAGCTTGCTCAGGATTATCGCTTAACGCTTTTGCCAGCTCAGTGTCATTTTCCAGCGCCCGCTCAAGCAGCGACTTTCCCTCAAATTGCAGCTTCAAGAACTTATAGACATCCAAGGCGGCAGCGTTCCCTACGACATCGCCCGCAAAATCAGCGGGCAGCGTGTGGCTGCCGACAAGAGAGTGGTTATTTAGCGACTCAGGTGGGGCGTAAAGATTGGAGCCTTTGGCATCGGGATGAATAGGCTTGAGGGAGTGGGTGACGACTTGTAGTTGGCCAACGCGTCTTGCTGCATCGTTGACCCAGGTATCGAATTGAAATTGCTCCACTAGCGCCTGGTATTTGGGATCGTCGGGCTGCAGCTTTTCCGCCTTGGTATCGAAGCGCTCTTTTAAAAATTGCTCAATCGCACTTCGAACACCCTTCTGCTGACTATTTTCCATAGATCATCCTTAAGGGACTCACTTAATTAAAATGAAGCTGCATTCACACTAAGCCAACCCTCATATTTTTGCAAACCAATTATTGCGCAGCATGCAGCATATAGCTCCCTGTGCTATTATTTTATCTCTGTTGGACATACAGCTCAGTAAAATTAATGCGCTGCAATTTTTAGCTGCCGCACAGGCAGTCCCAGCGTGACATCCTTTTAATTCAGTACTACTATTAGTACTACTATTTGAGAGCGCTTATGGCAAAGCTTGATAAGCTTTTGGATAAAGCACGTCGGCAGCCTAAAAGCATGGGCTTCGACGAGTTAGCGTATCTTTGCGATCACTACTTTGGCCCTCCTCGCCAGCAAAAAACCAGCCACAGGGTGTATAAAACACCTTGGCCCGGCGACCCTCGCGTTAATATCCAGCGGGGCAAAAATGGCGAAGCCAAGGCTTATCAGGTACGCCAAGCGCTCGCTGCCATTGATAAATTGTCGTCATCAGCATGACGATTGGAGTTGCACCATGGTGAACCATACCCATTACACCTACCGCATTCGCTGGTCTGAAGAAGACGACCAATTCGTTGGTTTATGCACCGAGTTGCCCAGCCTCTCTTGGCTTGCCGATACTCACCAAGAAGCGCTGGAAGGTATTCTTTCCCTCGTTGCCGATGTAGTGGTCGATATGGAAGCCGAAGGCGAAACACCCCCCACTCCACTTTCTGAACGCCACTACTCTGGTCGTTTTAATGTGCGCATTCCCCCGGAAAAACACCGTGAGCTTGCGATTAAAGCTGCAGAGGAAAATATCAGCCTCAACCGCTTAGTCAGTGACCGGCTCGCGAACGCTTAGCTAGCGGCTGCGCCAAAACCCCAACACCGGGTGATACCCCCACCGCTGGTTTCTAGCCGAGGCAGTGACCGTGCCGAAGGTACGGGCGGCGCGATCCAGGGAGATAGCCAAGTCTTCCGCTAAGTCAGCCAGCGCCGTTAAGTAGTCGCTTGCGCCCCATGGTTGTATCCGCTCGCCCTGTTCTTCTGATAGATCTATCCGCAACAGCAGGCTTTCTTCCACCGGTACGTAGAGCTTTTCGCCTCGCTTTGCGCCATCGTCTACGCGGTGTAGCGTCCAGGTTTCACCGCCCTCATCAGGCAACAACGCTAGCGTTATTTCAGGTTCGAGCTGCTGGCGAAATGGATCACGCTGAATCAATACACCGGTTAAATGTAGCTGCGGCATCACATGCCAACTGTAGGCTCCTAAGGGCGGAGGCTTGGGCGTTTTGCCAATTCGTAGCTCTTTTTTGGTTAACGGCTCGGCAGGCTGCTCGATCATCAGTTGGTGCAGCCGCTCATGTTCCAAATCGACAAGGCTATCTTTGGCGTGCAGTGTTTCCCGCGCCAGCACACGGGGGCGGGCGTCAATCACCTTGTACTCATCTTCCGTTAACAGCTCACTAAGCGAGTGGCTACTTAGCCGCCATTGAAGATCTGTTTCAAAACCAGGTTTGTGAAAAGCAGGCTTTCCAGGCTGCTCCCAATGCTTGAGATTGGTATCGAGCAGCAAAATATTGGGCGACTCACACACCTGCTCGCGATGTCGGCGTACGCGGCCCGCCAACTGAATAATCGAGCGCATAGAAGAAGGCTCCACTATGGCCCAATCATAGTCGTGGTCGCGGCCCACCTCCGTTACCGGCGAGCCAAGCACAATAAACAAGTGGTCGCTCTCTTCACTGCTATCCAATAGGCGGCGGATATCCGGCTGCTGAAAAACGCGATCAGGCTCCGCCCGTTGCAGTGTTCGATCTAACTGGCGCTCAATGCCAGAGCGCATCACCAACGGGTGGCGGGAGTGGTAAACGCAGAGGTGGATGCGCACACCTTCCGGCGCGCCCTGCTGAAACAGCACCCTGGCGACATCCACTAAGGGATCAATATTAGCCATGCGAACCAAACCAAAGCTGACCCGCTTGCCCGAATGTGGATCAACGGAATGATGCTGCTGGTGAAGCGCTAGCGTATTTTGACGCAGCAGGGTCGCAATCGTTGGCCTTACCTCTTCAGGGCGTTTGCTCAACGGCGGTAACGCTAAAATATCTGCACGGCGGCGTACTGGGCTTTTGGCCAAACGTTCTAAGCGGCGCTTGGCAAAAGCGTTGTGTGCGGCCTTGAAGGTCTCGCTACTGGCGCAGTTTTCATGCTGGCGGTCATGCTCGTCGAACCAGGCACAGCAAATATCCACCGCCAAGCCTGGTTCGCCACGATGGCGTTGAAAAGCTTCACGACCGCTTCGGTAGGCTTCATACAACCCTTCAACCAGCGCAGGCGGCAAGGTGGCCGATGAAAGCAGCACCCGTGAACCTAGCAGCCCGGCCCAATTGACTAATCGAGTAAGCGCAGGTAGGTCGTTGATATCGAAATCGTCGATTTCATCGAGCACTAAATCGCTGCTCATTAGGCGCAGCATGGGCACGATCTGTCGCCCACCGCGTGTGCTTTCCGTGGCAGGCACGAGATGGTCAACGGTACATACCAAAATGGGCGCGGCGATTAGCGCGCGGGTGCCCGGCTCACCGCTTAAACGACGCAGCACCGGGTGGCTATCAAAATTACCGTCAAACACAACATGGGCATCTTCTTCGATCAGCGCTTGTTTGGAGGCTGAACCACTAGCTTCGGCTTCTTGCTCGTAGTGCTCAAACAGGGCTTTATTAGCGCTGCCACCCACGCGCACGGCGAGTTCGTCTTCACCCAAATTCAAACGGTCACGGAGGGCTTGGCCGGTTTGCAGGGTTAATGTGCGTAGCCCCAGTGCAATGCTAAAGCGCGCGCCCTGCTGAGGGTCGGCCAGGGCGTACATAATGCGCCCATTGGCGAGGGTTTTACCGCAGCCGGTAGACGCCATGTTAATGCCAAAGAAGCCTTGGCGCTGGCTGCACTCCCTAAGCGATTGCGCTAGGTCGAAAGCTTTATCTTGCCAGCGAAAGCGTGGGTGGCTACTGCGCTTACGAAAGCCTTTATGGCGCGCCAAGCGAGGCAAGTGGCTGTCTACACTGGGTAGCGCACGGGCGACCGCAGCGGCGTGTTTCTCAACTCCTAAAATATGCTCGTCTAACGGCTGATTGGGCTGCCCGGTTTTGCGCACGGTATTGGCTATTAACGGGTAGTTAGGTTCGCCGCGCACGCGGTGCTGGAGGTCTTCCAGGCTTGAGTAGTGGTGGTCGGCCAGCATTAAGCTAAGCCGGGCTAAGTGCATAACGTAGCGGCTTTCCAGCCAGTGGCCATCCTGTTGCAGCCGCGCCTGTAACCGCGTGGCAAGCTTCGTTGCGCGCTCACGCCAGCGTTGCGTGCTAACGGGTAATCCGCCCTTGAATTGCCAGTAGGGCGCGATGCGCGCTGGGTCTTGCGTCTCGGGAATCTCATTCCACTCAGCACTGATGGACTCAAACAACTGGGGCAGCTGTTCAGCTTGCAGGTTGGTCTTTCCACCCCAGCGCTGGGGCGTATCAGCATCCGTTGGCGGCGACTTCAGCGGCAGGCGGTGGTGACTAAGCACCAACCAACCAAGAGCGGCAGCCAGCGGTGGCAAACGACTAAACACCGCTGAAGTAGCGCCGTCTAGCCCATCACGCTCTAACCCCACCAGCCAGTCCTGCTCTTGATAGTCACCTTCGGCCAGGCGCGCCAGCCAGGTGGCGTCATCGTCACTCCCCACAAAGGCTTGAAACAGACGCAGCGATATCCACTCATGACGGTATAAGTTGCGCCCATCTACTTTGCCTTTGAGCCGCTGCTGAAAAGCATCACAGGCTTTCCCAAGATCGTGCAGTAACGCGGCCAAGGCAGTGAGCAAGAGAATATCTTCACCGCTGTGCCAGTCATTTTCATCGCGGCGGCGCAGGATATCTCGGGCGGTGGTATTGGTCGGTACGGCTCCATTGAGATTGAACTGGGCAGCATCCCCCACTACCCACATCAGCTCGCTGTGGTCGTGGCCACGAATCCAGTGGCAGGCAACGGCGGTATTCTTACGGGCGGTTTTACGCAACAGCTTACGCAGCGTATCCAGCCCGGCTTGGGTAATCGGTGTTTGCCACGCGCGGTCGCCCCGGCGTTCGGCAAACTGGTCGAGGATGCGGCGCGTTTCTTTTAGGGCATTTTTATTGCACTGGGAAATCAGCAGCACGTTCATGAATCAGTGCTCCCAAGCGCTTGGGCGACGTCCTTGAGCGTATCAATCATGAAGTCGAGGGATTCGGTACGGGTTAAGCGCTCAATACACGCTTGGCGGAACTCTTGCTCTTCATCGCCGCGCATGGCGGAAATAAACGCCTGGGGCAGGATGACGGCGTCTTTTACCAAGTCCGCCACATCAAAAACCAAGCCGCCCCGGCGGGTTTTACCGTGCAGTACTGCCAATCCATGAGGAATCCCCAGTACCCAAGTGGCGGTCGCCGCCAACCCGTAAGCGAGATAGTTGCCGTGATCGAGAAAGCGATTGGCGGGATCGGTGCCTGTGCCACGCTTGGCGCGGGTAAAGTCGCCGTAACCTACGGCAATAACGGCAAGCTTAAAGAGCGTCTTGGTCAGTCGCGCTTCTAAAGTGAGTAGGTCAATCGTGCTAGGTGCTTGGCTAATCGCTTCGCGGTGATGGGCAAGGGCACTGTGTAGGTGGTCGGTGGCAATGCTAAAGCCTGCCTCTTTCATCACACGGCTTGTCCACAGCGCTTCAATACGCGCAAGGCGCGCCTGCTGAAATGCGCGGGCGGCATCCAAGCGTTTGGCATCATCAAACCAAAAACGCACCCAATATTGCAGATACTCCGTGGGCCGGTACTCGCTTTGTGGCGTCAGCCAAGCGACATCCACATCCACTTCATTGGCAGCGAACAGCGGTGTGCCACCGCCTCCACAGAATCCGACTAACACACCCGCTTTGGCGAGTTCACGCATGGCGGCTTGGGTAATCGAGGTGCCCGTTCCCAGCAACAGGGAAGTGGTATTGGCAATGGGGATATTCCAATAGCGGGATTTGCTGCCCTCATCGGTCACGTACTCCACTCGCCCTCCATTTACCAACACCCGGCAGTGCTGGAGGTAATAAAGGTTTGCACGCTTGGAATGCAGGATGGTTTTAAGGTCAGAAGGCGAAAAGTCATCCATGGCAGCTCTCCCTATATTTTTTACCTATCTAATCATCCTTCGCTTTA
>Ga0208029_1000584_pt1 | contig 21260 bp, 18 predicted proteins | sample MalvireepMed_s12_FD_184242 | JGI IMG/M metagenome (GOLD analysis project Ga0208029, IMG submission 184242) | Marine viral communities from the Global Malaspina Expedition - Malaspina viral metaG DeepMed_s12 (SPAdes) (version 2) | ecosystem: Environmental > Aquatic > Marine > Oceanic | place... | reverse complement strand
TTACTTTTGTCAGGCGCAACGTGCATGTCTGGATCTCCCTTATTCGGCGACAACGTGTCACCGTTAGAGATCATATAGGCACTAAATCTGAAGGGTCAAGGTACGCCAGAGGTACGCCAAGCCCTTTTTAAAGCACTGCGGGGTCCAACGAAAAACGCTGAACCCCGCAGTTTAACTGGCTCCCCGGGCCGGACTCGAACCAGCGACATGGTGGTTAACAGGCTGAAAAATAGATGTTTTCTCCGTACTTCTCGTGGAGAAAGTCGCAGTTATCCGCCATTTTGTGGAGACGCTCACCACGCGCTGAACGTGCTGGCATGAGATGCAGGTACGCCAGAGGTACGCCAACCCATGTCACCGGGGGGTGACAAATCAGTTGACCACTTCAGCCGTTCCCTCGATGAGTAGCGGATCGTGGAGCTCCTGCGCCACCTCCTCGCTGCCACCTGAGTTGGTCATCCAGGTCAGGGTGATCGAACCATCACCACCCTGCGCGACTTGGGCGATACCCCGTTCGCCGAATTGTTTCGGGTAGAGTTTTGAGCTCAGCCACCTGACGTGCTGGGCGTAGTCTCTCATGGCCGAGACCTGCTCTTTCGTCCACGAGTTATCGCCGTCGATCACGGCCTGGTATCGAGCGAGGACATCATCGTTGAGCCGGGACACTCCCCGGGTCTGAGCGTTACGAAATCTTTCATCGAGCTCAGGGTCTTTATCCCTCCAATGGGTGATGGTCTTGCGAGGCACATTGCTGACGCGGCAAGCCTGTGAGTACGAGAGGCCATCATGCATCAGCTCGACAAGCTGGTCTTCGAGCTCAGGCGTGCGCCGATTATAAATGCGTTTTTTGGTCACTTCTTTTTCTTCTTCGGCTTCTTGGGTTTCTTCTTCATGGATGCAGGCTTCTTCGCATAGCCGACGATCTTGGGCATCGCTTACTCCTTTGGTAAACCGACGCTGTATCCAACGCCGCGTTGATAGGTCAAAACTTCCAACCGGTTGTCCTCAGCTTTTGAAATATGAACCCATCCCGAATCGGGTCTGCCATCCCAGCATTCGAGAATGAGTTGATCGAAATTGAGATTGTCCTGGCACCACCGAGCGAGCTCCAGATTCGAGACGCCTGGCAGCTCGATGTCTACAGCTTCACCCTTGCAGTGCTGGCTCGTGCGGCTACCACCGATCCGATCGTTTAGCTCCTCGCATCGGAACCCGGAGGAGGGTGCAAACGGCACATCAAACGTCACGCGGATTGGTTCGAGGATTTCTGCTGCAATTTTTTTCAGACAGATCATCTGATCGCTGTCAGGCGAGTTATCAATGCCACAACGCTCTGCCGTCTGCGACCTGGTGAACTCACGCAAAGTGAAATGCTCGGAGAGATTCATTTTGTGTGCTTCATGTTCTCTCTTGCCACGCCACGCCACTTTTCTGCCGAGCGCATGCCACCCAGCCCCAGCAGTGACATCGTCAACGGGAACAAGCCTTCAGCGGGGATTGATGGAATCGGTGTGCCAGGTGCCCAGAGCGTGACCCCCCAGATCACGATCGGCTGCAGCAGGAATTGCCAACCCAATGCAATCGCGCAGATCCACATGATTGCAGGTCTAGCCCCCGCCACGAAGATACTGGGATGCTTGGCTTGCTCGATGTTGGCTTGGCTTTGCGCCAGCATGCCAGCAGCCTCTGCCTGAACAAGCGCCTTCTCCATCTCGACCTTTGCCTTAGCTTGCAAATTCTTATCTGGCACCAGGCGATCGATAACTGTGCTTGCCACCGGCAGGATTGAGCTAATCAATGCGCTAATCATCTCAGTCTCCGTTCCTTCCGATCTCTCTCAATTGCTCTTCCAGTTCATCCCTGCGCTCACTGCGCGTGCGCGGCCTCTCCTTCTTGGGATCGATCCCCCAGATCGTCCTTGCGACCTGGTCGTGCGCGTTGAGTTCCTCACCCAGCAAACGGGTGCGGTCCACCAGGCGGATCAGGATGGTTTTGACTTCGGTGATCTGTTGAGAAATATCCCGCTGCTCTTCATCGATCTCTGCAGCGATCTCGGTGAGCTGGCGGGTGAGGTCTGTGGAGAATTTAGTGAGCAGCCATCGAATGATGTACCAGAGCGCGTATGCCGCGACGGCAGCAGTCAGCAGTGGAATGCCGACCTGCTCGACGAGCTTGATGAACTGCGTTATCGACACTTGTGATCATCTCAGCACGAGAGAAATCAACAGTAGAAGGATCGCCCCCGTCGATGTCAGCAGGATACGCTCGACGCGCTTGAGGCGTGAGTTCTGCTGGCGGGTTTCGGAGCTGCAGGACACCACATGCTCACGGACCTGCAGCATCAGTTCATCGATGCGCTGGTGCGCGGATGCGACCGTCCTGCGATCAGGCGTCATCTAAGCAATCATCAAAATACAAGGTACGGCGAAAGATCCGTCCTCATATTCATGAATTCTGGTGCTGGCAGTCACTCTGGCAATCGTCTTTGATCTCACTACATCATCATCTTGAATTTTAGCTGTTCCATCTCCTGCTGATTCCAGAAGATCGCCAACCTCTCCATCGAAATCACTTCCGACACGAATTACATAATCGCCCGACTGCGCGATCACGAGATCGTTATAATTTTTCTCTTCTTCTGTATCGGATTCATACTTCTCGAAAACACCCAAGACAGCTTTGTCCGATTCCGCATCAGAGATTTTACAACGAGTAAGCTGGTTATTTTCCTTCAAGGATATCGTTCGCGTGTCGCCTTCCTCGTCCTCATAAGAGTCGCCATCTGCCAGCCCCAAACTAAGTTTCATCGAGCTTATTTTCTCACGCGGCACGACTACGCCGCCCTTTACCAGCGTGGTGTCTGTCCATGATTCCATCCACCACTGACACATCTCATCGATGCCTGACATCACAGTCCCGAGAGGAATTTCTGTTTTGGCGTTATTAGCAAGCTGCGACCATCTCGAAAGATGAGCGCCGTTATATGATACAGTCGTTCCGCTGACGGAAATGGTTCCCTCAGTGCTGTTCGCCTGTTGGATTTCAATAATCGTGCCGTCATTGCTTTGACGATTGAGAAGTAAAGGATGTGAGGAGAGGCTAGTGCCGTAAGCATTACTCTGTGTGCTCGGCGTGCCTGCGAAATCCCACCCCGCTGTGCCTACGTCTCCTTCCGAAGTTTTACCGAATAGTATTCGATTCCCCAGCCCGGCTCCGTCGTCTGTGAACGAGGCGGAGAACACTCCATCGACGGTGATCCTCATGTCTGGCGAAACAAAATATAGACCGGTGTCAGCGCTGTCGTTCCAAGTGTAAGATGGAGCATCGACAGCGCCAGCGTCCTGCATTCTGATCGAATTATCTTGAATTCTCATCTGCAAAGCACCGGCAGCGGCAATGCCAAGCTGACCCGCATTAACGATGTAAACCCCCGTATCCGTGTCTGAGGTAAACCCGATTGATGGCGCACCGGCGCTCCCGTCTGGAATGTTGAGGACAGAACCGTCGAACGTCAGATTTGCTTCGCCGTTGATACCGCCGGACCCATCTGCTGTCACAACACGGTTGTTCGCGTCATTGCTCAGAGACGCACCACCAGAGGCCCCTGTCTCCCAGGTCAGGACTCCAGCATCAGTCGATTGCAGGATTTTGTTTGAGGCAGGGAACGCAGCGGGCAGGGTGTAAACGCTGTCAGAGCAGGCATCAGGAGCTTTGAGGCCAACATAGTTGTTGCCCCCAGCGGCCAGCTCCATGAATCGGAGTTCCGTCGTGTTACCGGAAGAAGTACCGTGAGGAGCGAGAGAGAGGCCATTCGCGGCAACCACGCGAGTGGTGTCGGTACCATCCTCGTCGTATTCGATCGTCAGGTCAGGCCCAGCTCCAAATGACAGCGACATGTCATCGGCGATCTTGACGCCAGCGTTAAAGCTGGCTTCGCCAGCCGCAGACATATCGAGGGTGAGCGCCGTGATCACAGAGGCATCATCGAGACCTTTTAAAAGAATGTCTTTATCACTGACCTTTGACTCGATCACCAGGTCGGAGCTGGAGTTGGTGAGCGACCCGAAATGCGTCCCGCCCGCCTTCAGGGTGATGTCATTACCAGCCGCGTCAAGATTGATGTCAGCGACACTATCAAGCGTGATGTCTCCAGAGTTCGTGCTTTGAACTGTGACGCCCGTATGTCCGTCGATGGTTGTGGTCGAAGCCTGACTGTCCACCACCACAGCGCCTGAGCTGGTCTCGAAGCTGGCCGCTGCATCGCCGGTCGCGAGATCGTCGGCTGCAACTGAGGCCGAGACGTAGCTGTTAATCTGGCTCGCGTTCACATACTTGGTCGCGCCCGCATCATCGATGAGAAATTTATCCGTGTTTGCTATCGTTATCGACGTACCATCTGTCGCGCCATCCACCTGGACTGCCGCGCCGGAAACCTTATCTGCCGTTGAGATAGTCGCGAGCTTTGAGTCCGCTATTGCGGCTGAGGCATTTACGTCGGAATTTACGATCACCCCACTCGCAATCGAGGCAACGCCAGCAGCCGTGATAGCAATGTCTCCGGAGACAGCCTTGTTCTCCCAACGTGTGTCGGCGTTGTCATAGATTAAAACATGCGCGTCGGCGACGCTGGTGATCACAGTGTCGTCCAAAGGGCCATCGGTGACCGTCAACTCATCTCCATCGCTGTCAAACGCCAGGAATTTCGATGCACGAGCTGCCGCCGGTTCCTTGAATTCAGGCGTCGTGAGATCGGTGACCGTCTTCGAGACCTTGAGCGAGCGATCTAATGTCTCCTGCTGGTCCTGGACGATCATTGCCAACCGATCGAGCGCTTCCTCATGTGTCTCGGCAGGGAAGGCATCATTAGCTGTATAATCTGTGAGCTGCGTTTGAGGTACGACGCGCAATATGATGAGCTGCAGTGTGTCAGCAGGAGCGCTGGTCATGGTGACCGTCCCGCCGCCAGCATCGCCGACGCCACTGACCGAGTAGTGCGTGCCTTCGGTTTGAAGGGTCTCCGTATAGGGAGACGCAATCAGCCGCGTGTAGACCTTGAGATCGGTAGACGCGAGAATCTTGAAGTTATAGGCGAAAGCAGTCGTCGAGCCGTCGCCGGTGTAAGTCTTCTTATTCGTGCTGGTGGTGACGGTCATCGCGATTCTCCTAGCGGCGGTCTAAGGCTGTGGCGTATTCGCTCTTGTATAAGTTGTCTGTTTTGCTTGTCGGTTTGGCTGAAATTTTCGCCAAGGAAAGGATGTCTCTTGAGGTCGTAGACAGCCCTGTCCCGTGCTCTTTTGATCTGTTCCTGCAGGTCGGCTTTGGCCCTTTTGTTTACTTCGGCGCTCGCCCGCTGCGGCAAACCGATCTCACGCTTCCGTTGGTATCCAGATGAATTGAACTTGCGAGTCATATATTCGGCTGCGTACTTACCGGCACGCTCTTGAAAGAACTCGTATTCCTCCGGCGTAAATGGAAAGCCTGCGTATTCTCGCGGATGATGCGTCTCCCTGATCTTCAGACGCAGCATCTCTTCATCGAGGACATTGGGCTCATGCGTCGATCGGTAAATAGGTGAGATAATGTCAGGACCGAGTGCGCCCTGATTGGCGACCTTGCGGCCCCAGAAGTCGCGCATGGCCGGAGCATTACCCCAGCCAGGAATCTGCTCTTTGATCTCATCCAGGCGATCCTTGATGAAGGCCCATTCCTCATACCGTTCAAGCACGCTGTTGAAGCGCTTCTGCTGATCGATGTTGAGCTCTGACAGCTCCTGCGGCAGTGGAATGTTTTCAAGCGACCGGACACGTTCATCCATGAAGAATGCTTGTCCCCCCTGCCGAACGACGGCAGGAACAACACTGCGCGTGAAGCCGCTGATCACGTTGCCCGCATAGCGCCCAGGCTCGCTCATGGCGTCGATCACCCGCGAGAAGCCTTCCATGAAGGTCTTGTTCGTCATGTTCTTGCTGAAAGCGAAAACGATCGCCCCGCCGATTTCATCCCAGTCGTCCTGGTCAGCAAGGCCGAGCTGAGCCATTTCAACCATGTCTGCAGTGATGCCGATGATCGTCGAGTACGGCTCGCCGCCCGCATAGCTGTAATATTCGCCATCGACCTTGATCGAGTAGGGTCGCCAGCCTTGATCTATGTACCGTGCGCGCAGTCCAGGGTCTTTCGGGCCACCGCCAGTGATGTACCCACTCGCAGCCATAAAGCCGACAGTTGCCGCTGCCGTTGAACCCAGTGCCTTACGCGCTCGCGCTCGGTCCATCCTGGCTGGGTCGCCGCTGGTCATCGCATTTTTGTGGTTCTCAGTGAACCGCGCAAGTGGCGTGTGCTCGAACGCAAACGAAAAAGCGTTGTACGGTGTGGTGACAAACGGCATGAACCAGCGCATGAAGCCCACGCGCGCCGCGCCCTGTACAACTTTGCCTAACTTGGTTTCCAGCGGTTGCTGCAACGTCACGAGACGTGCCAGGTCGTCTGCTTCCTTGACCGCATTCGCAGGAGGATTGCTGACAAACTCCGCGATGAACGTCGCCGCATCGTCGTTAGACAGATTCTGCTCCTTCGCCGCACGATAGGCCTGCTGATATAAAGAGCCGCGTTGTGTGACGACTTTCCAGAACGTGTCTTCAAATTGAAGCGCTCTGGTCGGCACGCGCCCCAATGTCAGGAATGAGCCAATCGCATCCACAGCGGGTGCAAAGATGCCGCCATACTCGAAAGCCTCGGAACTGAATGCAGGCGCGCGACCCTGTCGCGGACTAGCGGTGTCCTGCAATTTTGTTCCGGCGATCGGAATTTCACCTGTCCGATATGACTTGCCAGCAGAACTAAAAGCCTCACGGATTGCCATGAGCTGACCGAAGGCCTGAGCACGCACCTCGCCGAACGTCACGCCGCCTTCACCGCCAAAGCCTCGACGGACAGAACCAATCCCTGCCGCCATAAGATTGACGGGTATCTCACCAAAGGTTGCGAGACCGGCTGATACAAAATTCTTTGTATGCGTAATCGGTCCTGAGAGCAGCAGGTTCATCCAGACTTCAAAGGCAGCGTTGGTAAACTTTTTAAACTTCGATAATTTCTGTGCCGCCTGTGCTCTCTGCCTGCCCGTGGGCAGCGCCTTATATGCCTTGGCAAGATCGGAAAGGTTGTCCTGACCGCCGAACTCCTGCATCAGATTTGCCAGGTTGATATCGCGCATTGCCCCAGCGCCCTGATCCATTGGCATGCGGAAGATTCCGAGAGATCGAGCGACCTCGGTTTGCGCGCCCTTGAATTGTGTCTGCAGATTGCTGACGAGCTCGAACTGCTGCCGGAAATTCAGCAGCTCATTTGCGCCACCTCTGATGTTGCCCTGAGAATCGATGACCTCATCAGCCATCGCATCGAGCTTGCTAACCTCTGTGTATAAAAGGTTCCTGACAGCCAAAAGAGTTTCACTGAGACCGGCACCCTCGATGATCGGCACGCCACCCGTCGTCTTCATATTCATTACTGCTCGAAGCAGTTTTTCGGGCCTCATGCCGATGTAATCAGCCAGCTCCTGTGAGACCTCATGCCGAATAACGCCGCGTGTAGCCTCATCGACCTGCAGGCGATACGTCTGCGAAGTTTTCTCGATGATGGCTAACGTGTTGCCTTCATCTGGAATCTTCGCGTCGCCACGCGCGCCAACTGCCGTGAAGTCTGTCATGCCGTCAGACACAAGCTCGGTGCGTTGAGGTTCGAGCGTCGCCCGCAGCAGCTCGTTGGTCTCGACTTCAGTCGGGAGGATGGGGTTCGACTGCTGTTTGATCCGAGCTGCGAGAGCTTCTTCAGAGAGATGTGGTTGAGATGCTGGCCTGACTGTCGGTGCTGCCTGGACGGCCTCTGGCTCAGGTGCGGCTGTACCAGGCACATCCTGCAGCTCAGGTTGATCGCGCTGCAGCCGACGCGCGGCTTCTAAATCCTTTCCACCAAAAAGACTACCGACTAAATCACCGATGCTTTTACCCAAACCGGCAACCTGAGTCGGCTGCATCTCGGGCGATACAGGCTGCATCTCGGGCGATACAGGCTGCATCTCGGGAGATATAGGCTGCATCCCTGGCTCTTCGACGACCGGCCCCAGCGGGGCTTCCGTGATGCCTGTGGGCACAGCACCAGCGGCAAGCATATTCAACTGCTGCGCTTTCTGTGTCGCCAATGCTGGATCAATCGCCATTCAATTCGCCCATAAAAAAACCCCGCCGGAGCGGGGCGTGATAACCACTGTGTCTATAATCATTGCGTCTGCGTCTGCTCCTGATCCTGCGTCATTTCGGCGAGACCGACGCCGCCTGTCAGCGTGAAGATTGCCTGCCCAAGCCGCTTGATCGAGTCGCGCATCTTCGCGGTGATCTTGATGTTTGGCAGAGGAATGTCACCAACCTGGATGCCAGAGGCCACGCCATCATCGATCTTCAATGAAGGATCGAACTTCTTGAGGAACTTATTCACGACCTTGGGGATGGTCTTGTCATACAAGTCGCGCGGCGCATTGTATCGAGCTTTTTGGACGGCACCTGGAGTCCAGGCGAAATAGTCGTAATCGTTCTCGATGGCGTAACGCAGAAGTCTGAGGATGACAACTCGCGGCCAGCCACGCTCGTCCATAGACTTGAACGGCATGTCGGGTCGGCCCGAGCCTTGTATTTCTCTTATTTCTTTTTGCAAATTATCTCTAGCACTCACAGCGCTGCGATATTCATCCAGCAACGCTTGAGTGTCGGGGTTAAGCGTAGGAACTTCCATTAACTTTGTTGAATTGAATTTTGCCAGCAATGGATCAGGTATATTCTCACGTTTAAGCAACGCATCAGAAATAGCTTGATGAGCGTTTATGCCAACCGGACTTTCGAGCGTACCTCCCCTTCTTATAGAGTCTAATTCCATCGCAAAGTTGTTATAGTTTCTGATCATTTCCTTTGTTGCATCTGAAATTCCCTGACCGCCGTCGAGGGCCTCCTGAGCGGGGACACTTAACGGCATAAATGTCTCTAGTGAATTTGTTACGCTAGGGGGCAGGAACTGTTGCCCATACTCATCAGCAAGGTGTCCATAAAAATCCGATGACTCTGTTAGCATTCCCCGCATAGTTGTTGGCCCAGGCATATTGCCGTCCAGCACATCTGGCAGCAGGTCTCTGATCCCCAATAGGTCAGCAATGTCTGTATAAATTTCCTCTCCTGACCGCTGTTCTGATGTAGGCACCATACGATTTGAAACGATTAAAGTATCATCTGGGGTGGCTTTTAAATCTGCTATTAACGCATGAAATAACGGGCTTGCCTCAACTCTCTGTCGATCAGACAGTTCCGATGCGCTGTGGAACATTTCCTCAATGCTCTCGTTCGCTTCCTTTAATTTGGCTTCCTCTTTTGCAGTCGATCGGCGGTAGATGGGCGGGCCGTAGCCACCACCCGGCAATCTCTGTTTCTTGTGCAAATCAGATTGAGCCTCATCGAGCAAGAAACCTTTTCCTTTCCCTCTGATATTTAGATCTGAAACCCGCACATGTGCCCCCACGTTTTCAGGTGAGATCAGGTCACTTTCTGTGGCCTCTCCCAGATCACGCGATGTGAAACCCTCAGCAAAGTCATCTGAAAAATGACCGTATCGATATGGATCATCAGTCGGGTTCGGAAACTTGAAAAGCAGCTCCCGGTAGTTTTGGCTCTTACTCCCAGCCATCGTATAGCCCATATACTCCGGCTCGAACTCACCGCCTTCATAATCATAGTCAACCAAACCCTGCTCATAGGCGTCATCTACTGCCCCCTGCTGTGCGTCATCTAAACGCTCAAAATATCGATTTCCACCCATACCGGGCGTCTCTAATGTCCACCCGATCTCGTCACTGCCTGTGATGACGTACCCATGTCCAGAATCGTCGAAATACTGATAATAAGGATTCTCGTCGTATTCAGCTTTCGCAATATCGTAGAGCGCATCATCAGCATCGCCATCATCTGCTATTCGCTGAAGCACGTTCTGCCATGTAGCGTTGTCCACAACTTCATCAGAAAGGACGCCCAGGTCTTTCAGGTCGCGAACAGCTCTTAAAAAATCAATTTCGGACAAAGGGACATCGAGCGCACCATACGGGTTAGAAAGTTCCCTGCCGCCCATATCGGCTGGAGTTTTAATATAAAGCGCCCGGTCAGAACCTGGAGTGATACCCAGCTCCTCAAGAACATGCCCGCGCAATAATCTGGGACTGACTTTGTCGGCGACCTGATCCCAGTAAAAATCAAGCTCCGATCTCATATCATCGGCGCGAGACGATATATAATCCAAATCCTCAACAACTTCCTGACTCCAACAAGCAGTAGGCACAGTATCCTGAACTTCATAGTCTTCACGACCACCACGCTCGACCTTCACGCCTTCAATTTCTTCGATCTCCACGCGATTTTCTCTGAGATGCTCGATGATCTCCTGCTTCGTGATCCGCGCCTTTTTCCCCTCGAGGATGCGCCGATCAAACAGGTCATCGAGGCCCGTCCAGACGAGCTCTTCTTCTTTGACACCGGCAACTTTAAGCAGCGCTGCCCGCATCTGCGTGGGCGTTCCCTTCTCCTGTTTCAGCTCCCGGGCAGCACGCAAGGCGGCGGAGTAGAAGCCAAGTTCGTCCAGGTCATGTGCAAAAAGCGGTTTCGGCGGCATTTCAGCGACAGGCGTACCAGGAAGATCGGCAGCGGTCTGACGCGGCTCGTCAGGCACCAGCGGCAGTTGCCTGGGTCCAGTGGGGGCTGGCGCAGGCATGGCAACATCAAGATCAGCAGACGTAGGCGCTGCTTCAGTCGGTAAACCGAGCTTTCTCGACAGATGGTCGATTGCCCGTTGCCGGTTGTCAGGATTGCCCTTGAGCGCCTGGAAGGCTTTGAAAAAAGGCACGGCAAGATCGAAGGGCAGGCCGATTGCAGCACCCTCGAACGCATTCTTGATCCGCTGCCCCAGACGCTCCGCTGCGTCCGCATCTTCACCGACCGGCGTGCCGAGATATAAAAGCACGGCATCTGGTTCGACACCCAGCTCCATGAGCATTGTCGAGAAGTTTCCTTCTTCGGGATCAAACAGCGCATCAGCGATTCCGCCCAATGCCATGAAGCGAGCGGTGCCGTATGGTATGGTCCCGAGCGTGCCAAGACTGAATGCTCCCATCGCCGCCACGAAGTGCGTGAGATCAGCGCCGATCTGCCCGACCATTGTCTGCGGATCAGTGAAGAACTTCGGCAGAGTGTACGCCTCGTAATTGTCAGGGCGCTCATCGGTCAGACGCAGTCCCTGATCATCCCAGATGACAACGGGATCGACGCCGAACTGTCGGAGAATATTAGGAGTCGTGCCAGGAATGTCATACAAGAGTTCACTCATCTCATGGGTGATATCCAGAAAACCCTGCGCTGCGCTGTGTATTCCTGACCACAGGGCGCGTCCCGTCTCCTGATTTACATCGAGGATGGTACGACCGACTTCGGCGTAGGGCTCCATCACACGATCGTAGAATTTGACGGCACCATCGAACGCATCGTCATCGAGAAGGTTGCGTGGATCGATGCCCTGGTTCTCGAAATCCTGAGCGTCAGGACTAGTCAACACACGACGGTTGTCCATCCTTTTACCGTGATACGAGCGCACCCAATCCTGATCTTCATACTCGTCTGGCGGAAGGGAGATTGGTTCGACCGGCTCAAGCTCTGTCTCCTCGACGGGCTCAAGCTCTGTCTCCTCGACCACACCCTCTGTCAGCGTCATCCGCAGCGGCTCACCCGCTTCCTGCTCATAAACAGGTTCTGCAATCTGAGGCAGATCGATCTTGGGCAGATCGGGATCGGGAAGGTCGCCGACAACAATTGATGCGTCTGATACGTCGGTCATTTTTTAAGATCCCGGCGTGGTAACTTTAAGGTTTTCTAGTCGGTCTTGCTGACGGCCCAGAACTGATTCACTAATCTCTTCGATGCTCTTCGACAGTGCCCGAAATTTTGTGAGGCCCAGCCGAGCTCTATTTTCCTTCGCCCAATTTTTAGCTGCCGTCACAGTATCTTGTGTCCAGGTACTCGCATCTCGTGGGAATTCCGTGTCAGGGATGCTGCGAGGCAGGTATGCCGGGTGGAACTGTGGCGGGTCGTCAATGTTTAGAACGCTATTGACAACGTCATTAAACGCCGTTGTTGGAGTTGAGCCTGCGGAGATACTTTGCCAGTAAATACGAGTCGCTTCCGCAACCTGTGGCACCTTGTTCTCCTCTATTCCATCAGGCGTTTCGCCTGCTGCCGATCTGGCATAACCCAGATAGCGTGCCACTTCGCCACTATCTCTCTCTTCACTGCGTATCTGCTTCGCGTACTTAGCAAAGGCCACATAATCACTATGCGTCAGCAAGGACTCCCGGCCACGCCCGACCGTCTTATGAGCTTTATCAAGCAGCCCATCAATCACATGGGCTTTGGTTTGCGGAGCTACTTCAGAAGCGGAAGCAGTCGTCACGAGATCCATATACAGAGCGCTCTTGAAGATTCCATCGCTTTCCAGCGGCCCCGCCTTCAACGCCATAACGGTCAGAGCGGCTGTCGCTGCTGGTGCCAAACCTTGCGAGTTGGGTTTTGAATCGACAACTTCACGCACGTCTTCAAGACTCAAATCACCGTCCGCAGCTCTCAGCAATAGTATGTTGTGGCTCTCCGCCTGATCCGCCTTCAACTGCCGCGCGCGCTCGGCTCGGTCTGCCGTTTCCTGGGCCTGCTCGTCTCGCAGAAGGCGGTACTTCTTTCTATCCAGTTGTCCTCTCAGGCGGTCGCGATCTTTGACCTTGAGCCACCTGTAGTTGTTGGGGTCTTCAACCTGCGTCAGCAACTCCTCCACCTGATCTGCCGTTCGAGCCATCAGGTTCCGCTGATTGACAGCGCTCAATGCTATCCTGCTCTGCGCGGTTAGCTTCGTCTTCTGCGCTGCCGTGAAATCAATAACGTTGGTCTTCGCCCCAGTGTCCTGTAACGCGTTTATTGCGTTAATATTTGAGATAACATTGAGAGGCAGCGTGTTTGTGTCGCCATTCCAATCAGGCGGCAATGCATTTGCTGCAGCCGTAATAGCTTCTTCTGTGCCAGCGGCTATATCTGCCGCAGCTTCATTCGTCAGGCGACCGGCGTAGAACGTGCTGAGGGTGCGCCGTTTATCAGCCAAGTGTGCGGCATAATTCGATTGCACTTGAGTTCTGGTGAGAGGGTCGAAGATGTCATTGCCGACAGTCTTGCCGTAATTGCTTATCTGCTCATCGAACCAGCCGAGAATGCCGCCTTTGTCCATGTATTTGGGATCGTTAACAGGCCGACGCTGCGCCTCCGTAAATACGTCATCGATCTTAGCTTCATTTTTCGATTTCGCCCCAGCAATCACGCCGTTGCGGTGGAGCGTGTACGCAACCTGACCCCACTGTGCAGCCTTGTTACTCAGGTCTTCCCACGCTGCAGCTTCTGCCCGTGCCGGTGCCGAGAAGACGCCAGCAGGAGCTTTCACGGTCATTTGCTGACCCGGCACACCCACCACGCGCTTGGCCGTTGCTCGATATTTCGGAACCTCCATCGGCTAAGCCCTCATAAATATAGAGGCAGCTTTGCTCGCGCCGCCGAGCAGACTCTGCGTGGCCTGAGTGCGAAGTGCTGCACCTCGCGATGCACCGCTCAATTGTTCAAGGTTACCCCTCAGTCGATCTTGAACCGCTCCCTCACGCTGAGCATCTGCGCTTACTCGCATGGCGTAATCATTGCGGCGCTGCTGGTCCTCAAACTCGTCAGCATTATACGCGAGCTGCAGGGCGGCTGAGCCCTCCAGCATCCATCCGTTGTGCTGTAGCGCGAGCTCCGTCCCTGCCTGCAGGTCTGCAAATTCTTGCGCGTCATCTTGACGATCGAGCAGATTGATCTGACCGATCTCACGCGCCTGCTGCTCTTTAATCTTCGCATCACGCTCAGCGAGCGTCTGGTTATAGGTGCCGACCTGCTCTTCGGTTTTGGCCGCTTGGCGATATGACCGCGATGCCATAACGCCGCCCACGACGGCTGTTGCTGCAGCTACGCCTGCTAGTACGAGTTTAATGGCTGGCATCCAAAACCTTCGCGTATCTAAAATAATCGGCACCCTCAACGCCGAAACGACGCATGAGGCCCTCGCGCTCGAAGCCCAGCCATTCGGCCAGGCGTATCGCTTTCTCAAACTTGTGATGGATGTTCGCCTGCGCGCGGTAAATCCCGCGCTGCCACATCACGTCATCAAACATTGTGCGTATTTGCCGAGCGACCTTGATCTGATGCCGCCCGACATCGTCGGAAGAAATCATCCAGGCCTCGGCCACTCCCTTCCACAACGGGACCAGACCAGCGCTGGCGACGATCCTGCCATCGACCTCAGCGCTCCAGCTCATTCCTTGAACGCGCATCTGCGCCATATGTAGATAGAAGCCTGGCACCGGCTCCTCACCGGCCATCTCCTCCTCGGCATGCCTGACCTCGAACTGTTTGAGGTTCAACGATCGAAGGTCTGCAGTCTCGGATAGACGCCGATGATCGTCATCGGCAACGCCTGGTTCTGCGCTATGTAGATCTGACCCTCATGTCCGTAGCCACCGTCGAACTCGATATCTTTATCTCCGGTGAACAACGGCACCGCCGTATCCATCGCCATGGATGAATCTCTGAACGGAACGCGGTCATTGACCGTGGAGCTTTCGCCGACGAGCAAGCCAACTGTTCGATACAGGCGGACAGACACGTCTGAAATGCGTTTAGTCTTTCCCTGGCTGGTGCCTTCCTGTGATCCAGCATCCACCCGCAGTGTCAGCAGGTGAGATGTGAACGGCAGGCCGACGTGCGCCGATGTCGTCGTCCGTTCCAGCACAATCTGAGATGGGTCTGCAGCAGGGTGCCGCGTTGGATGTGTCGCGCCGTTTGCCAGGACTTCAACGTCGAAACCTCGCAAATGCTCGACGCCTGTCAGTGTCGAGGCAGCGGTGCCTGAGTATGTGAGGCCGCTATCAACATAGAACGCATCAGCGACATCGGTGCCGAAATCAAACAGCTTGAACCGCTCGACGTATCTCTTGGTCGCGGTCGTCCTAGTTGATGCATAGACCGTCATGGTGCCAGTGCCAGCGTCTGAGAAAGCTATCTTCTTCGCATCTGTATCTGCAGACGCACCAGCAGAATCAATGAATATTGAAAAGACATTGGTCGATACGTTGCGCGCGAAATAGACCGTCGCGCCATCGGCCTTGAAGATATTGGTGTCATCTCCAGCCTGCGCGCCCGTGGGCACGACGCCGTTGGTATCGAACGTGATGGCGGTGCCTGTCGATAAGCCATGATTGGTTGCATTGATCCGATTGTTTGTCGTGTCCGCGCCTGCGCTGAGAAGCAACGGTACATCTACAGTCCGCGCGACTATGACCCAGAGCTCATCCTCACTCGCGGTGCCGGGGATCGACGCGATCGATTCAACATGACCGTAAGTATAATCAACCGCCGATTTCGTAAACTTCCCCGCGATCTTGTGCCGGTGCCAGGCGACGACATCTTCGTCGCGGCGGTACGTCATCGCCGCCAGGACACCATCGTCACGAACGCACCAGAGGATTGAGTCCGGCTCTTTCATGTAGGCCATCTCGACGATGCCGCTCTCGGTGACATGCTCCGACAGGATCGTCAGGTCAGGCGCTTTATAAGAGTCGCTATCGAAATCGAATACGAGCTCCTGCACCTTTCTCGAATTGCGATGCAGGAACAGCGTGACGTTTGCCACCGTTTCCGGTCTGACATCTGCCGAGCCATAACTGCATTGTCTCTTGATCTGTGCGTTCGTCGGTGTCAGCGGACTGTCCGCACCGGAAGCCCTCACCGCGAATTCGCCGCCGACCGTGCCTACAAGAAGCGATCTCGTCGCTGACAGGTAGCGAATAGCATTTACCTGATTGGAAGCGATTGTGTACGTCAGCGCGTTCGTATCGATGACCGAACCATCGACCTCTGAGCCGGTGAAGTTTTCATAATCGCCGGAGCTGGAGAACCACAGCGTCTGCGGGTAATCCGTAGAACCGGCAAAGACCAGACGCTCTTCATAGAATGATACAGCGCCAGGGAAGCCGGTCGTCGTTGACCAGTGACCCAGCGCCCAATCCGTTGTCGCGCCGAGCGTTCCCACGATCGTGACCGTGTCGCCTGCAGCCTCTGTCACCAGATCATCGGCAGGCTTGAGAAGCATCGTATCGTCAGTCACCTGGACGATCTTCACTGCCTTATTGTTCGAGGTGCTTCCCGTGATGGTGACGACCATGTTGGCGGTGAAGCCTTCGTCGATGAAGTTCCTCCCGGTGTCTGTCAAACGATCGTTGTGTTCCAGGCCTGTCGAGTCAGGATCGCCTTCCGTAAAACTGATCGTCGTCGCCGTATAACTTGGCAGGATCTCTGCAGTGCCGTCCGGCATCGTGCCCACGGTCGCAGTGACCACTGTCGCCGAGCTGAAGGCGGTGATCTCAAAATAGCCGTTGAATATCTTCACGAGCCGTCCGACATCGGTCGAGGCGAACAGACTTGCGGAAGCAGTCAGCGTTGCACCGCTGCCAGATCGGGCGTTGGGCGTAATCGTTGTCGTCGTGACGTTAGCGTCGAGGAACGGGCCGTTGACGAAATCCACTTCGCTTAACGTCCAGGCATCGTGATCCGTCCTGGTCAGCGACCGCGTGCTGACGCTTGGGTGGCAGATGTACATAACGTCCGCTGACTGCGCGAACTTCAAGGCTCGAAGCTGCGCGGTCGTGTAAGGCGTCGCGATCTCATAGACGACATTCGCCACGCCGCCGGAGGTGTAGGTCGAGTAATCTCTGCTATCAATTCCGGCAAGCTCGAACGTATTTGTCGTCTTGTTGTCGATCTTGAAAGTGCGTGCATTCACCTGCGTCATGCCTGCGACTGAGCTGATGACAACATGCTCATCATCGTCGTAGCCGTGTGAGGTCGCGGTCACGACTGCTGGGTTTGCCTTTGTAATTGCAGTAATCGTCTTGTTGCCCTCAACGACCCTGCCGCCATCCTTGTAGACGCGCATATATAAATTGCCGAATTCAAGGATGTACGCCTGGGTGGTAGAGAACTCGAAGGGTATGAGTCTGCTCTGCGCCGATGAGTTTTTAATCTCCCCGATATACTCGGTGCCAGGTCGCCGGGTCAGACCGCCGTGGGGATGGACGATGAAGTTTTCTATCTCTTCCGCAGCAGAGCCGTACTTCGCCAGGTCGGTGCGACCGTGCAGCCGTGGGGAGAACTCACCAGCCGTGAAAGCGGTGAATGCAGGAGACGCCTGCGCCATTTAGAATCGCGCTTCAATAAAGGTGTCTGCGACGATCGCGTCTGGATAGCCCTCCTGGGCGTCCGCAAACCGCGCTTCCTTGAGCTTGATCTCGTACATCGCGAACATGTTGGTGCTGAGGGTGCTTGACCCAACCAGCGGGTAGGCGATGTCTGACGCCAGGCGCGCAGCCAGAGCTTCGATCAGTAGGAAATCGTACATGTTGGGGTCTTCATCGCGAGCGACGTACTGAATGTAAACCGTCCCCTCATCCGTCAGCAGGTAGCGATTGCCCTCGACCTTGAACTCGATGTCTCGCCGCTCGTCGTCTCCATCATCCGAGATCGTGAGAACGCGCAGGCAGTAAGGGTCGGAGGGCAAGCTATATCGGTAGGCGAACTTGTACACGGGAGCGGTAGCATCCTGCCCCAACTTGACCCTGCGGATCAGGCAATTCCAGGGATGCGCGCGGAACACGGCATCGCGGATGAACGTGTAGCGCTGATTGCAGACACGCGCGGCCTTAGAGTCCTCGGTCAGCGACGTGATGATCGAGCTACCGACCATGTTTAGCGCACTGTTTACGATGTCCACATTCGATGTCATGCAGAATCCTCAAAAAGAAAGAGGGGGGGCCGAAGCCCCCCCGATACTCAGTCGAGAATGTAGGTGATGAGCCAGCTCAAATCGCCAGCCGTGTCACCTGCTGCCGGGAACGCCAGACCAATCAGGTAGTAGCCACCTGGGTCGGTGCTGTCGCCAGCATCCTCAAAGACCTGCTGGCCCATGAGGTTCACATTGCGAGCCTCGAACGCAACTTCTGTACCTGTCAACACAGCAGCCCGAAGGTCTGTAATTGCGCTGGCATAGCAGTCTGCATCCTTGGCAGTTACGTCTCCATCGGCGGTGTAAAGGCCGACATTGCAAGTGTTGGTCGTACCCGAATCAAGATCGTCGTTGTAGAGCTTGATGCTTACAACGCAGGCATTGGTCGGGACTTGCGCCAACATTACGGTATCGCTTGCAGATAAATCGCCAGCGGCCAGAGCCACCGTGCCGCAAGCAACGCGCATTGATCCACCGAGTTCATGCGTAGGGTTATGAACGGGCGGGCTCGCCAAGAAATTCGTGACGAGATCAGTATTGACGTTAGCCATCTGTCATTCCTTTCCTGTCTACTCGTTGCACGCGATTTCGACGACTTTCTCTTCTTCCATCCTCGTGCAGCCAATCGACATTGCGGCATACACTTGGGTGGAATAACTCTTGTCCGCACGCTCGTCGATTCGCGCTGACATGTCTTTACCAACGGCGAGAGTGATGCCGTCCTCTGCCCAGGCGATTACCTGGCGGGAGGTGCCGTCATCATCCAGCCGATTAGTAACGATGAACTCGAATCCAACGTAGGAATTGACCTCGCCAGTTGCGAGAGCTTTTACCGTGTTGAAGTCTGAGCTCGTTACTGTCGTGTTGTTGAGCAGGTCTTCAATCTGCTCAGGACTTACTGCAATCCAGCGCTTGATACTTGGATCAACGTCGTTTGCATCCAAGATTTTCTTCGCGCTGATGAGCTTGGCAATCGTCAAGCCCGCAGAGCCGTGAGCAATTTTCTGACCAGCAGGCAACGTCGTCGAGGTGCTACCCGAAGCACCCGTTTTCGCCGTGCCTATTGCGGCATCGATGATGACATCATCCATTGCACGACCTAAGCCTGCGGCTGCTGCCTGGGCATAAGTCGATGTTGGATCAGCCAACATCCTCACCTTGTCTTGATCGTCAATCAGGTCGGCCCACTCATAGTCTGTCAGCGCGACTTGCCGACGTGAGTGAGGCGTCGTTCATACCCGCTACGGCTTTCGCCGCCAGCAAAAATGCTGTTTGTGGTCTGGACTTTCTCTTGACCGTCGCCCGTAGCGTTACGGTTTCGCCCGTTAAGTCTCTACACCTTCCGCTTTGCGGCTTGGCTCGGGATCACCAGATTAAAGGCTTCCCCGAATTTGAGCGATTTTCAGCAAGCTGTTTCCAACCTGCCAGGCAACTAGTTTACCAATGGCGTATCCGCATGCCGCGATGTGCGTTGAATTGCGGCGGCGGAACCAACCTGATCAAAGAACGCCTTCTCGCCCGTCACCGTTTCCACGCGAACGGCCTTGCGGAGCAGCGAACCACGTTGCTGCGCCAACAGGGCGACGTTTGCGGAGAATTGATTGACGAACGCAGTAGTGATCTGCGTACTCATTGAGGTCTCCAAGAACGAGAGTTCTCAGAGGGCTATCCGCAGGATCGCGGACCTTCCTGCCGGTTAGGCCGACTACTCCGCTGTCTTTCCAGCAGTCAGCAGGACGCTACTGACGCTACCCTGACTTCTTCGTTGCACGCCTGGCTCGCGTCTTCGGGGCCGGTGCTTCTTCCGGTTGTCCCACGTCCGCGACCCAAGACCACAACTCCTCGCAATACTCCATCGGTGACTTGATCGTGTTTACCGATGCCGAATGCAAGGCCGTCTCTAAAACCTTCGCGCGGAGCTGCATGACCTGCAGGTCAGCGTCTTTATACGGGGTCATCGCCATGTACGAACTCCCTTAATCTGAGAGCATCGGCTACCGCTGCCGAATGCCCTGGATGATTTCGATCCCAGTAGGGACCGCCCGGCGTCTCAATTTTTGCGAGCTCGCGCTGCGCGTCATCAGGCGTGATCGAGCCGTCTGACTTTGGAGCTTTAATCGAGTCCTCACCGAGCTTGGCGCGCATCATGTCTCCAATGTTTGCGAACGTGCGGACAAGGTCAGGGTGCGATCCCAGAGGCCTGCCGTCTTCGAGCGTGAGTTCGAGGAGACCATCACCGCCGTGTTCCTGCATGACAGCCTTGGCAATGCCAACCTTGTTATCAAAAGCCTTCCCGTATTCCTTCTGCAGCTCGCGAATGCCTTCCTGCTCGCGTGCCTCGGCCTCGATCGCTGCATCGCCCGGCGACTGCTCGGCGACACCCGCCATCGAGTTGTATTCATCGGCGAGCGTCTGAGCTTGCTGCGGTGTCAGCCCCACTTTGTGAGCGGTTTGCTGGAACCATCCGATCAGCTCCGGGTTCGCATCCATCCCGTCAGGGACGTTATTCATTTCGAGCTCATAGCCTTCTGGCGCTTCAGGACGACCAAGTTTTGAATAGACCTGGTTCCATTCCTCTTCGGTGCCGTGTGTCCCGGGGATGGCGATCTTGTCCGCGCCGACCATGCGCTGAGCGTTGACGTAACTCTGCGCCATCGTCTGCACGTCGGGGATGTGCGCGATCGACGGATCGCGTTGCAATTCCTCGGACAGCCCGGTCTTCCAATCTGCACTTGCAGACTCGCCAGACCCCTCGGGGGCTACCTCTTGAGCTTCTGCGACATCACTCACGATTTACTCCTCTGCTTGTGTTGGTCTCTCTCGATTGTCGTCGTCTCTCAGCATGTCCATGATCCACAGGACAACGTGACGCTGGCCTTCCAGGAAGAAAGTCTCGCCAGGCTTCTCGCTCCATGTCGTCTGGTAAAAATTGCATCTGGCCTGCAGGTCGCTGAGAACCCTCTGACCGTCCGTCGTGCCGAACACAAGACGGTAAGCATTCCTCAGATTCTGAATTTCCTGTGGCGTCATTGCTGCGTCATACCGCCGACAGCTTTCAACGCGGGAGCTGCCGCACCTGCCGCATCAGCGACCTGGCTGGCCTGATCGAGCTGCGCCTGCTGAGCCTGCTGCTGCGCACGCTCCTCACGCATCGCCATCACTTCGCCTTCAGGACGCAGGACGCTGGCCGGAACGCCGACCGTCTTGGTCACGAACTGCACCAGGCCATCCATGTCGATGTAGTCGAAGATCGAGGGATCGAGCTGAGCCAGCGGGTTGAGGAT
>Ga0208029_1000579_pt1 | contig 21394 bp, 20 predicted proteins | sample MalvireepMed_s12_FD_184242 | JGI IMG/M metagenome (GOLD analysis project Ga0208029, IMG submission 184242) | Marine viral communities from the Global Malaspina Expedition - Malaspina viral metaG DeepMed_s12 (SPAdes) (version 2) | ecosystem: Environmental > Aquatic > Marine > Oceanic | place... | reverse complement strand
TGCTCTGGTGCGCGTGATCTACAGTCTCATTTACATCTGAAATAAAATCGAATTGCGCCTGCATATCTGCAACGGTCGCTTCAGAACGTGGATCTGCCAAAACTGTATAAGGCTGCGTATAATCGGTTCCGTTTACATTCAGTTTTACGGTGTACTCACCAGGGATTTGCTGTGGTCCCTGAGTACTTGCCCACCATAAGATCATTCCCGGAAGTCGCTCTGCACCGTCATAGGTCATATCCCAGTTAAACTGATTGGCACCTTCTTTTACGTTCAATTTATCCTTACCTCCTTTGGTGCTATACGATTTGATCGTATCGTTTTTAGCATCAAAATACGTCAATGAAATGCTGTCTTTTTCAGCATCATATTCCGGAAGGTGGAAATAGGTCATCACGCCGCTTGGGTGATTGGTCCCTGCCGAATTTGATTTGCGGCTACCACCGTCCATTCTGTAGGTGTCTTTTGGCTTATACAAATGCACCGCATCGGTATCTTCTGCTTCGATCGCCTGATGCAACATACTTAAATCATCAATGATGTAAAGGCTGCGCCCTTGTGTTGCTACGATCAAATTATTCTCCTTAAGCGCCAAATCGGTGATGGGAACAATAGGCAAGTTCAACTGAAAAGGTTTCCAGTTTTCACCGGCGTCAAACGAAATGTACATTCCCGTTTCGGTACCTGCATATAACAAACCTTCTTTTTCAGGGTCTTCGCGCACCACACGTGTGAAGTGTTCTGCTTCGATTCCGTCAGTGATTTTTTCCCAGCTTTTACCGTAATCTGTAGTCTTGTATAAATACGGTGCAAAATCACCGGTTTTATATTTGGTTCCGGCAATGTAGCACGTGCCCTCGTCAAAATAGCTCGGTTCAATGCTGTTGATCATCATCCACTCGGGCATTCCTTTTGGTGTCACGTTCTCCCAGTTTTCACCTCCGTCGCGCGACACATAAACCAAACCATCGTCGCTACCGGTCCAGAGTAAGCCTTCTTTCAACGGACTTTCATTAGCTGCAAAAATGGTACAGTAATATTCTACGGAAGTATTGTCTTGCGTGATCGGCCCTCCGGAAGAACCTTGTTTTGATTTGTCATCAGTCGTAAGGTCCGGGCTGATCACTTCCCAACTTTGTCCTTCATTTGTGGTTTTATGCACGTGATTACTGAAGGTGTACAACACATCTGGATTGTGACGGGAGAACATAATGGGGAAATTCCATTGAAAACGGTACTTCATATCTTCAACACCGTGTCCCATTGGGTTATCTGGCCAAACCGAAACCGAACGCACCGTATTGTTCTCGTGATTCACTCGGGTTAAGAAACCGTCGTAGCTTCCGCCATAAACGATATTTGGATTTTCTGGGTCTACCGCAATATGCGCGCTTTCGCCACCGGCTGTACTTTCCCAATCTTCTTCAGTAATGCTGTAGCCATCTGTTCTATGCGGAATGCGCACCGTAGAGTTATCCTGCTGCGCGGCATAAATACGATACGGAAATTGATTGTCTGTTGTTAATCTGTAAAACTGAGCAGTAGGCTGATTGCCATAAGTACTCCAGGTTTCTCCACCATCATAAGTGATCTGAGCACCGCCATCATCTCCCATTACCATACGCATAGGATTTTCTGGAGCGATCCACAGATCGTGGTGATCGCCGTGCGGAGCGTTGTTGCTTTCAAAAGTTTTACCGCCATCGGTACTTTTATGGTAGCTTACATTAAGCACATAAACTACATCTTCATCTTGAGTATCGGCGTAGACTTTGGTATAATACCACGCGCGCTGTCTTAAGTTGCGATCGTCGTTGATGAGTTTCCAGCTGGTACCGCCGTCTTCGCTTCGGTAGAGACCACCTTTATCTTTATTTTCAACCATCGCAAAAACACGTTCTGAATTTACAGGCGAAACCGCAACTCCAATGATTCCTAACGTATCTGTTGGGAATCCGTCGTTTTTTGAAATCTCTTTCCATGTTTTACCGCTATCGGTAGATTTCCATAAGGCTGAACCTTCTCCTCCACTGATAAAGCTGTACGGAGTTCTTCGGGAATGCCAGGTCGAAGCATATAAAATGCGTGGATTGTTAGGGTCGAATGTCAAGTCGACTGCACCGGCATCTTCGGTAGCAAAGAGCACTCGCTCCCAGTTTGCGCCACCGTCTGTAGATTTGTAAACCCCGCGCTCTTGCGTAGGTTTATAAATATCTCCCAAAACCGCAGCATAAACGATATCTGGATTGGTAGGATGTACACGTATTTTTGAAACGTGTCGGCTTTTAGGTAAGCCAGCTTTTTCCCAGGTTTTACCGGCATCTGTAGATTTCCACATTCCGTAACCGGAAGAAACATTTCCGCGCAGCGTGTTTTCACCACCACCCACGTAAATGATATTGTGATCACTAGGAGCGATCTCCACGGCGCCAATACTTCCGCCAAAATAACCATCAGAAATATTATCCCAAGAACGACCACCATCTTTGGTACGCCATACGCCACCACCGGTAGCTCCAAAATAAAATAAGTTTGGTTTACCGGGAACACCGGTCACCGCCGCACTACGTCCGCCTCTAAACGGACCAATGAGTCGGTATTCTAAAGCTTCATACAATGAAGGATCAACATCCTGTGCCTGGATGTTAGTTGATGATAAAAAGAAAAAAGAGCAAAATAGCCCAAGCAAACAAGTTAGGAATACACCACGAGAAGCATTGGTCGTGCTTTGCTTCGTTTTGGAATAACCGCTTGAGGCATTCAACCCTCGATTAACGAGTAAAAGTTTACGCATAATTTAAAGAACTTAGTTAGTAGCTAACTAAGATAAGTAATCCCTTTAAATACGTACACATTCTAAGGCAAGAACAGTCGCTAAAGACTTTTTATGCTGAAGTTGAGCTCGAAGTTAAATTTCTGGTCTCTCGCCATAAAAAATAGGCCGTTACCACAGTAGACAAGGTGTCTGCGATAGGAAACGAGATCCAAACGCCCAATTCTCCAAAAAATTTAGGCAAAATAAGCACGAGTGGGATAAAGAAAAAACCTTGTCTGGTGAGCGTTAAAAGCAAGGCCGGAGTCGCTTTACCAATCGCTTGATAATATGCTGAACCAATTAATTGAATCCCAATGATGGGAATCGCAGCAAACACCCAGCGCATCGCCCAAGGTGTATCGCGCAGCACCGCTTCATCTTGCGTAAAAACGGAAACGATCGCTTCAGGAAACGCCATAATTACTATAAAAATAAGAATCGCCACTCCGCACGCATAGAGCAATGCAAGTTTGATGCTTTCGCGTACGCGTGTAAAATTCTCTGCTCCGTAATTGTAACCCGCAATGGGTAGAAAACCTTGTGTAACTCCAAGAACAGGAAATAAGGCAAACATAAGCATACGACCAATGATCGCATACACTGTAACCGAAGCTTCACCGCCCAGTTCAAACAATATGTTGTTCATCAACAGATAGGTTAAGCTTACCACTGCTTGTCGCGCAAGCGTCACAAAACCTAAAGCCGACATTTCTCTCAAAATAGGCCAATCTAGACCAAAATGACTGATATCGATTTTCAGTTCAGAATTGTCACTTAAAAAGTACCATAGAACATAGAAGAAACAACAAATGTACGAGGCTGTGGTTGCCCACGCAGCGCCTTCCATACCCATATCAAGAATGTTGATAAGCAGGTAGTCGAGTATCAAGTTGCCCAGCGACGGAATGATCATCGCGATCATTGCAAATTTAGGTTTGCCTTCTGCTCTGATCACGTTGTTGCCCATCATACACAAAGCGAGCACAGGCACACCGTAGAGCACAATGCGGTAATAAATTTTTGCAGGTTCAAAAATATCGCCCATCCCGCCAAAAGCCGGGATCAACTCATTGATAAACACCAAACCCAAAATCACCATGCTCACCGTTAAAAGTAAGGTGATGGTAATCTGATTGCCAAAGGTTTTGAGCGCCTTATTAGGATCTTTTGCACCAAGCGCACGAGAGATGATCGAAGAACCACCAATACCGATTGCCATCCCCAGCGCTGCAATAAAAAAGGATACGGGAAGCACTACATTAATCGCAGCGATGGCAATACTCCCGATCCAATTGCCCACAAAAATGGTATCTACGAGAATATTGAGTGACATTACCAAAATCCCGATCGATGCAGGCAATGCCTGTTTGATCAGTAGCGTGCTAATAGGGTCTTTTCCTAAAGCTTCAGAACGTTCAGATTTCAGCAATTTGTATCAGATTAAAAAGATTCATGCTTGCAAGGATTCTCGAAAACAAAAATTCCAGATGCTTACAAAAAATGATTCCCGCCTAAGCGGGAATGGAGTTATGCTATAGCTTTTGAAGCTTCAACTAGTGCCCAATCATTGATCCAGGTAGCAACAACGTGCGCCCAATCATCGCGATCATTTAAGCAAGGAATTGTCGTAAATTCTTTACCGCCCATCTCATGGAAGATCTCTTCGCCTTCCATCGCGATTTCTTCTAGCGTCTCGAGACAATCACTCACAAAAGCCGGAGTAACAATTGCCATTTTTTTGATGCCTTCTTTACCAAAACGCTCGATAGTACGATCGGTATAGGGTTGCAACCACGGGTCAAAACCTAAACGAGATTGGAAAGAGGTGAAATAGGTTCCTTCTTTTAAATTGAGTTTTTCGGCAACCTGGCGTGTGGTTTCATAACACTGGTGACGGTAGCAAAACTGATGTGCCTGAGAAGGTGTTTGACAACAGCTGCCGTCTATTTTGCAATGACTTTTTGTAACGTCGCTTTTGCGAATGTGTCGCTCAGGAACTCCGTGATAACTAAAAACCAACATCTCATAGTCGAGGCTTTCAATTTTCTCGTGAATGCTTTTTGAAAGTACTTCAATATACTCCGGCTTGTTGTAAAACGCAGGAATATCTGAAAAACGCATATGCGGAAAATGTTCTTTGCGCAGCTCTTCGGCTAAAACAAGAATGGTCTCAGTTGTCGCCATAGCAAACTGAGGATACAACGGAAGAATCAACACCTCATCTACCCCTTTTGCATTGAGTTCTTCAAGACCTTCTTTTAAAGACGGTGTACCGTAGCGCATCGCCAATGCCACAGGAACATCAACTTTCTCTGAAACTTTTGCCTGCAGGCGTTCACTCAACACGATCAATGGCGAACCTTCGTCCCACCAAATTTTTGAATAGGCTTCAGCAGATTTTTTTGGTCGGGTGTTTAAGATGATTCCTTTTACGAGCAGCGTGCGCGCCCAAAGCGGCACGTCGATCACGCGTTCATCCATCAAAAACTCTCCTAAATATTCTTTTACATCCTTAGGATCGGTGCTTTTAGGCGATCCCAAATTCACTAGAAGTACTCCTTTTTTCATGCCTTTTTTTTAGTGCGTCAAAAATACGACTTATCAATTTTGTAGAAATGCGATTACTATAAAGCTTATGTGAAACTTTATTGAGAAAATCTATTTTAGATTATTCCATCAACCAGCGCATCACACTTTCCAGATGCGCCTTAAAGGCCACCTCATCATACGCTTCGTCAGTGTGGCCGCCGCCGGTATAATACATTCTCCCTCCATCAAAATTCTGATACCAAGCAATGGGATGATAATCGCCATTGGTTCCACCTTCATAGCTGGTTTCATCTAAATACAAGGTGGGTGTCACCGCATCACTTAAATTGTAATAGTTATACCACTCGTCTGTGCGCTCAAAAGTTTTAGCATACATACTCGTGGTTACATGTGGATTGCCTTTTTTCACTTTAGCCTCCCGCACATTGGGATTATTAGGATGATCTTTAAAATAACCACCCACTAATTTACCGTACCATGGCCAGTCAAATTCGGTATCTGTGGCTGCATGGATTCCCATAAATGCACCGCCATTTTGAATATAACTTTTAAAAGCTTCTTCCTGATCAGGACCTAAAATATCTCCTGTGGTGCTTAAGAAAATAACAAGATCGGTTTTAGCTAGATTTTCGGTATTGATAGCCAAAGAGTCCTCGCTTTGCGTTATTTGCCAACCTTCCTGAGCTCCTATCTCTTTGAGCGTTGCGACTCCTTTCTCAATAGAACCGTGACGCCAGCCCATCGTTTTAGTAAAAACCAAAACCTGTTTTGTTCCCACCGTTTTTTTGGTCGAATTGCACGCGGTAATTAAAAGCAGCGATACGAGTGCCCCGAGTATTTTTTTCATAATTAACTAAGTGATTGAATGTATTTTTTAGGCGTAGTCCCGTATTGCTTTTTGAAAGCAGCGATAAAATGACTTGCAGTACTGTAGCCAATTCTCAGCCCTACTTCATTTACATTATGCGATCCGCTGGCCAACAACTGGCGGGCAACTTCCATCTTATAATCAAATAAAAAACTATAGACTGAATCCCCATAGATCTGCTTAAAACCTTCTTTGAGTTTGTTAAGGCTAAGGTTGATCTCATCGGCGAGTTCCTGCAGCGATGGCGGCTCGGCCATTCGTGCGATCACGATGTCTTTAGCCCGTTTGATCTTGGCTACATTATCTTCATCTACCAGAAATGGACATTGCTCAACATCGGCTTCAGAAGGCCGATTAAAATACAAGCTGAGCAACTCATAGGCTTTCCCTTTAAAATACAAAGCTTTTACCGATGGATGCAGGTTGTAGTTCATCAATTGATTGAGCACAATTGCCATCGAGGGCGAGATCAAACCGTCTTTGTAATATTTTCGGTCTCGATTTTCATCACTTAAAAAGGTAATAAAATCGGCTTCTCTTGAAAACAGCGAATGAAATTTCTTTATAGAAATAAACACCGAAATCACCCAAGTCTCGGGAGCGATCTCCAGATTGATTGGCAAGTCGCGTTGCGGATTATAAAGCAATAAAGAATGTTCTTCCCCTAGCGGAAGTTTATAATTTCCTTCATTAAACTGAAAGACCGAATTGCCCTTTGCACAAAAATGAAATTGAATAAAACTACTGTCTACTTCTCGGGTTACGAGCTGTTTTTCAGCGGTTTCATTATTGAATTTAAGGATGAAAAAACCCTCTTCAATAGTGGTTTCTCGATACAAACCTGTAGCGATATTTTTTAAAGTTTCCATAACCGGAAAAATGATATTTATTTAGATTTATTCTAAACAAAAGCTAACATTCAGCTTTTGAATACTTCACTAAATTAGCCTATTTTCAGCATTTTACTGAAAAATACCCGCTTTTATTCGGTCATCGTTAAAAATCATACCTCTAGCGTTATTTTTTGAGTCATTCTCGAAATACATTTGCACCCGAACTTATGAATACAAACGGCAAACGACATTTTTATCCGGCTTATCCCGGTGATTTTTTCGCCATTGGCTTAAGCTATTTAAAAGCAGATGCTGAGACGCGCGGGCATTTTAGTGTTGACAGTACCATTCAAGAAGCGATTTTAAAGCGTGCTCACGAGGAAGGTATTGAAGGCCTGAGTATTATTTCTACCTGCAACCGTACCGAATTGTATGGTTTTGCTCACGAACCTTTAGATCTTATCAAATTACTTTGCGAGCATACGCGCGGGACGATCGATGAATTTAAAGCGGTTTCTTATGAGTATAAAAATGAGCAAGCCGTTGAGCATCTTTTTAAAGTAGGCACCGGTCTTGACAGTCAGATTCTAGGAGATTTTGAAATTATAAGTCAGTTAAAAAGTGGTTTCAAGCGTGCTAAAAAGCTCAATCTAGTCAATCCGTTTATGGAGCGTCTGATCAATGCCGTGATTCAGGCGAGTAAGCGCATTAAAAATGAAACCAATATCTCGAGCGGAGCAACTTCAGTAAGTTTTGCTTCGGTTCAATATATTTTATCGCGTGTTCCTTTTATTTCAGAAAAGAATATTCTCCTTTTCGGAACCGGTAAAATTGGGCGTAACACCTGTGAGAATTTGGTAAAACACACCAAAAACGATCACATCACGCTCATTAACCGCACCAAAGACAAGGCAGAACGCATCGCGGGGAAATTCAATCTAATTGTAAAAGATTACGCAGACATTCAGTCTGAAATCGCACAAACCGATGTCTTGATCGTTGCCACCGGCGCACAAAAACCTACCATTTCTAAAGAGCTTTTGTACCTTAAAAAGCCTTTGCTTATTCTCGACCTTAGTATTCCTAAAAACGTGAATGAGAATGTTGAAGAGGTTGAAGGCGTAAGTCTGGTGCATCTGGATCAACTTTCAAAAATCACCAACGATACGCTCAACCGCCGCAAAAAACAATTGCCGCAAGCGCAAGCGATCATTACCGAAATTCAAGACGAATTTTACGAGTGGTTGACCACGCGTCAATTTGCACCCACGATTAAAGCGCTTAAATTGAAGTTAGCCGATTTTAAAGATGGTGAGATTGACAACCAGCGCAAAAAAATAGATGGCTTTAATGAAGAACAAGCCGAAATCATAAGCGAGCGCATCATTCAAAAAATTACTACTCAGTTTGCAAAACACTTAAAAACTGAAGATTTTTCTACTACCGAAAGTCTTGAGTTGATTCAAAAAGTGTTCAAACTTCAAAACCACTAAGCTTTGGCAAAAACCATACGCATAGGTACCCGCGACAGCGAGTTAGCGCTCTGGCAGGCACATACCGTACAGGATCAATTGGAAAACTTAGGTTATAAAACCGAGTTGATTTCAGTAAAATCAACCGGAGATCTTATCCTTGACAAACCCCTTTACGAACTAGGAATCACCGGTATTTTTACCAAGACTTTAGATGTTGCAATGATCAATGGCGATGTAGATATCGCGGTGCATTCTATGAAAGATGTTCCTACACAACTTCCAAAAGGTATTGTGCAAGGTGCGGTTTTACCTCGCGCTGCTACCGAAGATATTTTTGTCTTTAAAAAAGATAAAAACGCTACAGATTTTACTGAATCTGTTACCATTGCTACGGGAAGTTTACGCCGCAAAGCGCAATGGCTTAACAAATACCCAAAGCATCAGGTTGTTGATCTACGCGGAAACGTGAACACACGCCTTCAAAAAGTAGCCGATAATGATTGGGCGGGAGCTGTGTTTGCAAAAGCAGGTTTAGAACGCATTAACTTGAAGCCTGAAAATCACGAAGTTTTAGACTGGATGATTCCTGCTCCGGCGCAAGGTGCAATGGTGATTGCAGTAATGGATAATGATGCTTTTTGCAAAGAAGCTTGTGCAAAACTCAACGATGCTGATGCAGGGCTAACCACAAAAGTAGAGCGCGAATTTCTCCGGAAATTAGAAGGTGGTTGTACCGCTCCTATTGGCGCGATCGCAAAAATTGAAGACGACCATATTCATTTTCACGGAGCGCTTTTCAGTTTAGATGGAACTCAAAAATTAGAGATCAAAGAAAGCATTCCGGTATCAGAATGTCAGGATTTTGGTGCGCTATGTGCTTTAAAAATTTTGGAAGAAGGCGGCCGCGAATTGATGGAAGCTATTAAGAAAGAACTTTAAAAATCTCCTCATCCTCAATCCTTCTCCCAAAGGAGAAGGAAGCCTTTATGAAAAGAAGCAATCACATAAAACTTGCGCGCTTGCTTAGACAAGACTCAACCGAAGTAGAAAAGGCGCTTTGGGAATTGCTTCGTGATCGTAAAATAAACGGACTAAAATTTAGAAGGCAACATCCTACAAAAGGTTACATCGTTGATTTTTTCTGTTATGAATTAAAACTAGTCATCGAGTTGGATGGTGGTTATCATAATCATCCGGAGCAAAAGGAAAAGGATGAAATAAGAGATTTACATTTGAAAGCTCTTGGTTACAAGGTACTGCGTTTTTCAAACACAACAGTCTTAAAAGAACCTAAGGTTATTACAGATACAATTGCAGAATATAAAAGTTCTAAAGTGAATCGTTCCGCTCCCCTCTCCGTCGGGAGAGGGGCCGGGGGTGAGGGAAAAAGCATTCTTTCCACTAAAAAACTCACCTCTGCCCAGAAGAATTTGATCTTGGGTGCTGGTTTTTCGGTGGTTGAATACAATGCGATTCAAATTGAATTTCTGGATGTTGAATTTCCGAAGAATTTAGAAAATCTGATTTTCACGAGTAAAAATGGGGTTCAGGCTTTTTTAAAGATGCAACCCGATTTGAATACCGAAACGTTCAGCTGTTTTTGTGTAGGTTCTAAGACCGAAAGTTCCTTAATGAAAAAAGGCTTGAATGTGGTGAAAACCGCTCAAAATGCAGCAGATTTAGCCAATTTTATCGTTAAAAATCACAAAAACGCGCATTTTTCATTCTTTTGCAGTGACATAAGAAGAAATGAACTTCCAGAACATTTGACTAAAAATCAAGTGTCTTTTGAAGAAGTTGTTTGCTACAAAACACAGCTTAATACGAAAGAATTTAAACAGGAATTTGACGCTGTTCTTTTTTTCAGTCCGTCTGGAGTGCAAAGTTTTTCGGCTGTAAATAATTTTAAGAATATGCTTTCGGTTTGCATTGGTAACACCACCGCTACCGAAGTTCAACAACATACCAAAAACGTTACTGTTGCCAATGCCACTACCATTGAGAGTGTTATTGCGCGAGCGGTAAAGGCTTTAAACTAACCTCGGGCATGCTCGAGATGACAAGAAACTATTATGATCAAGAACGATTTATTTTTAAGAGCATTAAAAGGAGAAACCGTAGAGCGCCCTCCGGTGTGGATGATGCGTCAAGCGGGGCGTTATTTACCCGAATTTCAAGAGATCAAAGCAAAATATGATTTCTTTACCCGTTGCCAAACTCCGGAGCTTGCCAGTGAGATCACTGTGCAACCTATACGCCGTTACGGGATGGACGCTGCGATTTTATTCAGTGATATTTTGGTGATTCCGCAGGCGATGAATATTCATGTAGAGATGAAACCGGGCATCGGGCCGTGGTTGCCAGATCCTATTCGCTCTCACAAAGATCTAGAGCGTGTGATCGTACCAGATATTAGTGACACGCTGGGTTATGTGATGGACGCCATCAAAATGACCAAGGAGAAACTCAACGACGAGATTCCGTTGATTGGTTTTGCCGGTAGTCCATGGACGATCTTATGCTATTGTGTGCAAGGTCAAGGTTCAAAAAACTTTGATATCGCAAAGGAGTTTTGCTTTACCCAGCCCGAAGCTGCACATGCACTGCTTCAGAAAATCACAGATACCACAATTTTATATTTAAAAGAAAAGGTAAAAGCCGGAGTAAATGCCGTTCAGGTTTTTGACAGCTGGGGCGGAATGCTTTCACCGGTAGATTATCAAGAATTCAGTTGGCAGTACATTCAGCAGATCATTGATGCTTTAAAAGAAGAAATTCCGGTGATCGCCTTCGGAAAAGGATGTTGGTTTGCGTTAGGCGAAATGGCAAAAAGTGGCGCTTCGGCCTTAGGTGTAGATTGGACGTGTAGCCCTCGTAATGCACGCTACTTAACCGGTGGAAGTATTACGCTTCAAGGAAACTTTGACCCGACACGCTTGTTTTCGCCTCCGGCGGAAATCAAACGTATGGTTACCGAAATGATCGACGCTTTTGGAAAAGACAAATACATTGTTAATTTAGGTCACGGTATTCTACCGAATATTCCGCTAGAAAATGCCGGTGCATTTATTGAAGCCGTAAAAGAATACAAAGCAGAACGATGAGCATTCGAGCCCGTTTAAAGGCTCTGAGTTTGCCTCAGCTTTTCAAATTGGCTCGCTTATTCCTGAAAAATCCGGAATATGTTTTTTTAACGGCGCGGGCTTCAAAAAAAGCCTTACAAATTGCCACAACGCATTACGGTGATACCCATCATAAAAGCAATCCTGCAAATGCATTTAGACACGCACTGTGGACTGTTTTATTGGGGCAGGCGGTTTATCAAAAAACAGGAAGCCTGAAAGAGGCGCAAAACTGGGCAAAACAATTTACAGATTTGCACGAGCAGCTTTTTGTAAATCGCAAAGCAGACCGAACGATGGACTTGCACAATAATAGTTTTGGCATTCAAGCGCTGCGGCTTTTTGCTGCCAAACCGCAAGAAGAAGCAGTTGCGTTTTTACGGGAAGGGGCTACAAATGCAGTACAAATACGCAATGCAAAAGATGCTGAAGCGTATCCCAATAAATTGATTTATCTTTCAAAGTAATGATCAAAGCACTACTATCTGGACTTTTTGCTTACAAAGATGCGCTGCCGTTGATAGGTAAGCTCAAACTTTGGAAATACTTTGCGGTTCCTATGCTTATTAGCTTCATAACAGCTTTGATCATAGGCTTTAGCGCTTACGGCTTTTCTGATAATTTGGGCGCGTTTATCGCAAAGCTTTGGGTTTGGGAATGGGGTGCAACAACCGTGCGTACGCTTAGCGATATCGCCGGGGCACTTATCATAATCGCTTTGGGACTCATCGCTTATAAACATATTATTATGGCATTTTCAGCGCCGTTTATGAGTCCGGTTTCAGAAAAGATCGAAGCCCATTTATATGCCGGCGTTCATCAACATCGCGATACCTCAAATGCAGGCCAACTGGTACGCGGAATCAAAATAAACCTACGGAATCTTACTTGGGAACTGCTTTTGAGCATTCCGCTTTTGTTGCTGAGTCTGATTCCCGTGGTTGGAGTTTTAGCAACCGCAAGCCTCTTCCTGATTCAGGCGTATTATGCCGGATTTGGTAATATGGATTATACGCTGGAACGCCATTTTCGCTATCGCGAAAGCATTAACTTTGTAAAAGCCCATCGCGGTTTTGCGATAGGCAACGGTATCGTTTTTATGCTGTTTTTATTGATTCCCGTTATCGGGATTATTTTGGTTTTGCCCATTTCGGTTACGGCCGCAAGCAAAACAACGCTTGAACTATTAGACCAAAAAAAATCATGAGTGAAGCACCAGAATTTGAATTGAGGCTGCTGGCAACCGAAGATGCCAAAGCCTTGTACACCTTATTCAAAGAGAATAAAGATTCTTTTAAAACGTATTTTCCGCAGACGTATAAACAGACTAAAACGATCAAAGCCTCTAAAGCCTTGATCGAGGAAACGCTAAACATGGCTGAACGCAAATCGGCTTTCTATTTTGGTTTACACACGGTAATTCACCCGGAACTGGCAGGCTTAATCATTCTTAAAGAAGTAGACCACGAGCATCACGAGGGAGAGATCGCCTACTGTATGGCAAAACGTTTTAGAGGACGCGGATGGGTGTCGCAAGCTGTAAAGCAAACTGCAGATTTTGGATACATCAATCATCAAATACGAACGTATAAAATCATTACTCACAGCAGTAATGAAAAGAGTATTCTCGTTGCAGAACGCAATGGTTTTACCTGGCACAGTACGTTAGAGAACGAATTTAAACCTTTACAAGGGAAAGCTCAGGATATGGAGCTTTATATATTAAAAAAATAAGGAATGAGAGAGCAGTTTGTAAGCTACATCAAAAACTTACAAGACCAGATCACTTCAAAACTTGAAGCTATAGATGGCAAGGCAACTTTTAAAGAAGACCTATGGAAACGTGCTGAAGGCGGTGGTGGCAGAACCCGCGTGATCGAAAATGGAAATGTGATTGAGAAAGGCGGCGTTAATATCTCTGAAGTGCATGGCCCGTTAGCCCCGGCGATGCAACAGTATTTTAATGTGGGCGATGTAGATTTTTTTGCCTGTGGTCTTAGTCTCGTCATTCATCCTAAAAATCCGTATGCTCCTACGGTACACGCCAATTGGCGGTACTTTGAAATGCTCGACAAAACCGGAAACCTAGTCGATTCTTGGTTTGGCGGCGGACAAGATTTAACGCCTTATTATCTTTTTGAAGAAGATGCGCAGCATTTTCATCAGACGTGTAAAACAGCTTGTTACAAGCACGATCCGGAGTTTTACCCACAGTATAAAATGCGCTGTGATGAGTATTTCTACAACGCCCATCGTGGAGAAGCTCGCGGTCTTGGCGGTTTATTTTTTGATTACCTTAAAGCTACAGATGATCGCTCGATGCAAGATTGGTACAACTTTGTAACTGAGGTTGGCGATAGTTTTCTCACGGCCTACGCTCCTATTTTAGAAAAGCGAAAAGATCTAGCCTACGGCGAAAAAGAGCGCAATTGGCAAGAAGTGCGTCGTGGACGTTATGTAGAATTTAATCTAGTGCACGACAAAGGCACACTTTTCGGTTTAAAAACTAACGGAAGAATTGAAAGTATATTGATGAGTCTTCCGCCGGCGGTGCAGTGGCGCTACGATCATCATCCCGAGCCGGGAAGCCCCGAAGCAAAGTTGGTAGCCGTTTTAGAAAATCCTAAGGATTGGGTTTAATAAAAAAATTGCAATAAGAATTAAGAAAAAAGAATATTATGTTCCCATTAAGAAGAAATCGCAGATTACGTACTTCAGAAGCTTTACGCGCTATGGTACGTGAAACTATAGTAACGCCCAATGATTTTATCGTTCCACTATTTGTGGTTGAAGGAAAAGGTGTGAAAGACGAAATCGCATCAATGCCGGGCTATTGCCGCTTGAGTTTAGACAATCTTCAGAAAGAGATTAAAGAACTGTGGAAAATGGGCCTTAAAAGCGTTTTGCTTTTTGTGAAAGTTGACGATAAATTAAAAGACAACGCCGGTACCGAAGCGCTAAATCCAGACGGATTGATGCAACGTGCCATCAAAACCGTTAAGGAAACCGAACCGCAAATGGTAGTCATGACCGATGTGGCCCTTGACCCCTTCTCTTCTTTTGGTCACGACGGGATCGTAGGTGGCGGAAAGATCATTAACGATGATTCTAGTGCTGTTCTTGCTGAAATGGGATTATCACACGCCAATGCCGGTGCCGACTTTATCGCACCCAGCGATATGATGGATGGTCGCATTTTTGAAATGCGTACACTCCTTGAAGATGAAGGACACCACGATGTTGGGATTATGAGTTATTCGGCAAAATATGCTTCGGCTTTTTACGGTCCGTTTAGAGATGCGCTCGACAGTGCTCCGGTAGATCTAAAAGATGTTCCAAAAGATAAAAAAACCTATCAAATGGATTACGCCAACCGGGAAGAAGCCATCAAAGAAACCTTGATGGACGTTGATGAAGGCGCAGACATCGTGATGGTAAAACCGGGTCTTTGTTACCTGGATATCGTACGCGATATAAAAAATGCAGTGAATATTCCGGTTTCTGTGTATCAGGTAAGTGGTGAATATGCGATGATCAAAGCCGCATCCGAAAAAGGATGGCTTGATCACGACGCCGTAGTTCTTGAACAAACCTATGCGATCAAACGTGCCGGCGCAGACCTTATCGCGAGTTATTTTGCAAAAGATGTAGTGAAGTTGATTTCTTAAGAGATGCGCAAAATTCTATTACTTATCGTTTTGATTATGGGGATTACTTCATCCAATGCCCAAGAAAATCTTTTTAAACAAGCTTGGCTTGAAAAATGGCAAAATTCAAAAGAATATTTGATTGCTGTCGCCGAGAAAATGCCTGATTCACTTTACGGTTACAAACCTACCGAACGAGAAATGAGTTTTGGGGAGCAACTTGAGCACATAAATCAAAATATGGAATGGTTATCAACCACTTACTTTGATAAACAAGAGGCCGAGGTTAGCATGAATATGAACGAAAAGAAGCGCATTATTGCAAATCTTCAGAACGCATTCGATCTCATTTATGAAACGATACAATCCTATCCTGAAAGCAGGCTAAAAGAAAAAGTCGATTTTTTTGCTGGTGAAAAATCTAAACTTCAAATACTGAATTTACTTCAAGATCATTTGACACACCATCGCGGTCAGCTTATTGTTTACCTTAATTTAAACGACTTAGAACCACCTAGATATACAGGTTGGTAATATTAATTTTTAGATTTTAGCGCCTTTAGACCCTAAGCTTTTCTTAAGCCTTGGCTAAGAGTTTTTGAATTATATTATATTTATCACAAATCAAACCTAACCAATGGCTTTACTCATCGCATTTGCGTTTATATCGATATTTTTCTCGTTTCTCTGCTCTATTCTTGAAGCGGTATTGCTAAGTATCACGCCTAGTTTTATTCGTATTAAAACCAAGGAAGGTAAAGCCTATGCCGAAACTTTAGCCAATTTCAAGAAGGATATCGATAAGCCGCTTATCGCCATTCTTACCTTAAATACGATTGCGCATACCGTAGGTGCGATTTTAGTGGGCGATCAAGCCGGTAAAATGGCTGCAGAGTCCGGCTACGATATTCATATTTTAGGGATTAACTTTGTTGGTTTGGTTTCTACGGTAATGACCTTGGCCATCTTGGTACTTTCTGAAATTATCCCAAAAACCATTGGTGCGACGTACTGGAAGTCTCTAGGAAATTTCACCGCAAAATCACTTAAGATCATTCTGGTACTTTTAAAGTATACCGGAATTCTTTGGCTTCTCATGCAAGTGACCAAATTGGTGGGTAAATCGGCACACGTAGGAACGATGAGCCGCGAAGAATTTATGGCGCTTACCGATGCCGCCGAAAAAGAAGGGGTTTTTGAGGACAATGAGACCACAGTAATTAAGAATTTATTGGTCTTCAAATCGGTGATGGCAAAAGATGTGATGACGCCGTTTCCTGTGGTGGTGACCGAAGATCAAAGCATGACGCTGAAAGAATTTCAGAAGCAACATCCGCATTTAAAATTTTCCAGAATCCCGATTTACGAAGAAAAATCGCACAATATCACCGGCTTTATTCTCAAAGATGATGTTCTTGAAGAAATCGTAGAAGAACACGGCGAGAAGACGCTGGCCGATATTAAACGCGATATTCTTATTGTAAATGATAACCAACCCATCCCCCAACTTTTTGACACCTTTGTAAAAAGCAGAGATCATCTGGCATTGGTCACAGACGAATTTGGAAACACGATTGGTATTGTTTCTATGGAAGATATTATCGAAACCCTTCTTGGTCTCGAAATTATGGATGAGAGCGACACTATTGAAGATATGCAGGTGCAAGCGCGTAAAAATTGGGAACGTCGCGCAAAACGTATGGGAATTCCTTTAGAAAAGGTCAACACGCCTAAAACCAAAGTCGAACTTTCTCCGCAGCACGACACCGATGTCAAACGCGAAGATATGCCGGATCCGGACAAACCTTCAGAATGAGTCAGGCCTTTATAGCTTCTCCGCTGGGAATCCTTGAAATTACTGGAGATACCTATGGAATTTCAGCAGTAAAATTTATTGATGAAGAAATTCCGCAAAGCGAAAAAATTCCGGAAGCTTTAACCGCTGCTGTATCGCAACTCCAAGAATATTTTAAAGGAAATCGCACTCATTTTGACCTCAAACTGAATCCTCAAGGCACCGATTTTCAAAAACGTGTTTGGGAAGAACTCGGCCAGATTCCTTTTGGAAAAACCACTTCCTATTTACAAATGGCCAAAAATCTGGGCGACCCCAAAGTGATTCGCGCAGCTGCTTCGGCAAATGGTAAAAATCCTATTGCAATCATTATTCCTTGCCATCGTGTCATTGGCAGCGACCAGTCTATGACCGGTTATGCCGGCGGTATCTGGCGTAAAAAATGGTTGTTGGAACACGAAAGTCCGGTGACGCAGCAATCGCTTTTTTAAACGTTGAGCATTTATTTTTTTGGGTATCTTTAAGTTATGAAAATACTCAAACGCATCTTTTTAAGCTTAATCAGCCTGATTCTTGTACTCATCATTGCGCTCTATGCGTTTGATTATGACTATTTGATTAAAGCCGTGCGCACCATATATTTCACCGGCCACACCACGGCCTATCTCGAGGATTATAAAAAGTTTGACAATACCACCATAGAAGCTGGAGCTGCTCAGCCCTGGCCGCAAGCTAAAAATTACAACAACTACAGGTTGAGCGATGAACTGATGCAGATTCATAAAGAGTTTGGTTCGATCGCGTATATGGTGATCAAAAAAGACAGTATTGTTTTTGAAGCCTACTATGACGGATTTGGTCAAAATTCTAAAAGCAATTCGTTTTCGATGGCAAAAAGCTATGTTTCCGCATTGTTGGGTAAAGCCATAAAAGACGGTTATATAAAAAGTTTAGATCAGCCTGTAGGTGATTTTATTTCAGAATATTCACAAGGAACCGCAGCGCAAATGACCGTGGGCGATTTGGCCTCAATGGCTAGCGGACTCAATTGGGACGTGTCGTATTACAGTCCGTTTTCTGTGACGACGCGTGCGTACTTTGACGACAATCTAGAGCCGGTGATGCTGAATTTAGGAATGAAAGAAAAACCGGGAACCGGATATCAATACCTCAGCGGAAACACCCAATTACTCGCGATGGTTTTAGAGCGCGCCACCGGCAAAAAACTAGCCGATTATCTTTCTGAAAGTTTGTGGAAACCGCTTGGTGCCAATCAAGATGCGCTTTGGCAATTAGACAGTGAAGAAGGCGGCCTTGTCAAAGCCTATTGCTGTATTGCTTCTAACGCTCGGGATTTTGCCCGTTTAGGAAAGCTGTATAAAGATTATGGTGAATGGAATGGCAAACAAATTCTAGACTCAGCCTTTGTGGCTAAATCAATCACACCCAGATTTGAGGGCGAACCTTATGGCTACGGATTTTGGCTGAAAGATTTTAAGGATAAAAAAGTGTTTATGATGCGCGGGCACCTGGGGCAGTATGTGATGGTGATTCCTGAAGATGATCTTATTGTCGTGCGCCTGGGCCACAGCCGCGGTAAAACCAACGCGACCGGTTATCCCGATGAAATGGACGCCTATCTTGAAGAAGCTTATAAAATGAATTGACTATGATCTCCCGACTTCAGCTTGAAAACATTCTTTTTTTAGATATAGAAACGGTTCCGCAACACGAGCATTTCAGCGATTTGGATCCTGATTTGCAACAACTCTACGCCGATAAAACCGAATACCAACGAAAGGACGAATACACCGCTGAAGCTTTTTACGACCGGGCAGGAATCTGGGCAGAATTTGGTAAGATCGTTTGTATTTCTGTGGGGTATTTTCACAACACAGAACAAGGTCGAAGCTTTAGAACCACTTCATTTCACGGGGAAGAAAAGCAGCAACTGCTCGCATTTAAAAAATTGTTGTCTGAGCATTATAATAAACCGCAACATGTTCTCTGTGCCCATAATGGGAAAGAATTTGATTTTCCATTTATTGCGAGAAGAATGATCATCAACGGAATAAAACTTCCGTTTAAACTGGATCTATTTGGCAAGAAACCCTGGGAAGTTCCGCATTTGGATACGTTAGAACTGTGGAAATTTGGTGATTATAAGCACTATACTTCTTTAAAATTACTCACCAAAATTTTAAATATTCCATCACCCAAAACCGATATCGACGGCAGCCAGGTCTTTGAAGTCTTCTACAAAGAGAAAGATATCAAACGTATTGTAGAATATTGTGAGCGCGACGTGGTTGCTGTCGCACAGATCGTATTGCGCCTGCGTAATGAGCAATTGCTGCAAGAAAACGAGGTGACTTCCGTCTAGATTGCTTCAGATAAATTGTACTTTTAAAGTGTGAATCAAGCGGCACTTCTTTCGGTTAAAAATCTAAGTCTGGGATTTAAATCCCGCAACACGACCAATGCGGTTTTACACGACATTAACTTTGATGTTCTTGCTAATGAAATCGTAGGAATCGTAGGCGAATCAGGCTCGGGAAAATCGGTAACCAATTTGGCTGTTTTAGGCTTGTTACCTCAAAAAAGTGTCGATATTTCTTCCGGAGAAATTCTTTTTGAAGGCGCAGATTTGCTCAGCTATTCTACGCAAGAACTTCAGGAAATACGCGGCAACGCGATCTCGATGATCTTCCAGGAGCCTATGAGTTCGCTCAACCCTTCAATGCGCTGCGGAAAACAAGTCACCGAAATACTACTACGGCATAAAAAAATATCAGCACAAGAAGCCAAGGCTGAAACACTAAGACTTTTTGAACAGGTAAAATTACCAAAACCGGAAAGTGTTTTTAAAGCCTACCCGCACGAGATAAGCGGCGGTCAAAAACAACGTGTGATGATCGCAATGGCGATTGCCTGTAAACCTAAATTGCTCATCGCAGACGAGCCTACGACCGCACTTGATGTAACGGTGCAAAAAGAAATTATTCTGCTCTTAAAAGAGCTTCAAAAGGAAACAGGAATGAGTATCCTGTTTATTTCGCACGACCTTTCTCTGGTGAGCGAGATTGCAGACCGTGTTATCGTGATGTATAAAGGGAAGATCGTTGAGCGTGGGAGTTCGGCGTCTATTTTTAAAAATCCTCAAGAAGATTACACCAAAGCTTTGATCTACGCCAGACCCTCAACCACAGAACGTCTGGAAAAACTTCCTACAGTTGCAGATTTTTTAAAGGGAACGCCGCCGTCGTCACCGGTTTCAACAGCAACGCGTACAAAGCAACATCAAGAAATTTATGCCAAAACGCCTTTGCTTGAAATAAAAAATGCTCAAAAAGAGTATTACACTAAAGTTTCATTCTTCGGAAAAACCGAAAGCGTTAAGGCTGTAAATGATGTAAGTTTTAAAATTTATGAAGGAGAAACTCTAGGACTTGTGGGCGAAAGCGGCTGCGGAAAATCAACGCTAGGAAATTTGATTCTTCAGCTCGACAAAGCAACTTCTGGTCATATTTTTTACAAAGGGAAAGACCTGACGCAGTTAAAAACCCTTGAATTGCGGAAGCTGCGTAGGGATATTCAAATTATTTTTCAAGATCCATATTCCTCTTTAAATCCACGCCTAACAGTAGGTCAAGCAATCACCGAAGCTATGGAAGTTCATAAACTTTATGCTTCAAAAAAAGAGCGCAAAGCAGAGGCATTAAAACTGCTGGAACAGGTAGGATTACTTCCCGAACATTATGATCGCTATCCGCACGAGTTTAGTGGCGGTCAGCGCCAACGTATAGGCATCGCGAGAACTATCGCAGTAAAACCCAAATTCATTGTTTGTGATGAGTCGGTCTCAGCTTTGGATATTTCAGTTCAGGCACAAGTACTCAATCTTTTAAACGCCTTAAAAGAACAATATAAGTTCACCTATTTGTTTATCTCTCACGATCTGGCTGTAGTAAAATATATTTCAGACCGTCTGCTTGTAATGCGCAACGGGCAATTTGAAGAAACCGGAGAAGCCGATGCGATTTATGCGCATCCACAAAGCGACTACACCAAATCTCTGATCAACGCCATCCCAAAAGGGATTTAAAACATAAAGAAAAATACTTTTTTTGTGAGATACCAAAGGTTTGAAATAACCTCAAAGGTGGCTTTGATAGTGGTTGCTATCTTAGGAGCAGTGGCAGCATGTTGAGTAGTCATGGGCGTGAATACAACTTTAGTTAATAATTAGGGATTACAGCTAAAAAAACACCTTGATTCTATTAAAAGGT
>Ga0208029_1000575_pt1 | contig 21455 bp, 35 predicted proteins | sample MalvireepMed_s12_FD_184242 | JGI IMG/M metagenome (GOLD analysis project Ga0208029, IMG submission 184242) | Marine viral communities from the Global Malaspina Expedition - Malaspina viral metaG DeepMed_s12 (SPAdes) (version 2) | ecosystem: Environmental > Aquatic > Marine > Oceanic | place... | reverse complement strand
GTAAGGATTACATCCCTAGACGCTTTGAAAGTGGTCTAGCTGATGCAGTGGCAGGTCAACTGGCAGGAAGATTCTACATCGATCCACGCAGGACAGGAGGATTGCAACAACAATACTACGAACTCAGGACTGAAACTAGGACTGCGGTACAAACCTTCAACAAACTCAGGAAGGAAGGCAGAATAGATGAAGCATCTGCTTACTTTAGGGCAAGACCTGATCTCTTCAAGATGAAGAACATGGTCAATTCTATAGATCAATATCTAGAGAAGTTTAGACAACGCAGACTGGCTATCCAAATCAGTGACGATCTCTCCCCTGAGATGAAGCAGGAACTCATCCAACAGATGGAGTTGGAAAGGGATCGATACCTCATGGTCGTTCCAAACCTCAAGGAACAAGCCAATATTCCCACCAGATGGGTTGACATAATTACCCCACCAACTTTTTAACCAATTGCTACATTTTCATCTCCTGTGGTTTTTTACCTGGCGGGTCCATAAATATTATTTCTAGAAATAAATTTAGTTCTGTCTAACACTTCGTTCTACTTGACTTTTGGATTACGGGTTTGGTATATTAAAAGCCCGAAGTATTCGTAAGTTATTGATTTTATTGAGTAAAAACCCAGCCCTCTCGCTGCTGGGAAAAAAATATTATTTCTAGAAACTTTTTTAGTTTTGAGCTAGAGTCGTCTGAAACCTGCATACTTTCAACAATTTTTTTCCTACTGAGCTTTATTCCTACTGGGTTTTATCAGTACCTGTAGTATTTGCTATTTAACCTATAGCTAGATTTCTCTGTCTCCAGTTAAAAAAAAGGGGAAGCAACTTCCCCTTTCTTTTATCTATCATGATTTTTTTTCTATTGGAGCCTGATCTTTGTGTTGAGACACTCGTCTATCAACCTTTCCTCCTTGAAGGGTTTGGTGTTAAAGAACTCAGGATAAAGGGTGTTGTACCATCTCGCATAGAAGGCTATGTAATCGTTGCTGATCTTGAATTCCCCTCCAAAGGTAACTATCTCCACCTCCCATCGTATTCGGTTAACTATGAGCCAAGCAGAACACTTAGTCTTGCCTGACTCCCTAGCTAAATCGGAATACTTCCTAAAGTAATCCCACACATGCGGATTCTTCTTATGCCAATCCCACCACTTATGTTTGCGTTCTGTGAAGCGGTTTCTCAGCTTCTGTATTGTTTCACCTGCTCTCTTCTGAGAGTTAGTTTCAAATAGCAAATCTCCATTCATCATATTCACTCCTCAATTTTTCCCATTCCTCTAATGCCAACTCATTGAACTTGAGTTCGGCTCTACTCTTTACCTTTAGATAACACCTCACGAACTGAGCAGTGATATCCTCTTTGTATTCGTTTACATTGGGATAGTCTGGTTCCACAGGATACAAGTCTTGTTCTAGAATGTAGCCAGTCTCTACTAAGAAGCTTTGAAATTCTGTAGACCTAGACAGTTTACCTGCTTCAGCTACCACTGTTTCCCCTCTCGACCTAACTCGGTGAGGAGCAGGTCTCTCATCGTCACCTATGGGAGTTACAGTCACATAGTATCGGCAATTGATATCATCCCTGATTATCTCCTCAGGAATATCATCCCTGTGGATTTTCAAGGTCAGGTAATGACCATCCTTATTCTGATACATCCGAGACTTTAATGCTTCAAAAACTACAGTAGCTTCTCTTATTTCATCATTCATTCTTGGAACTCCCTCTCTTTAAGAGTCTTGCCTAAATGATCAAGGCACAGACTAGCGGTTTCTAGATTATCTTGGCACTCGTCTGGTTTCCCTGCCTTTAGACATTTACGAGATATATTTATGTGTTTCTTTGCGATACCAATTTGGATCGCAATTTCCGTGGCATTGATGTCAGCCATAACTTTACTCCAAATATAATTCGTAGCTTTACTACAAACCTTATAAAATTTATTAAACCTAAATCCTTGATCTCAGACCAGATGAAGTGGAACTCCATTTCTCGAAGTTCCTCTTCACTTGGATCAAGAAGGGATGAGATATCATCCTCTACAGGGTTAGAATGGCGGATCGTCATCGTTACTCTCTTCCTCAACAGGCTCTTCTTCCTGTTGTCTTAAAGGTTCGATGGTCAGATACTTATAGGTTGCTCCCTTTTTGGAAGTTCTATCCCAACCTGCACATCTTAGCTTGATGAAATTATCATCATCAATCTCTTCCCCTTGACTCGCCCTGTCTTTTAAGTCTTTAGCAATATCCACTAAAGCTTTTAAAAGTTCTTTGGAAACGTCTACTGTTCCTGTCCAATCAGGTTGCTGAGTTCCTTCCTTCTTAAAAGTATTTGGAAAGATTGCTCCCTGACAGGATGGTCCATATTCTCTTTTATCTTCAGCCATCTGACTCCTCCTTATCGGTTTCTCCTAGGCTTTTGATTTTTGCATCAATAGCCTGACTGAGTGTTTCATTTAAATTAGGATACTTTTCCACTGCGGTGATCTTAGTAATGTTCTCTTTTATAAGACCATCCACCTCAGGTTCAGTACCCATTGTTACGAGCAGTTTAGAAAAACCCTCTACAAAGGCTTCTGCCTTCTGTTCTTTAGTGGGTTCATCCTTAGGCTCTTCCTTAGGCTCCTGCTCGGTAGCAGTCGCTTTCTTAGGAGAAGCCTTCTTAGGTATTGGCTTCTTAGCCACTACCTTTTCAGCTTCATTCCCATCATCATCTTCAGATGGTAAGCCACAAGCAGTTGTCAAAGAATATCTTTTTGCGTAGGTCAACGCACTTCCATAGCCTTGAGGTGTGTGTTTGTCGGCAGGTACAAAAACCTTACCTGCTTTAAGCACATTTCCCCAACCATGAAATTCCGTTTCCACGCAGACACCACCTTCTGCCATGTACACTTTTTGTAAATAAAAAATGCCATTGTCATTCAGTGGTTTTTTAACTGCATCAATCACTTCTTCCAGAGGAGAATAACCACTTTTGAAATGTGGATTAGTTCCTGTTTTTGAAGCGAAAGTCATTTGCGACTGAGCCAATATCAAAAAATCAATAAGTTTATTATCAACTGACTCCGTCTTTTCTTTATCATTCATTAGCAACCTCCCTATATTTAGATTGCAATTGTTTTAACAATACATCTTGTTCCCCATATCGTTTTTCCCATTCTCTTTTATAAGGATGGAAAGAAACACACTCACTATCGTTTCTACCGAAACGATGATGTGGTGGACATAATCCTATGCTTCTAAGATGCTCCTTTTTACTCCCCATTTTATCAATTAAATGATGTGGTTCGCAGGGAGAGTAAACCTTTTTTTCATTGCGACAGACTATACAACCATAATCGCAAATGAAATCAAACCATTTTTTCTCTTCTTTATTTGGAGTTTTTCCTTTCACGAATTTCTCCAGGATTTGTGAAGACGGAATAAAATATTATTTCTAGACATTATTTTATTTCCGCCAGTTATCCACAGGTTATCCTTTTAGTTTTAACCACTCTTTTCTGTTTAGCTCTTGTATCGAGCCGTCTTTTCTACCAATGAGGTACTTTCCACTTGAGGCGTGAATAAAAGCGATCTGCTTCTTTTCCTTTTCCTCTTTTATCCTGAGTCTCATGGCTTCTACGATATCTGTGTATTCAGTCATTTGCCTTCTCCTATGATAATTGATCCCAAGCCTTTAAAGATTTTAGGTAGTTCCATAATTTATCTAATAAGTAAAAGGGCAAATACATTAGACCTAATATTAAAATTCCTAATGCGAAAAGAAGATATAAAGCCACTTCCCACCATCTGCTAAACAAAGGTACTTCCATTAGTCTATAATCCAACCATCAGCAGATTGAATCCACCCTTTAGTCTCTAAGTTTTCTCTGACCTGATTCAGTTCAGTTTCAACTTCGTTGACTAAGGTGGTAAGTTCGTCTGCTCTTTTTACCAGTTCTTTTTCTCGTTGCATCAAGCCAACAGAACTAGATTTTTCCACAGGCTTCTCTTTGGTTATTGCGTCTTTAATTTTAGACATTTCTTTTTCCTCTTTTTTTATTGGTTTAGGCTCTTTAGACTCTAACAAACCTAAACTATTTTTTGTAAAAAACAATACCAACCCACCGATAACTCCTGCGAGTCCAAGTGTTGTAGATACTGCTACCGATATAGCTTCCACAGTGCTACCTGCTCCACCCAATTCAAACGAAAATGCTCCATAGCAAAGTAATGGTATGGATATTCCTAGCACGATAAGTGCTTCTTTCTTCTCTTTCATATAACTGCTCCTTATAGTTAATTCTTTATTCATTGTCCTTGTCCTTAGATAAATTTTTAATTTTTTTTTGCATCGCTGTCCGAATTTTGACTTTAGCTTTATAAGAACACCCAGAGTCGTGAATTAAAGCCTCACATTCTGCAAGAGTTAATGTAACTGTTATCATTTCACCACCTACTATTGTCATCGCCCTTGTCCTCTGTAACGAGATTTCCCCCTAATCCTCTTCTGAGATTTATTCATCGTTGAGGTAGCTATGTTCTTAGTGCTAGACTGACGAGTCCTCTTAGGAGACTTGTGTTCATCCATCTTGGTTGGTTGTCTAAACATCTTAGGCATTACATCTCCGCATTATCATCATCAAAATAGACCAATGCCCATGCAGGTAAACCGATACAAATGAGAGTAGCAACAAAATAAGCGAGGTCAATCCAAAACTCAGGCATCAACCTTCTCCTTTATATTGTGAACAAAACTCAGCTACATTACAGTAGTTCCCTTCGCATCTAGAAGCCTTACCTTCCCTCACCTCTATGACATAACCTTCCTTCTCTTTAAGAAGTAATGCCTTTGCTTCCGCTTCAGAATCAAGTACTCTTTTTACCCTCTCAGAACCTTCTTTCTTTAGGACATACTTGTTCGGTTGTTGCCAACGTTCCTTCGCAGAGCAAAGTGGCAATTCTCTTCCCATCAACTGATCCGTTACCGCTTCCTGATGGATTCTCACCCTTTCTTCTATAAATTCTTTTGTCTTTTTCTTTGACCATTTAGGAACAGGGATAACTTCACACTCGGCTTGTGGATAAGAATTACTTCTTTCCGCTTGATAGGCTGACCAATCTCGGATGAATGCCACAATCTCAAGACCCACTATCTCAACTCCTTCCACCTCTTCCATCATGTAGGCATAGATGTTTTCCTGTTGCTCCCACTCCTCTTTATATATATGTGGGTCAGGTCTAAGGGCATAAGCCTTACAAGTCTTGTAGTCTCTCAGGATTTTCCCATCCAAATCATAGCTGTCTATCTGACCGCTTATATCCCAACCTAAAACTTCTATGTGATATCTTTTCTCAGTTATCTCTTTGTTGCTACCGCCCTGTTCTAAGATGTGATGTACCGCTTTACCAAACAACATCCATATCTGAGCCGAAACATCCTGCTCCAAATCTTTCCAGTGTTTCTTTCTTAACTGAATGATCCGAGGAGCATTTATCAATTGAGTTACCGAAAGGTAGGCATCCCCTTTGGAGTAGTCATCGTTCTGAATCGCCCTGACTATGGTGTCAGGTAAATTATGTTTGTTAGTTAGTTTCATGTTTGTCGACTGCGACTGGGTAGATTACCCTACTGTATAAATAATATTTCTAGAAATAAATTTACTTCGCCTCATTTCGTTCTCCATACACCAATCCCTTCATCTATAAGATGTACCATATAATTAGTATTCGGATTTTCCTTTTTATGCCGATAGACTTTCTGTCGTATCGCATTGATATAAGTTCGAGCCTGATCTTCTGGCATATGAACTGTTAACTTATCTTTTGGCTTTAAGTCTTGCAAAAGAATTGGAACTCTGGGAACAGAGCCTTTACCACCCTTAGGCAGTTCTGCATCTTCCTCTTTACTTACTCTATATTCATTAGTCATTTTTTCTCCTTTTTATTCCATTTTCTAGCTAATTCAAAAGCTTTAGCGATAGCCGTTTCTCCACTAAGAGTTACTATTGAACCTTCTTCCACTATCTCATTGGTTGCGGTGTCCCTTACTTTCAATTTCCATTTCGGTTTTTTGTTCTCTATTCCGTTTCGTCCTGCCGTTCCTACATAAGCTTTCATTTTTCTTCTTAATTAAATTCCTCGAACAATGCTTTCTTCTCTTCAAGAGTGCCGAAGCGATGAATAGCTTTCAAGATTCTTATTACAAAGTTATGCATCCCACAAGGTTTAAGTTCTATTTCACCAGTGTATTGATTTTTTTGTTCGGTTGGTTGTTTCAATCTTATTTGGTTTAGACTCATTTCTCCACCCCTCCACATTTCTAGTGCTTGACTATGTAGAAGTTGGTAATATCCATTCTTAAACTTTCCCTTTGTTATATTGTAATTACTTACTGTTTCTGTTTTTCTTAAAATGTTCGCAAAGATATCAAAATTGTCATATCTGTAATGAGTGAATGTATCCCAATCTCTAATCTCTTGAACCACCTCTTCTTCATCAGCTACGATTGGCGCAACCTTTTTCTCGGCAGGTTTTACTCTTGCATTTGCTAAAGCTTTTGCTATTTGGGTTGGTTCCTTTCCTTTGTTTTGAGTTTCTGCACATTGTCTCTCTGCTTCTCTTTTAATATCAACTCCAGTAGCAGTGGCTTCTTCTTTTACAGGAAAAGGAATAAAGACCTTCTCAACTTCCTTTTTCTTCTTTTTCTTTTTAGGTTTGGTTGAAGTGTAATTATCCTCACCAAAGTCTATTGTTTTTTTCACTATAACCTCTTCAACAACACAGGCACTTGACCTGTAGACCCAAGACTCATCATTCAACATATCGTGTGCTTCTTTGGCTTTAGGGTTATTACTATCGAAGTCTCTTAACACAACAAGAGTATCTACTTCATCGTCAGCAAAAACTTCTTTCACCTCGTAGTTTCGATCTCCTCTTTTTCCAGTGGGAGACTTCTTAGTCCAAATCTGCCCTTTAGATATACTTATATTTTTCATTTTTCACCATTCAATTTATTAAACATTCACAACAATATGTCAGGTAACTTCTAATTGTGAGCATCATGTTTTCTATTGTAGTCAATATAATGAATGTTATCAATATATATGTGTGGTTGATTCTTCTTCCAATCTGAGGTTTAATTAGAAAATGGAACAAGGGGTAGGGGAGAGAGAAATTCAAAGGGTTGAGATCAGCCGAACCATCGTAAAAAACTCTCTCAAGGATTTTTGTTCCATCGATGACAAGAAAAGATTTCTAGTCAGTGATTGGTGGGGTACAGAGGATTTCAAAATGATCTGTGCCAATGCCCAAATAGATGAAGAGACCCTCGCTATTGTTTTTATTAGATTGGCTACGTTGCCAACTGGAAAAAGAAAGAAAGAAGTCTCTGATTTAATTTCTACTATTGACAGCTTTCCTCCTAACGAAAAAGGAGAGACCCTAAAGTCTCTCCTTGATTGAATGGAAAACTACCACTAGAAGTTAACTAGTAGTACATACTAGTATATAGAAGATACTAGTAATTACTACTCATACTTACTAGTAAGTAATAGTTAGTAAGTAATAGTAAGAGGAGTGAATATGAATACAGTCTTAAAGGAGCAAATCCAACATGCTTCCGAGGGGAAGTCAGGTCAGGTGAGAATCCGATGCCCAAATTGTTCTCATCAACGAAAGAAAAAACACGAAAAAACAATGTCACTAAGTATCGAAGGGGAAGCAGTTCTTTATAACTGTTGGCATTGTGATATATCAGGCAGGGTTAACAAAAGCAATTGGAGCGAAAGAATGAGAACTAGCACTAGAACAGGAACAACAAGTACCAACACTAATACAACTAACACCGATAAAGCAAATGGCAAGATCGACATCTCAGAATATGAGAAGGAAACCTTTACAGAACAACACCTCAAGCTGTTGGAGGATAGGAAACTCAGTCCTGAAAAACTCCAGAAAAAGTTACGGCTCGTTTCAGGAACAAAATATTATTCTAGAAATAATTTTAATACGCCTCTGGCAAGTGTAGGTTTTCCCTACCTTTTAGACAATGTAGTCAATGCGATTAAGTGGCGAAGTCTAAATGGAAAGGACTTTACTCAGGATGGATCAGCACAAACCTTTTGGAATATAGAAAATGCGGTTGAGGGAAAGCCGATCATTGTAGTGGAAGGGGAATTTGATGTCTGTGCTTTGGTCTCTTGTGAATTAGACGAACACTATAATGTCTTGAGCGTTCCCAATGGAGCCTGTCTCAAGGTAGCTAAAGAAGTAGATGAGGAAAACGATAAAAAGTTTAAATATCTCTACCATGCAAAAAGACTTCTTGAGAATACAGAAAGGATTGTACTAGCTGTTGATAACGACACAGCAGGAGAAAACCTTAAAACAGAACTAAGCAGAAGATTGGGCAGGTCTAAACTTTGGATTGTGGATTGGGGTGAATACAAGGATGCCAATGAATGCCTTATAAATACATCGGCAGAGCATGTCAGGAAAATCATTTCGGATGCAAAGCCGATCCCAATGGCAGGTTTGTACGATGCTTCCCATTATGAAGAAGAGTACGACAACTTATACGACAAAGGAAAGATGGTCAGTTTCGATACTGGTCTCGATCTTCCTTTTGAGTTAGCGAAGGGGTTGTTGGTTTTGTCAACTGGATTGCCATCAGAGGGTAAGTCTAGTTTGGTAGATCAAATTTGCATGAACATGGCGGTTCATCACGGATGGAAAACCAACTACATGAGTTTTGAAAAACCTCCTGCTTGGCATATGTGTCAACTCAGCCAACTTTATATAGGGAAGCCTTACTTTGAGGGAGCAGTGCCGAGAATGTCCAAGGAGGAATCCATCCAAGCCAAAGAATTTATTCAAAGGCACTTTACCTTTCAAGATTATTTATCAGGATCACCTGCTACAGTGAAGGGCATAGTGGAAAGAGGACAGAAGGCAGTCGCATCTTATGGTTCCGATATCCTAGTGATTGATCCTTGGAATTTTATTCAACTGGAATCAGGGGATAGATTGGATACCGATGCCATATCAAGATGTTTATCTATCCTTCAACAGTATGCGAAGGCAAGTAACACTTTGGTCATAGTAGTTTCTCATCCTGCGAAACCTGCGGATCGATCTAAGAAATTTATAGCAGGAGGAATGGATGTCTCAGGAAGTATGAGTTTCTTTTCGAAATCAGACATAGGCTTTACAGTCTCTCGTAATCATGAAGAAGGATGCGTGGATGTTTTTTGTTGGAAGGTGAGGTGGAATTTCCTCGGTGATCAGGGTTCAACCAAACTAGATTTCGATGTGCCAACTGGCAGATACAAATCTCACGTTAACAGTTTCAGTTGGGACGTGGGGGAAGTGGACTTAGACTTTTAGCTTCTTTCTTACTATCATGATTTCTTTAGGTAAAGGGGTATATCTGTGAAAAATAAAGGAAAGTCTCCCAATCAAGAGCGTACAAGCGAGTTTAAGAGCCGAAACGAAGGTCAGCCTTATCAGTATACCTCCGAAACTAAGCCTTCTCAGAGTACTGACTATGCCTTCACTGATCTAGGATCAGCACTTTTAAAGAAGCAACATCGAATGAAGGTGGAACTTCTAGAGGATAGAAGATCGCTCCGAGCCAAGGTATTGGATCAGAGAATTTTTGACACACTTTATTTGCAGGATGAAATCGATGATCATCAATTCAATGTCTGTGAAAAGTTTTTAGAACTCGCTCATCGAGCAGGAATCTTTCCGAGCAATCCAGTATGGGAATCTTTCCGAACTGGTGTGATTTCTGGTGGGCAACAAAATAATATTTCTAGAAATAATTTTAGTATGGGAAAATCTGTAATGCTTTTGGGAGTAGATCGTTACCTCTCCAAAAAAGGAGGAGATAAGATTCGTGTGATTGTGTGGAATGTAGTAGTAGAAAACCGATCCCCAATCAAGTCACAGATGGACTCACTGAGGATCGGTCTTAATCTTCTAGACGATTATTGGTTTCCAGTATTAACTAGACGATCAAACTCATCTTCTATCAATAACACCAACTGACGATTCATTGAGACTTTAACTCTAAGTCTTTCAGAGTTTCGTTCTGTAATGAATTCCAGTTTGCGTTTGATCTCAGGTTTTAATCGAAGTAGCACTGGTTCTATTTCAGCCATCTGACACCTCCTCCACATAATAGGTACATCCTTGACCTTTCAATGCACAGTAATGATCAAAGTCAGGGTAATGACTCATGCAAGGTTTATCTCTACAATCACTCATCAGACACCTCCTTGTCCAAGGCAATCTCATCTAAAGCATCTAACCTTCTTTTCTTTTCCTCAATTGGGAGATCATCCCAATCATCAGGAAAATCGATAAGAGGATTAGTCTTATAGAATCTTGCCCTGTATTTAACATTAGCTTCTTCATCATCCTGAGTCATGATATCGAACATGGCAGAAACTAAGCCGATAGTTTTTAAAGGATCACTCATCTGACACCTCCTTCTCATCTAAAGCATCCTTTTTCCAATAAATTAAGATATCTATATAGTCTCTGATTCCACTATCAAATAGACCAACATCAACAAAATCCTTTTGTTCTTTTCGATATTTTTCTAACCACTCAATAGTGATGTCAGGATTCTCTATATCTTTAGTTATCTGAAAAGATAATTTTTTAGGAAGATTCCTAAATCGATAATCCACATCCCAATCGGCTATAGCTTTAGCTTCTCTATTCATCAGACACCTCCTGATACTTATCCATTCCTAAGAAAAGGAATGATCCACTCAGGAAAGAGAAGAGAATCAGAAAGGCAGTATGACCAAAGGTGACATACCCATACTCTAAAGAAGTAGTGGCAATCCAAAAGACTAGAAAACTAGCACTCATGAATGACACTATATATGCAACTAAAAATTTCATTGCACACCTCCACTCACTGAAGCCTTATTATGATACTTAATATAATCCAAGCATCTATCGTAAGCTTCCTCATAACTATCGCAGTAATGGTGATCACCCCAAGGATCATTAGGGTCTTCACTATCTTCAAAGTCATTAGAATAAACCCAAGTGGTATAGACATCATCGTCACCATCCCAAGCCACAGATAAATAGCTATGCTTTTTCAGCAGACTATTTATTCTTCTTCTGTAGCTATACTCAGTAGAAACAAACTTAATATCTTGTTCGCATCCAGTTTTGAAAAGTTTAAGTTCGTCAATCTGATTTTCACGTTTCTCGATAATCAGTTTGAGTCTTTTCTTTTCCCTACTAATTTGTGACTTCAATTTATCCAATCGCAATTTTGTCATTTTAGATTTTAAAGTAAGATACTCTTTATAGTTTTCGTGATTGTTAAAAATCAGTTCGTCTATTGTTTTCACTGGACACCTCCTTCTATATGCTCAAGCCGAGCAGGTATGACCACACTTGTATTGCAGGACTCACAACACCTACCATCTCCAATAGGTTCGGCATTGTTTCCTTCTGTCCAATAGACTTCTCCATCAAGACTTCTCTTATGTTCTATCTGACCACTGCAGATAACACACTCAAGAATCTCCTGATCAGGATCGAACTCACTATACTCAGGGTCGTTTAACACACCACGCAAACTAGCTATCGCTTCTGCAATTCTTTCTTCATAGAAGAGAGAAGTTACAGGAGGTCTAGCTTCATCTGCATGAGCCAGTGCATGATCAAGTCTACTGATCACACCTCTTATTTTTTGTAGTATTTCCATTTCTTTTTGCTCCTTACAAATTTAGGAAAGTTAACAAAGGCGGAAGATGAACGAAGGTTTCCTAGGGGGATATAAATATTATTTCTAGAAATAATTTTATTTCCTAGGATGCTCGTTTTCCTTCCACCACCTAGAGAGATAAATCTCTCTCCAAAACTTACGCAACCGAAAGCTTTCGAGAAAATTCCATCCCACGTTCTTTTTTTCTTTTTAGTACTATCATGATTTTGGGGGGGGAATCCTCTAAATCCCCCTCCATAAATCGATTCTAAGAACGAAACAGAGATCGAGCCATACTGGTATACCCCCCCAATATGACCCTTTCCCCTGTTTTGGATAGACCTATTCATGTAGGTCTACCCAAACTGTTTGACCCCAAGGAACTGGAGTGAGGTAATCTTCCCATCCCTCAGGATTCATAGGATCAACATGGGTCGTTGCCCACAACACTGGATAGTCAGGTTCCAAGAGATCACCATTCTCATCACAGCCGACATAAGACTTCTCAGGATCAGGATGTCTAACATCTGCTTCTCCATCAGTGAAGTAGATGGCAACTGTAGGTCTCTCGATGTCACCGAACTTATCAGAGCCACCTCTTTCGATTAACTCGAAGGGAGGATAGAAGTAGGTTCCACCTGATGGCTGTCTTTCGACTTCCACTTCATCTCCATCCTCGAATGTCCTCACCGCAGTGATTAGATGATGGCAGTAGATGATGGTGACCTTCTCAAAGCTGAATCGTTCCACTAAGGCATTGATCGATCCGACAAAGGATTCCATCTCACCAAAGCTGACACTGCCACTGGTATCAATCGCCAGTGCTAAGTGACCGCCCTCAGGATTCTCCATGCTAGGGAAGTATTCATCGTTGCCGACAAACCTTCTATTGGGTCTAGCGAAGTCATAGTCTTGAGCCTTGCTGACTTCAAGAAACTGAGCGACCTGTTCTATCCAAGTAACTGGTATCTCATTGCCCTCCATCAAGCCATCAGTAGAGGATTGATAATCTTCTCCACTACCAAGACCTCGACCTGATAATTTCTCAATTGATCTAGCTTGGCTGACTGCAGTACCGACCTTACCTGCTTCTTCTTGGATTTTAGAATCATCCCAATCGGAAGCCTTCTTGCCATCCTCATCAGTAGCTTCTTCAACACCGCCAACCGAGTCAGGCAGATTAGTAGGATCGATATCTTCCCATCCCACTTCACCCTGTACAGGATCACCATCGCCACTCCCTTGACCCTGACCCTGACCTTGACCATTCCCTTGACCCTCTCCTTCACCATCAGACTCTTCATCGCCCTCGCCATTCCCTTGACCATCCTCATCAGAATCTTCATCGCCTGATCCATCGTCACCTTCTTCATCGCCTTCACCTGATCCTTCTTCCTCAGAATCTTCATCTCCCTCGCCTGATCCTTCTCCATCTTCAGAATCTTCATCGCCACTCCCTTGACCATCCTCTTCTTCAGATTCTCCATCACCTTCACCGCCTTCTTCTTCAGACTCACCTTCACCTTCACCTTCTTCTTCACCCTCAGGCTGATCTTCTAATTCTTCTTCCCATTCCTTGTAAAGAAACGAATAGATTTTTTCCCAAGTCCACCCTCTGAATTTCTCATCGAGGAGAACTCCATCAGGAGCAACGAAGCCACAATCCACTAGGTGAATGTTGATCGCAAAATCCATTGCGATGTTAGCCAACTTATGATCTCTCTTGCCGAGTCTCAAGTGATGGCAGTAAGCAACATGATCCGACTCATGCACTAAGACAAAGATCACCTGATCCAAAGAACATTCATCCACGAATTTTCTATTGAACTTGATGCAAGACCCATCGGTACACATGGTCGATTGGTTATTGTCCTCAACGAAGGGCAATCTAGAGAGCATAGAAGCAAATCCTACCCCTAGCCTTGTCTTACCCTCACTGTCGTACCACTTAGCCTTAGTGAGCCTATTAAAAGCCTTCTGAACTTTGGCATGGATAGGATCACCCAAGGGATTGAATGATCCACCACGACTAGCAGAAGTTTGTTGACCGATATTACTCATCGCTACCTCCTAATAAATCTCCAAGCACTGAGCCTTGAACCTTGGTAATTTTCTTCTTGGTTTCCTTGGCTTTAGCCACGACTTTTTTACGAGTCTGTTTGGCTTCACCAGTGTCACCCTTGAAGGAGTCAAAGTCACCGACCAACTTGACTAGATCAGCGACTGCTTCAGCGATCTCATCATTGTCAGGATTGCCTGTCAGATTTCTCTTAATGGCTTGACCTTCTTTGATCAAATTATCCAAGGTGTTTTGTCTCAAGGTATTACCCTTGCGACCATCATCTGAATCAGGACTGAACGACTCGACCCTCTCGATGAAATTGTCTAGCTGACTAGCCAACTTCTTCTGAGTATCTTTGTCGATCAACTTCATTGCCTTCTCATGTTTCTTGAGAATTCCCTGTTCAATCTCTTCAAGAACTTGATCACTGAGATCACCATAATTCTTCAATGAGTTTCTCAGGGAACCGATGGCATCCGCATCCTCGATGGAAGTAATTAACCAAGGGTCTCCATCCCACTTGAATAAATCTCTAACCTCATCCTTGTCAGGGAAGTAAGACTCATCCCAAAGATCACCCAACTCTTCTTCAGCTTCCTTTCTGATCTCATCGTAGTCTTTCAAGATGTCTTTAACTCCATCCTCAAATTGTTTCTTGAATCCTTCAAGACCCAACTTAACTCCTTCAATCAAATGACTCGGAAGGAATCTCCATCCGATGTCATCGAAAGGTGAAGTGTGATCATTCAAGTATGTCCTTGCATGGTTAGCAGGGTTCCTTGTTCTTCTCACTCTATCTCTGCCAAGAACTTCTAAGACTCCTCGCACTCGATCAATAGGGATACCATTATCCTCCGCTATTTTTTCTGCGACTTGCTTAGAAGTCTTGACCCCTGACCACTTGGTAATTGCCAAGCGAACTAGCACACCCTTAGAAGCTAAATTAGTTTTAGCTATGTCAGCTTCAGTGAGTATTCTTTTTATTACTTCAGTCATTACAGTACCTCGTTGTATTGAGCCTGATACTTGTTGAAGGCTTTAGTCTCTTTCAACTTTGCATTCTTCTGTACCGACAAGGTGATGTAAAAGCCGAGGAATTCTGGAGAGCCTTCTCTGACTTCCGAATCTTCTTCAGCACTGAATCGCTTGAGATAAGTCACCGCATTCTCGAAGTGAGTCTTGGACTTGGTCGCATTGACCAGAGCCGAGGTGATGGCGAAAGCCACACCATGTTGAAACTCATTCTCGAAGGTTGGCAACTGAGCGACCTCAGGATTGGAAAGAACTTCCTTCACATTAATCCCTGCTAAATCCTCGAAGGTTTGCAGGAACAAAGTGAACTCTTGAGCGAAGAGTCTACCGACTAATCCACTAAGAGACTGAAGCCATTCACCAGTGTCCTTGATCCCATCAAAGAAGCCTGTTTGCAATTCAGTGTCCAGTATCTCTACTGTTCTTGGTGTTGCATAGTTAGGAGCATCCCTGTCCTTAGGATCGAAGGTGTTAAGCAGGTCAGGGAATGCTCTGATGAAGTGAACAATTCTTGAATCGAATTTCTTCTTCTCGGCATACTCCAACCAATCTCCAACGTCAGACTCGAACTCAAAGTTATGAACCCTAGTCAGGGTAGAAGTAGGAATCGCATTGACTACTGCTCCATCCTGTTTTCTGTTGCTTGCTATGACAACAGTCCAGTGACCTAACTTCTTCTCAGGATCGACTCGGTTGTGACCTGCAAGTGTGAACTCACCGATCACTCCTTCATCGAGTAGTCTTTGAATAATCTTCTGAACCGATGGAGGACATTGAGCCAACTCATCTAGGAACAAGATACCCTTTCCAGATCGAGGTAGCACATCGAGCAGAACTCTTCTGAGAACTTGCTCATCCTTATCCACTAAGGGATAGCCACCGATGTCCAAGACATCGTAGTTAGAGACATTAAAAGAAAGAAAGCCAAACTGTTCATCAGTCAGGTCTCTCCACCCAAAGCCGAAAGCCTTCTGTTGATGAAGGTCTACAAATTCTAGACCTTGATCGTCAGCTATAAGTTTAGCTGACTCTCTGACAACAGCAGTCTTACCGACTCCAACACCGCCCTTGAGCCAAGGGATCACAGTGATACCCCTGTCCACAGTTAACGGATCAATATTGGTTTTGAAGCAACCAAGTAGCTTATTTATGATTTGATTCGGTTTCATCTTTACCTCCTTTGGTAGTTAATCCAATCAATCAAAAATGATTTTATTATATATAAGGAGTAAAGGCTATCTTTTTGACACTAGATTGATAGCAGTGAGTAAGCCTTCACCGAGGTGAAAACAGGGAGGATAATTAAATAATATTTCCAGAAATAATTTTAGTTCAGGAAGGAGGAAACATGAGCGACAAAGAAGAGAAGGAAAAGAAAGAGAAATCTCTGAAGCAGAAGAAGCTTGATTACATGATCGAGATGGAGAAGCAGGAGAAAGAAAAGGACTCGGATCAGGAGCAGGAACCAGAGACCAAAGAACCCAAGAAGGATTGGAGAAAGGATACTGTCTGGGAGAACCAACAGAAGGAAGCCGAGGGATCAGGTGAACTGGATCAGGATGGCAACGCTGAAGAACCACCCAGAGAACAAGCCAAGGACACTCTTATAGAGGACATCCCCCAGGAGGTCGATAGAGAGCCTGTAAGCCACGATAATGTTGTAGGTATCAGAGACAAGGAGGACAGGTTAACTCCGAAGCAGGAAGCCTTTGTTCGGCAGGTGTTAGCAGGTGATGATTTGAGTACCGCTTATCGGAAGGCTTACGATGCAGAGAAGATGAGTCCTGCAAGTATCAACCGAGAAGCACATCGCTTGAGTAGCAACCCCAAGATCACCCCTAGGCTTAGACGTGGAATGGAGGTGAGGGAGGTGTCTGTACAATCTTCTTACCACTCTCTAAGACACAGTGTCATAGAAAGGCTAGACCAGATGGCTGACGATACCGATGCATCAGACTCAGCCAGAGTCAGGAGCCTTGAGATGTTAGGTAAGCATGTTGGCTTGTTCACTGACCAAGTAAGTATTACCACTGACAGGACCACTGAAGAACTGCAGGAAGAACTCACCACTCGGATCGCAGAATTACTGGAACTCGATGAAGAATCTGGCTAGGCATTGCAGGAATTAAGCAGTCAAATAGTGAGGACTCACTAACCAATATGTAAGTAAGTACTCACTTACATTTAGTTAGTGAACACTAACCTAAGAGCCAGACAGTCCGACACTATTTGTCGCAGGGTGTCGACAGCTTGGAGCCATATTGGAGTGGTCCCGAATGGGACCCCTCCCCCCCCAAGTCAGTCGAAGACTGACTACTATATACATAGGATTTTGCTCATATAATTCTGTAATTTCATGATACTATCTACTTATGCAAGCCTTATCGCATAGAGAAAGCCAAGTCTATAACCTAGTTTGCCAGCATTGGTCGGCTAAAACCTGTGCTCCTTCCATGCGATGGATAGCCAAAGAATTACGTTTAAAATCAAAGGGTTACATACATGAAATTATCCATAGTCTAGTCGCTAAAAACTATCTGACTATGGTTTCAGGAAAGCCTCGCACTGTTAGACCCCTCTAATTTTTTTCAAATTTTCACAAAAAAGTACTTGACAGAACCTGTCAATACCCCTCAGTATGCTATAGTCCAGAGGAAGTTATGACTCTAGTTAGTATATACCAATCATATCTACTAGGAAGAAGAGGTAGTAAGTGAGTAAGTATCTAACTAGTATATACTAAGGTAAAAAGTACTTATGGATTTAACTAAGTTACAGAATAAGCTAGGTACTCTTCCCGACTACAAGCGTCAGGAGTTGCTGGATTTACTAAAACAACTGGATGCTGCCAAGACCCGTTCACGGGTTAAGTCAGCCTTCTTGCCTTTCGTCAAAGAGATGTGGTCAGCCTTCATTGAGGGTCATCATCACAGCATCATGGCGGAAGCTTTCGAGAAAGTAGCACGGGGAGAGCTGAAAAGGCTCATTATCAACATGCCGCCTCGACATACGAAGTCTGAATTCGCCAGTCACATGCTACCCGCATGGTTTTTGGGTCAATTTCCTGATAAAAAGGTGATACAAACGGCTCACACCGCAGAATTAGCGGTAGGTTTCGGTAGAAAAGTGCGTAATTTGGTCAATTCTGAGGATTATCAGCTTTTATTCCCCGATACTGCCCTGCAAGCCGACTCCAAAGCTGCGGGAAGGTGGAATACCAGCCAAGGTGGTGAGTATTTTGCGATAGGGGTAGGCGGTGCGGTCACAGGTAAAGGTGCGGATTTGCTCATCATTGACGATCCACACTCAGAGCAGGAGGGATCGAGTGCTGATCCGCATGTATTTGACCGAACTCACGAATGGTATACCTCAGGACCTCGGCAGAGGCTGCAACCAGGAGGAGCAATCATTCTGGTAATGACAAGATGGCACCAGCGAGACCTAACAGGACAAATACTTAAATCTTCCATCGAAAGACATGGTTCAGAAGATTGGGAAGTCATTGAATTACCTGCAATTTTACCTTCAGGGAACCCATTGTGGGAAGAATTTTGGAGTATTGAAGAACTCGAATCATTAAAAGCTGAACTGCCCATCTCGAAATGGTCGGCTCAGTACCAACAGGACCCTTCAGCAGAAGAAGGTGCATTGGTAAAGCGGGAGTGGTGGAAAGAATGGGAACACAAGAAACCACCCGAATGTGAATTTATTATTCAATCTTGGGACACGGCTTTCCTCAAGACGGAACGGGCTGATTACTCAGCGTGTACAACGTGGGGAGTTTTTCCTTGGATTGATCCCGAAGACGGAGTCGAAAAGAGTCACATTATCTTATTGGATGCGTATCAAGAGCGTTTGGAGTTTCCCAGCTTGAAACAACGTGCTTTTGAACTGTATCAAGAATTTAAGCCTGACGCATTTATTGTGGAGGCTAAAGCAGCAGGATCACCCTTGATCTTTGAACTCAGGCAGATGGGGATACCCGTATCGGAATTCACCCCCAGTCGAGGTAACGACAAGATTTCTAGGGTGAATGCGGTTTCAGACCTGTTTGCTTCAGGAATGGTGTGGGCACCTCCGACCCGATGGGCAGAAGAAGTGGTCGAACAGTTTGCTGTATTTCCAAACGGAGCCCATGATGACTTGGTGGACAGTGCCACACAAGCATTGTTGAGATACAGACAAGGTGGGTTTATCAGCCTTCATAGCGATGAGGAAGAGGAACCTTTTTATGTTAGAAAAGCAGAATATTATTAGGAGTAAAACATGGTAATAGTTAAGAAAAGCGGTAAGTATAAAGCCAAAGAACCTTATTTCGGTCCCTTTCAATGGAATAGTAAGACCAAGAAAGAAGATCGTAAGAAGCCTATTTCCCAGAAATAGTTATGGCTAATACTTCCAAGCTAATAACCAAGGCGGTTGAACGAGCCTTAGAAGGTCGTGATAAGAAAAAGAAAAAAAAGCAAAGAAGTCCTAAGGCAACAAAGAAGGGAGAGATGGCTTTAAAAGCAGAAACCGAAAAGTACGGCAAAAGATTTGGTAGAAAAATGGGCGGAAGTACCCAGAACAGGCGGGGTTATACACCTGCTGTAATGGCTAACCATGAGAACTATAATGATTCCGTAAAGCGGAAATATGGTGGGGGTAAGATTTAATGGCTAGTAAATATACTAAACCTAAGAGACCGATAAGACGGCATCATGGAGGCTGTGGTGCGGTGATGGATAACCGCAGAAAAAAAACACTTTATGTTCAAGGCGGAGGCTATGTCCCACCAGTAGGAACAGGTCCACAAGGAGGGAAAGTAGGTCCTATATTAAAGCAAGCAGCTAGAAACTTACCCCAAGGTATAGCCAGTGATGCAATTAATCGAACTCCTCTGGGAGGAGCTATTAATGTTATTGGAACAGGAGTTAGAGCAGCTAGAGGAACTTTACCAACTAAGGGTCCAGTTAATGTAGGTGGAAAAATCACATCCAGAATAGGATCACGCATGAAACGGAATAGAGCAAGAAGAAAAGCAGAACGTAAAGCTCGTAAGTCTAAAGGTTAAAAAAGTTAATAGGAGTAGGATATGTCTATTTGGAATAAAGTAAAAGAAAATATTAGAACTGGTATTTCATGGGCTTTTTCAAGTTATGAAAAACCAAAAGTAACTAAGACAAAAAGAAAAGTTTCAGCCGTGAAAAAGGCTGAACCTAAAACAACGACTAAGCGAGTTCGTGCTCGTACTGTTAAAGGGCGTTACAAGGGAGATGATAAATCCACTCCTGATGTTGACGAAGCTTGGACTACAGTAAAAGTACCTGTGAGGCGTGTGGATAAAACAAAGAAATAATTTATGGCAATAGAAAAATCAATAGGTCCTGGATCGGCTAATGGACTAGATAATACTAGTACTGTTATTGATGTAGAGATCGATACAGTCGAAGCGAATCCCGAAATTGAAGTCACTATGACTGAGGAAGGGGGAGTTGTAGTCGATTTTGATCCCACTGCCCAAGAAGGCGATATGCTCGGCTTCAATGCCAACCTAGCGGAATTGTTGCCCGATGATGTACTTGAAGAATTGTCTGGTGAATTGATACCTCTTTATCAAGGCGATAAAGAATCACGGGGTGATTGGGAAGATACTTACATGAAAGGTTTAGATCAACTCGGTTTAAAGATCGATGAGCGAACCGAGCCTTGGGTCGGAGCCTGTGGTGTGTTTCACCCCATGTTAACGGAAGCGGTAGTACGTTTCCAAGCCCAAGCCATTTCTGAGATATTTCCCGCAGCAGGTCCTGTAAAGACCGAAATCATCGGGGAATTGACCGATGAGAAAACCAAACAGGCTCATCGGGTACAGAATTACATGAATTACCTACTCACCAATAAAATGGTGGAGTATCGCAATGAAACGGAAAAGCTATTGTGGTCATTGCCACTGGCAGGTTCGGCTTTCCGTAAAGTTTATTATGATGTCAACATGGGCAGACCCTGTTCCATGTTTGTTCCTGCCGAGGATTTTATTGTCAGTTATGGCACCAGTGACCTGATTACTTGTGAAAGGTCTACGCATGTCATGAAGAAAACTGAGAACGATCTCCGAAAAATGCAAGTTAAAGGTTTTTATAGGGATGTTGAATTGCCTTCTCCCTCTCCAGAAATAGATGAAATTGTTAAGAAATACAATGAGTTGACTGGCGATAACGATAATTATGATGCCGATTCGAGATACACTTTACTGGAAATGCAGGTCAATTTGGATTTGCCTGGATACGAAGAAAAAGATGAAGAGGGTGAGGACACAGGAGTGGCTCTGCCGTACATCGTGACTTTGGATTTATCTTCTAAAACGATCCTTTCCATCTATCGAAATTGGTACGAAGACGATGAAGATACGATGCCTCGTCAGCACTTTGTACATTACCAATACCTTCCTGGTGTTGGTTTTTATGGTTTTGGTTTAATCCACGTTATTGGTGGATTGGCTAAATCAGCGACTTCCTTGTTACGTCAGTTAGTCGATGCAGGTACTCTATCCAATCTGCCTGGTGGTTTGAAATCACGAGGTCTGAGAATTAAGGGTGATGATTCCCCCATCATGCCTGGTGAATTCAGGGATGTAGATGTCCCTGGAGGAGCCATTAGAG
>Ga0208029_1000571_pt1 | contig 21613 bp, 18 predicted proteins | sample MalvireepMed_s12_FD_184242 | JGI IMG/M metagenome (GOLD analysis project Ga0208029, IMG submission 184242) | Marine viral communities from the Global Malaspina Expedition - Malaspina viral metaG DeepMed_s12 (SPAdes) (version 2) | ecosystem: Environmental > Aquatic > Marine > Oceanic | place... | reverse complement strand
GTGCGTATGTGACCTTTACTAAAGATGGGGTGGCTTCTTGTGGGATCGAGGATGCCTACAATGCCGGGGAGGTAGCTTTTAGGAAACCCATCTCGTGTCACTTATATCCTGTGCGCTTGCAGAAGTACTCCAAGTTTACCGCGGTGAACTACGAGCGCTGGCCGATTTGTGATGATGCCTGCAGCCTCGGGAAAGAACTGCAAGTGCCCGTGTACAAGTTTACAAAGGATGCGCTCATTCGTAAATTCGGGGAGCAGTGGTATCAGGAACTGGAAGATGTAGCCGAGCTTTATAAAAAGGGTGATGCGAAGTAAACTGCCACACAACAAACTTTCTATTTTTGCTGTGATGAGCAAAATGGCGGCACAGTATAACGCCATCAACTTGTCGCAGGGCTTTCCTGATTTCAATACCGACCCGAAACTCATCGACTTGGTAACGCAAGCCATGCACAACGGGGCCAATCAATATGCGCCGCTGGCAGGACACCTTCCGCTACGCGAAAAGATTGCCGCATTGGTACAAGACTTGCGCGGTGCTACTTACGATCCCGAGCAGGAGATCTGTGTTACCGTAGGCGCTTCGGAAGCTTTATTTGTGGCGATCACGGCTTTTGTACATCGGGAGGACGAAGTCATCGTCTTGAAACCGGCGTATGATACCTATGAGCCTACGATCGAATTGCAAGGCGGGATTCCCGTACCGGTACAACTCGACGCGCCCTATACCGCAGTAGACTGGGATGCGGTAGCCGCAGCGATCACGCCCAAAACGAGGATGCTTATTCTCAACAATCCGCATAATCCCAGCGGAATGGTACTGAAGGATGCCGACCTTAAACGCCTGGAGGAACTTGTAAAAGATACCGATATTCTGATCCTGAGCGATGAGGTGTATGAGCATATTATTTTTGATGCGCAGCAACACCGCAGCGTCGCATCCTATCCCGGATTGAAAGAACGTGCGCTGGTGACGGCCTCTTTTGGAAAAACCTTTCACACCACCGGCTGGAAAATGGGCTACTGCCTTGCGCCTAAGGCGCTGATGGCGGAGTTCAATAAAGTGCATCAAAACACCGTGTTTTGTGTGCATCATCCTACCCAAGTCGCCCTCGCCGAATACTTAAACGAACCCAAACATTATTTAGATCTGGGTGGTTTTTATCAGCAGAAGCGGGATGTGTTCTTAAACGCGATCAAAGATTCGCGCTTTCGCTTTACGCCTTCAGAAGGTACGTATTTTCAAATGCTGGACTATAGCGACATCAGTGACCTGAACGATGTTGCCTTTGCCGAATACCTTACCCAAGAAAAAGGACTTGCAAGCATTCCGGTATCGGTGTTCAATAAGGATAAACGAGATGACCACTTGCTGCGTTTTTGCTTTGCCAAAAATGAAGACACCCTACTGCAAGCCGCAACCATTCTCAATAGTCTTTAAAGCGCCGCAGCGCTGATGATCGAGAGGTAGAGGTTGGCCGCATACCCGCAATAGACGAGGAGTTCGTGCAGCTCGGTTTGTCCGTCAAATTCCGCAAGCTCCACATCGTAATGGTAACGCAGTTGATGCCATTTGCTGGTGCATACCAGTTTAAACTGCAGTGCTTTTTCCGCATTAAAAACCTGAAACTTCAGCTTTAGGCCGGAGGTATTTTTCAGAATATAATTCACTTCGGTACGATCGGGGTTGATGTAACGGATCACCATCTGCCCTTTAAGATTGAAAGTGATGTCGCCCACGTTGCGGTCGTTTTTAAATAAGTCTACTTTACTCGTCCAGATGTTCTTGGGTTGGATCTCGAGCACCGCCTGATTCAGGTTTGTGGTGGCTTTGCTCGAAAACCAGTTTTTGTACACCACCTCGCAGATCACGCGCGTACCCTCAAGCACTTTAAAATCGCCTTTAGACGAACTCGAACTCAGTTTTAGATCAGACATACACGAGGGTTTTAGCTAAAGTTAAGCCTTCTTCGGTTAAGTATGCAGACTTTTCAACTGCTTGTTGAATTGTTCGCTCAGGCGTTTAAGGGAGGTGAGTTGCTCGCTTAAAATATGGGTTTCCAGCAAGGCTTCATCGGGTTCTTCAGCCGTTTGGGTTTCAAAAGGAAGGATCTCGGTTTCTTCCAAAATAGTTTGTGGGGTTTGCGCTTCCAGCAACAACAAGGCATTGTCAATATTCTTAAAAATAGGCGCGGTCACCTGATGAAAGGCTTCGCTCCGGCGGGTCACGTTATGCGTACGCAAATAGGCGCCTATAGAAGCCAGCGCTCCCAAAAACGCGTGATTGAGTACGGCGAGTTCGTAAAGCTTTCCGGTAAGCTTGTCGTTGCCTTTAGGCTCCTGTAGCAAGCGCTGCACCCCGCTGTTGAGTCCGGCAGTGGCGATAAAGGCTTTCTTTCGCGCCAGCTTATAGGCGAGCGCCAGTTCTTCTTTGGTATCATAATGCCGCTCGATCGCCTCGAGGTAATTGCGGTGCGCCCGCAGGCTGTCGGCTAAATTCTGTTTGAGGGTTTTGGCTTCGCGGGTAGGCCAGAGCACCGCATTGGCGAGGGCGGCCAAGGCTACACCTACGGCGGTATCGATCACCCGAAATTGGATCACCGCCAGCACATCGGGACGCAGCAGGGCATAGGCAAAAATGATACTCAGGGTAATGAACAAAGCGCCGGTGCGGTAGTTCTTTTGCAGGGAAGCTTGCGCGCCGATAAAACTGAGAATCGCCAGGACCCTAAAAAGCATCTTGTCGTTCTCAAAAAAGTACACGATCCCACCCGCTACTACGGCACCTATCAAAGTCCCCAGAATACGTTGTTTAGAACGCTCCTTGGTAAGGCCATAACCCGGTCGCATAATCACCACGATGGTGAGCAAGATCCAATACGGGTTTTGTACCGAAAACAGATTGCCCAGTGCGATCCCGGCAACCGCGGTCACGGCAAGGCGCAGTGCGTGCCTGAAGATGGGCGAATCCGGGTTAAGATGCTCCAGCAGGAGCTGGCTGCTGTAATCCTGCTTGGTGATAAAACCTTCCAATTCTTTAGGCGAATCGGTATTGGTGTCTTTAATGCTTTGCTTGCGGTCGAGCAGGGCGGCGATGCTAAAAATACGCTGCGCCTGTTTTTCCTGCAGTTCATACAGGTTGTGCAGCACCATACGGTCTGATGGGCTGGTTTCCTGCTTCAGCAGTTGCAGTTTGCTTTTGGCGGTGTGCAAGCGGCGGTTGAGCGTATTGAGGTCGAGGTCGTGCTTTTTTAGGTTGGTGGTAACAATGCGTTTCAGGCTTTCGCTTTGCGCGATATTCAGCTGAATAAAGGCCTCCAACTGCTCGGGATAACGCTGCAAGACTTCGTGCATGGTTCCGGGCGGTACGGGACTCGTTAACGAAAGTTCTGAAAGGTCTACCAGTTCGGCAAGTACCAGAAAGCGCTTGCGGTAATAACTTGAGGTGCCCGAAGCGTGACGCGCCTGCAATAAGATCTCACGTAGTTTTTCCAGATGCTCGTTGAATTCGCTTTGAATACTGAACAGCTTTTTCAGCCCCGTATCCCGGTCGGTGGTTTGTTGCAAGAATTCGCGGCGGGCGGCGATATAATCGGCACTCAGGTTGAGTGCGGTCTCAAAGAGTTCTTCGATCTGCTTTTTAGGTGCCAGCAGGTCGTAGAGCATAGTCAGCAGCAAATACCAGATGCCGCCCAAAACGATAAGGCTACTGCGTTCGTAAGGCAAGAGTCCGGATGCCGAAAGATTGGCAAAGCTGAGCACTACGGCAAACAAGCCCGCAAAGCCGATCAGCGAAGCCCGAAACCCATACACCGAAAGCATCGACAGTAAAAATACAGTGATGCCCAGATAGGGCAATTGTACCCAAAGCGTATCTGGAATGTAGGCCCCCAGCAGACTGATGACCCCGCCCAGGGCTGCCGAAAGCAAGATCCCGATGCGTTTGTTTTTAAGACTGCCCGATACCGTACTGGGCGAAACGAACAATACGCCGGTACCCAGTGCCAGCCCGATGTTGAGCGCGCCCAGAAGATACCCGGCAAGCATAGGCGTCACCACCCCAAAGGTGATGAGTACAGCCTTAGCAAAATCGGTACTGCTAAAAAACCGGGTCGTTTGGGTATGGTACTGTTTGAGGTTCACTATAAACAATTTGGTGCGGGAGGCCGGTCTCTCGCGCGGTAAAGGTGTGGCTTTTTACCCGAAACGCGGCGGTTACGCGATGATCGAGCTTGCATGCGCTGCAGATCGCCTTAATATATAAAAGTTTTTCAAACAGAAGACGGGTGTTATCTTGGGGAGCTTACTCCCGTAATTTTTTGGCTACATACCCGCGTACGAGCTCGGTCGTCACCCCAAAAGCCACGTGTGCCAGGAGTTCGTTGATCTGAATCTTTGCAGGGATCTCGGTAGGATTGTCCTTAAGTCCCAACAGCGGCAACGAGGTCTCGTGCGTTCCCACCCAAGTGGTCGCGCCATAGGCCGCGCCCTCAAAAACATTGGTATCCAGCTTATCACGTTTGGCATAGCCGTAAGTTGCCCCCAGACTGGCGCCAAAAGGCACATTGACCAGTTGCTCTGCCAGCTCGTGGTTGCTCTCGCTGATGCGCTCCCCGGTGATCTTCATCGAGAGGTCGTCTATCATCTTCACTTGTGCCGAGCGGGTATTGGGCTTGCGTACCGGCAGTACTTTCTCGATCGCGGTCTTTACCAGCGTACCGGCAATACCCCCCAGGACGCCGGAGATCAAACCGCGGCTTACATTAGAGGTGAGGCTGTCTTTTTCTAACCAGGCTTCAAGGCTGTTGCTCATAATTGGATGTTTGGTTTAAAGGTAACAAGTATGTAAAAAAAGGCCTTTGGGTTTAACAGCTTTTTGACACCTGAGGCAGGGGCGTTAAACGGGTTTGATAGGGGGATAATGCATAGATTATCCGTTAATTGACCATAGTTTGCCCATAAACACTGGGGTTTAATGGTAAAACAACGGATAAACTATGGTTAAACAATGGATTAAGCCCGAAGCATCCCCGAGGGGAAATACCCCCTAATTGCAGGTTAATTATTGATAATTATGGAATTGCGTAAAGCGGTGTGGGGATTTTGGGGTAGATTTATGCAGAACTAATTAGGTGTTGATATCCCTTGAGTTACTAGGGGGTATGAATACGGTTAGTGTTGATATAATAAGTTAGCACACATACGAAACAAGCTATGAGCAAAACATTTAACTTTCTGATTTTATTATTATTTGTCACTTTTACAGTTAATGCACAAGAAACTACACTATTCGATAGTCAGGGAAATGCGAGAGCGTATATTGATTACAATGATGATGCAACTATATATTTGTGGAACGGAAAAGCAGTTGCCTTTTTGGAAAATGATGGAGGAGATATGTGTGTTTTCGGGTTTAACGGAAATTTTTTGGGTTGGTACGAAGACGGAATTGTACGTGATGAAAATGGAAATGCTGTAGGTGCAAGAGATGGAGCAACGAATATGATTACGAATATAGAACCAACAAAAAGCATTCAGGAAATTTCACCAATTAGACCAATAACGCCTATAACACCAATTAAACCAATATTCAGTAATAGTTGGAGTTCGGAATCACTTACCGAATTCTTATATTCAGGCAAAAATTAAGATTATGAAAAAAATTCTATTTATTGTTTTTCTTTTAGTATCAATCGCAAGCAATTCACAAGTTAACAGATATTCAAAAGTTACAACCTCAAGGTATCAACCAATGTCTTCAAGTGAAATTTCAAATGTTGCAATGACATTGCAAAAACGATACAATCAAAACCAAAAATATCTTTACGATATGAAAAAATGGATTTTGGAGTTAAAACCACAAATATCTGAACAAAGTTTTTTAACCAGACTTGACAAAGAATATAAAGATTTGACAGATATAGAAGATGGAGATTTGGCAAGAGCAACAAAATATCTGAAACAGACTGAAAATGCTATCCAAGAAATAATATCTGATTACAACATTTGGGTAAATCAAAACAATAATAAAAGTCAATCAAATTCATCTAATAATCAAAACAATAATGTAGAAGTTAATTATGCAGAGAAAGGCTATCAATTTCAACAAAACAAGGAATTTGCTGATGCGATTTTCAATTACTCAAAACATCTTGAAAAAGACGAAAATAATACAGATGTTTTATTTTTAAGAGCAATTTGCAAAAGCGAACTAAATGATAGATATGGTGCAATAAATGATTATGACAGAATTATCGAACTTGAAAAATCCGCAAAACCAAGAGTTTACAAAATGTCAACAGTATATAACAATAAAGCATATTGTCTAGTAGGTCTCAAAGAATATGAAAAAGCACTTCCTTTCGTTACAAAGGCATTAGAAATGGATAAATCAGAGGCTTATATTTGGGACACTCGTGGAGAATTGTATTATCATCTTGGAGAATATGAGAAAAGCATTAATGATATGGATAAAGCTATTAAAATACAAAAAAATGCAAATTCATATTACTTCAGAGCTTTAGCCAATTTAAAACTTGACAAAAAATCAAAAGCTTGTTCTGATTTTTCAAAGGCTGGAGAACTTGGCGAAAGTAAAGCATATAAGCAGATTTCCGAAAATTGCAACTGATAAAGTACGTGTGCTAATAACTAGCGTTCGTGTGAGCACTATCTCATAAAGTGTGTAACTAAAAATAGCGGGGGCATGCCCCCGCTATTTTTTTAACTTTAAATTTTACACCATTATGAAGAAAGAGGAATTATTCAACGACGATTTTTTAAAACAGTTCAAGACTGGCGATGAGCTTAACGGTTTTTTGAAGGAACTGCAAAAGCGCGGCATTGAGAAGATGCTCGAAGGTGAACTTGATGGGCATTTGGATTACGATAAGAACCAAAAATCCAAGACTGGGAACACCCGCAATGGGTATGCTTCAAAAACAGTGCGTACTTCCTTCGGGGAATCGCAGATTGCTGTCCCCAGAGATAGAGACGCCAGTTTTAACCCTATGATAGTTCCTAAGAGAGGTACTATGGTTGACGGCATTGAGAACGTCATTGTGTCGCTCTATGCCAAGGGTATGAGCAACAGCGATATCGAAGAGCAGATACGGGAAGTCTATAACTTTGATATTTCTACATCCACTATATCCAGAATAACCGATAAGATCTCAGGAGATATAGTTGCCTGGCAAAACAGGCCTTTGGAGCCAATCTATCTTATCGTATGGTTGGATGGGATCGTATTCAAAGTAAGAGAGAACTCAAAGGTCATCAATAAGACCGTTTATATTGCGGTAGGGCTTCGTAGGGATGGTAAGAAAGAAGTCCTAGGTCTATGGCTGGGCAAGAACGAATCCGCTGCTTTCTGGATGAGTGTGCTTACCGATATGCGGGCCCGTGGTACAGAAGATATCCTTATCACCGCTACCGATAACCTGAACGGTTTTACCGATACCATCAAAAACGTTTTCCCGGAATCCAAAACCCAGATATGCGTAGTACATCAAATAAGAAACGCCTGTAGGTATGTGGTATGGAAAGATAAAAAAGCCTTCACGGCAGATATGAAGGGTATCTATAACGCACCAAATCAGGCTGCGGCACAGGCAGCCCTAGAGGACTTTGCCGGTAAATGGGAAGGCAAGTACTCCTATGCCATAAAAAGCTGGAGGGAGAACTGGGACGAGCTTACCGTGTTCTTTGAGTTCCCCATTGAGATCAGGAAAATCATATACACTACCAACCTGATAGAAAACCTCAATGGAAAGATCAGAAAGTACACTAAGAACAAACTCTCCTTCCCAACGGACGATGCGGTGATGAAATCCGTATATTTGGCAGTAAGGGAGGCAACCAAAAAATGGTCAATGCCCGTAAGGAATTGGGGCATAATCCTAAATCAGTTCCTGACGATCTATGAAAAAAGGGTCAGACTTTAAACAAGTCAAACCCCTGTTATTTTTAACTTACACAGTTAATAGGATAGTGTCTTCGTGTGGCCGGTACGGCCTAGCATGAACGCCGTGTTGACTGAACCGGTTGATTGTCGGTCAGCCTACTACGGGTTTTAGTTTGTTTTTGGATAGGGTTTTGAGGTAGGTATCGGGTCTGTTGTGTACACTTTTGGTCTTGATATGCTTCAAGGTATGTGTATCCTTTGTTAGAAGTTCTTGTAGTCTGTGCTTTTTGGTGTGTTTTTCTTCACTTTTAGTCTGTTTAGGATATAGAACTATGCGCTACCGCCAGTCTGTGACTGGTGGCCCGTATAAAGCACTTTAACACAGCAATCAAAACCAGATCTTAACTTCATAATATAACCATGCAACTCCAAAGAAAAGTACAACTTATCCTGGGTTTTGTTCAAATGCTGCTGTCGGAGGTTTGGGTTTTTAGGATGGTTTGGTTGTATTACCAGTACCACTATACCGATCTTCTTTTTGCTTTTAGGTATCCCGATTGGGTGCTCTTTTTAAACATAGGACTCGGTTTGCTTAATACGTATTTGGGCTACCGGGTAGTAGCAGGAAGACTAGCCATCCTTAGAAGTTATGTGCTTATGCTGTGTTTGATCGTTTTGGGGAGTTTGCTTAATTTAAGTGTATCGTAAATGGGGAAAGAGTACTCAAGAAGGGTATATATTTGAATATCAATATGTAAGAGTTTTGCTTTTTTAAAGAAATAAATTTAGAAACGATGAATAAACTAATCAGATTCTTACCATTCCTTTTATTGGTTTTATACTATTTGTTAGTGGAAAGGTTTGAGATATCGTGGCATTATAAATTAGCAATACTTGGCGCTATGCTCATATGTAGTCTTTTGGTATATCTGAGAAAAGACAAAAAAAATAATGTATATCTATTGCTGGGGATATCAAGTGCTTTTATAACCATGATGTATTTCAATACTGTGTCCTAACAAGGTGTCTTGTGAAAAGAATAATTGCACTTTTAATACTTGTTAGTATGTCAATGATGGGCTGTAGGTCTTCTACCAATGACAAAGGCTTGTCGTATGCTGATTTTGAACCTGAGGAATTCTATGAAGTAGAAGGTAGGGTGCTTAGCAATCTGTTGGGTTTTTCATTGTCAAGAACCCGGGTGTTGAAATATGAATACTTCCTAGATCAAGAGACACCTTTAGTGGGCTATGAGCGCAACATACACACAACGCTTAAAACCGGTGATCGCTTTATAGTTTTGGTGCACAAACAAGATAGTACGATAAGCTTTTTTGGGTACGTAAATCCTATGTTGCTTGATAGGTCAATTCAAAAGTTAAGACAACGTAGGTAGGGATTGGAGAATAGCGTAGCGCAGCGGATTGAGTAATTTAATTTATTAATCATGTTTGTTCATTTTCTTTACTCGTCTAAAGAAAACGAACCAAAAGAAACGACGCCTTTTGGATAGGTATTTTTTGCTATCGCAAAAACCGCAAGCGCATCCCTAAATTTCTTCCAAGGCTTCAGAAATTCTTAACGGGATACGCTTACTATACTGACCAAAAGGAAACTAAACCCTTCGGGTATGAGTAATTAATACTGCAAGCAGAAAACTGAATACTGTAAACTGCTACTGCTGACTTTTAGTATGCGCTCAAAAGGACAATGTGCTGCGTATTTCGTTTTTCTACTTTCGTATTTAAAACCCGTCTTTTCTCTCTGTTCTATTATCTTTTGTCTAAAATCTCAAGTCTCAAGTCTAAAAACAACCCTTGCTCACTGTAGACTGCTACTGCCGACTTTTTCATGGCTTCAGAAATTCTTAACGGAGCCTTCTCGCTATACTGAAGAAAAAGAAGCGGTAACCCTTCGGGTATGGGGAATTTGTCTTTGTGTTCTTGTCTATTATCTTAAGTCTCCCTTTGAAGGGAGATTTAGAGGGATGTTGAGGTTTCTTCTGAAAACATCCATCCCAACCCTTCCTTCTCCCGAAGCTTCGGGAGGAAGGGCGTTACTATTGAGTTACAAAAGGAACCTTTTAAATTATGCATGAACACGCGATACAATCGCGCGAGAACGGTAGTACAATTTCCTATATATATTGGGACAGGCAGCGCGGGAACATCGAAAACAGCAAACTGCCAACTGAGACTGCCGACTAGAGAAGGGCTGGGGATTAGGGTTTTTGACGAAGCGCGCACCAGATGCGATTTCTCCCGATGGTCGAAATGACATTTAAGTCGTATTTCTACTTTCGTATTTGAAACTGTCTTTTCTCTCTGTTCTATTATCTCTTGTCTAAAATCTCCAGTCTCCAGTCTCCAGTCTCAAGTCTAAAAACAACCCTTGCTCACTGTAAACTGCCACTGCCGACTTTAATATGCGCTTGAAAGGACAAGGTACTGCGTATTTCGTATTTCCACTTTCGTATTTGAAACGTTTCTTTTCTCTCTGTTCTATTATCTATTCTCTGATATCTCAAGTCTCTTAGCTCCAGTCTCCAACAAAAAGCAATACCTACTACAGACGCGCTATTAACAAAGTGCTTGTACTAAATAACTCTTAGGTAAAAAAGAGTAAGAAATAGGTTTAAAATATTGGCGAATTGATATATGTGTCTGATAATCAGCTATATTTATTGAGGTATAGCACAGGTAAACCCGGGGAATAAATTTACCTGTTGCTGTTAGAGGTACCATCAAAAGCTTTAAGGCTTTGTGGTTTTCTCAAAATTAAAGATCGGTACCTCGCAAGCCTTATAGCCTGCCCTTGTTGGCAGACTGGCTTGACCTGAGGTAGTTTACTTAACAACTAAAACTAAGAATATCATGAAAAACCATTGGAACCTATTCTTGATGCTAACCTTGTTTGTGCAGATAGTAGTCGCGCAGGAGAAAATAGCCATCACAAAAGCAGAAGATTTACCTAAGCATTCGTATGACCTGAACGATAAGGATGCTGTTGCTACAGTTAAAAGCAAAGCGAAAACCCTTGAGTTAGTCGGTATGGTCAAAAAGAACCTTTTGGCTGATCTGGCAAAATATGATATTCAGGAAAATGCGGCACTACGGGAGTATTATGGCGATCTCTTGATTATGAGCTTCATCGAAGGTGATGATGCAAAAGCTCTGGAGTACATCCAAAAAGCAAGAGCTCTGGCCGATAAAGAATCCGAGAAAATCACATTCGGTTTAGAAGAAGAGGTGGTCATTTTGGCGCTGAATCAAGTAGATGCAGCGGATGCTGCACAGGTGCGTACACAAATCATTCAAATGCTGGAAGAAAAAATAAATGCGGTAGATTTTGCGATCATACAGGAAGATATAGAGTCGCTAAAAGCAAGTACCGAGATCGTGAGTGAAAATTTGCTCCTAGGTACGATACAGAGCCAGATACAACCGGCATTAGATAATAATAAAGGAGCAATACCAGAAGATCTGGTTACCTCTATGATCGAATTGTATTTTTACCGGAGCTACATGCTTCCCTATGTAGATGCCTTTAACCAAGCATACACTGCAGCGCTGGACAAAAATACCTCCCAAATTGAAAAAACGAATATTTGGAAAGAGCGAGCGGTTGTGATTGAAGCGCAGGCGGCTTATGAACCTGTTCTAATTGGTATTTGGGATACCGGTGTTGATATGCCCATATTTCCGAAGGAAAAACAGTGGGTGAATCCCAACGAAACCTTTGATGGAAAAGATACCGATGGCAATGGCTATGTAGACGATGTGTATGGAATAGCCTATGACCTTGAAGGACTTAAAGATCCCAATTATCTGGATCCTGCGGTAGATAAGCTAACCGATAAAAAGACCATTCAAAGTCATATGAAGGGTTTTATGGATTTACAAGCAAACTTAAACTCGGAAGAAGCTTCTAACTTAAAGAAGCACATTGCACAACTACAACCAGAGGATATCAATGATTTTGTAGAAAAGCTGAATGCATACAGTGCCTATGCCCACGGAACCCACGTCGCGGGAATAGTTGAAGAAGCAAATGCCATGGCCCAGATCATGCTGGTACGGTTTACTGCAGACCCTAAAAATATTCCTTCACCGCCTACCGATGAAAGCATAGCCAATTATACCAAAGGTTATGCTGATATCATCAACTACCTGAAAGAGCATAAGGTGCAAATTGTAAATATGAGTTGGGGAGATGCGTATGAGTATACCTTATCTTCACTAGAGCTTAATGGCATAGGCAAAGATGATGATGAACGAAAAGCACTTGCAAAAAAGTATTTTACGCAGCTCTATACCGCTTTTGAAACAGCGATCAAAGCTGCACCTGAGATTCTATTTATTTGTGCTGCAGGTAACGACAATAACGATGTTGATTTTGCAGCCCATTACCCCTCAAGTATCAATTTACCCAACCTGATCACTGTAGGAGCTGTAGATATTGAAGGAAAGAAAGTAAGCTTTACGACCGAAGGTGAAAGTGTTGATGTATATGCCAACGGCTACGAGGTAGAAAGTTATGTTCCCGGTGGTGATCGCATTGCATTTTCAGGAACTTCTATGGCGTCACCCAATGTGGCTAACTTAGCAGGAAAACTATTGGCAGTGCATCCTGATCTTAGTCCGGAACAAGTGATCGATATTATCATCAAATCGAGTACGCAATCTGAAGAAGATGAAAAGGTTTTGATCATACATCCAAAAAATGCACTAGCCTTAGCTTCAAAATAAAGCTTGGTCTTCTTGCTATACTGAAGAAAAAGAAGCGGTAACCCTTCGGGTATGAGTAATTTGTCTTTTGTCTCACTTCTAAAATCTGAAGTCTATTATTACGTCAGCACCGGCCTACTTTTTAGATCTGTAGTAAAACAAGCGGGCGCCGCAGCGGTGGGCAGTGGAGGATAGCTTAGCGCAGCGGTTTGCTATCCGCAGGCAAAGGCGTTTGCGTAGTTTTCAAGGATCTAAAAATAAGCCTTGATCTTTTGGTTCTTTGGCATCAAGGCAAAAGAACAGGGGTATAAATTGAAGTTTATCTTTTCAATTCATGTTTGTTCATTTTCTTTGCTATTACTAATTCGACTAATATTATTACAAAGCACAACAGGTGCATTCCTCTCCCTGCGGTCGTCGGATGCAGAAAAGAAAAGACCCCCTCGCTTAGGAATTTTTCGCCTTATCAGGCAAAAACCGCCTTGTCAGCTCCGCGTCGCTACCGCTCCTGTCCTTCGGAGCTTCCTACGTCTATTCTGAACCGAGGGAATTATGATTTTGTTTAACCCTTCGGGTATGAGTATGAAGTACTAAAAAACCGCATACTGCAGCGTGCGACCACTGACTTTGAAAAAGATCCCTTCTTTTGAAGGAGGGGAAAGCCCGCGTAGCTGGGCAGGGATGGTTTTTTAGTCTCAATCGTTATAGCTATGGGTATAATAAAGTTTTTGATTTAAAATACTGAAAAACAGTGAATTATATTTGGTTGACACCTAAAAAGAAGTATCTTTAGAACACCTAAACCAACAACCATGAAATATACACTTCGATTTACACTACTCAGTATTTTTATACTTCTTGCTTCCTGTAAAGAAAAACCAACTACAGCAGACGATGCTACCGCTCTGGGAGATACCATTACCACTGACAGCGGGTTGAAGTACCTGTATCTTAAAAAAGGCAACGGTCAGAAAATAGAAATGGGTTCTATGGTAGTGAGTTATACCGATTTATACATCAAAGAGCTCGACTCATTACTATGGACGACCAGCACGATGCATGATTCGGTTTTTAAATTCATTCAGGAGAAAGAAACGATGATAAAAGGCTTTACCGAATTGAATTCCTATCTCGTAGAAGGCGATGAGGTGGTGGCCGTGTTGCCTGACTCTATCGCATATGGAAAAGAAGATCACAACGGACTCCCGGGAGGCTCTACCTTGGTGTATGATCCTTATGTGGTGAAGAAAGTAACTCCAAAAAAGGAAGATATTACCGATACGCTGGTGCAAATCATAAAAACCCAAAAGGTGGATGACGCATTGCGTTTTTATAAAGAGGAGCGCGATAAGGCGGCGCAGGGTTCTTTTCATACCGATGTTGACCTGATCTATATGGGACTGCTGACGGAGCTGGCACAAGATTCTCTAGCCACCGAAATATTGCAAGTAGCCGACTATATGGAAGCCGAAACTTCAGACCCCAATACTTTATTCATGTTACAAAGGGTACAGGTGTATGCCCTACAAATGCAAGGGAAACTAGAGGAAGCCTTGGCTGAAGCACAAACCTACGCTGCTAACAGCGATGCTGAAAACGAGGCGTACTGGCAAAATAGATTAGCGGAATTACAAGCTTTAGTAGCTGAAGGGGAGTAAGGCTGGTTTAAATGTTTTTATCGGCTTTGAATTCCTGGATTGAGAAATTTTATTTATTAACAATGTTTCTTACTTTTCTTTGCTTGTCCAAAGAAAAGTAACAAAAGAAAAGACCCTTTTTCTTAGGTATTTTGCCTTATCAGGCAAACCGCAAGAAGGCTCCTAAATTTCTTCCAAGGCTTCAGAAATTCTTAACGGAGCCTTCTCGCTATACTGAAGAAAAAGAAGTGAAAACCCTTCGGGTATGAATATTCAATACCACAAACCACAAACAGAAAACGGAAGACTGTAAACTGCTACTGCTGACTTTGAAAAAGCTCCCCTCCTTTTGAAGGAGGGGAAAGCCCGCGTAGCTGGGCAGGGGTGGTTTCAGTAAATTTGTATAAGCACCACCCCGTCAGCTGCTGCGCACTTTGTGCTTGCTGCTGCCACCCCTCCTCAACAAGGAGGGGAGCTGAGATAGTGTAAATAGCTTACATTATTAGTACTAAACGACAATGTGAACTGCACGCGATACAATCGCGCGGAAACGGTAGTGCAATTCCCTATATGCATTGGGACAGGCAGCGCGGCAACATCGAAAACAGCAAACTGCCAACTGAGACTGCCGACTAGAGAAGGGCTGGGGATTAGGGTTTTTGACGAAGCGCGCACCAGATGCGATTTCTCCCGATGGTCGAAATGACATTTAAGTCGTATTTCTACTTTCGTATTTTAAACGCGTCTTTTCTCTCTGTTCTTTTATCTCTTGTCTAATATCTCAAGTCTCCAGTCTCAAGTCTCACTCCACCCCATAGACCAACTCTAAAAAGGCTTCGATCTGACTGGGCTCTAGCCAGCGGAGTACGATGACCAGATCATTCTCCTGGTCGATGACGATGAAGTTTCCGCCAAAGCCGGCAGCATAGTATAAATGCTCGGGGAGGTTTTTCCAGTGACGTGCACCTTGTTGATTCAACCACCACATATAGCCGTAATTGGGGTTAGGTGTAGAAGGTTGTTGCACGGCTTGTACCCAGGATTCAGAAAGCAGGCGCTTGCCTTCCCAGACACCGTCATTAAGAAATAAAAGACCAAAGCGCGCCATATCTTCTGCACTTATGAACATCCCACCACCTGAGTGTCCGCCGCCGGTCACGCTTTGCATTTGGAGTCCGTCTATGGTACTCCAAGCATTGTCGTAACCAAACCAGCGCCACGAGGTAGAAGCGCCTATAGGATCCATAATGCGTTCTTTCAATACCTGCGGAAGCGGTTTACGCCACGTATGTGTCAAGGCATAGGCCAATACGTTTACACGCACGTCGTTGTATTCAAAAAAGGTTCCGGGGGTACGCAGTTCGCGGTTTTTCCAATCGTCAAGTCCGCCCTCACGTGGAGGGCGGTCTGCCCAGTCCTTTCCGCCCCAGAGTTCGCCGCTCCAATCGGAGTTTTGTTCCAGCAGGTGCTTCCAGGTCACTTGGCTGTTGTGTGTACCGTCAAAGGTTCCGTCCCAAATGTAATTTCCAACAGGATCATTAACATCGGTGATGATCCCGGCGTCTACTGCGAGTCCGGCAGTGGTAGAAAGAAAACTTTTGGTCACGCTAAAGGTCATATCTACCCGTTGCGTATCGCCCCAGCTGGTCACGAGATAGCCGTTCTTTAAGATCATTCCCGCAGGTCCGCCCCGTTTTTTGGTAGGTCCGGCGATGTGATGAAAGGGTTCGCGCTCGAAGCCTTGGAGAATCGCCTGGCGCAGATCACGAGAGCCGGTGTATTCATGTTCCAGTGCAAAATCAACAGCAGCCTGTAGCGAAGCTTTGGTGAACTTCCCGGAAGTTTCGGATGTGGTTTTCCACTTGGCTTGATATTCGGGAAAATAAACCTCTTGTGCTGTGAGCTTAGGCAGTACTAAAATCAGGAAGCAAGAAACAAAGAGAACGAAGGGGTAGTGCTTTTTCATTAAGGTTGTTAATATTATTGTTAAAAATTATGGTAAACAAAAGTTAAATAGCTTTTGATAATGATTTGATGCGATCTTTTAATCCTTTTCTAACAAAATCAGGATTTTCAATAAATACCTTTGAGAGGAAAATTACCAAAAAAATAGTGATATCATGGCAGAGAAAAAGAAAATGACCACCACAGCCGGAGCTCCGGTTGCAAACAATCAAAAGTCGCAAACGGCCGGTGAGCGCGGACCTGTAGTAATGCAGGACTATAAATTATTTGAAAAATTGGCGCATCAAAACCGGGAGCGCGTTCCTGAACGTACGGTGCATGCCAACGGTTGGGGTGCCAAGGGTACGTTTACGGTAACGCATGATATCACCAAATATACCTGTGCCAAATTGTTCTCTGAGGTAGGCAAGCAAACACCGGTGTTGTCTCGTTTTTCTACCGTGGCCGGGGAGCGCGGCGCTGCAGATACCGAGCGTGACGTGCGCGGGTTCTCTTTAAAATTTTATACCGAAGATGGAAACTGGGATATGGTAGGAAACAATACCCCGGTATTCTTTATTCGTGATGGATATAAATTCCCCGACTTTATACATACGCAAAAGCGTCATCCTAAAACCAACCTGCGTTCTCCGGAAGCGATGTGGGACTACTGGTCGCTTTCTCCGGAAAGTTTACATCAGGTTACGATCTTGATGTCTGACCGCGGGATCCCAATGACGCCCATGCATATGAATGGTTATGGATCGCATACCTTCAGTCTTTGGAACAAGGATAGAGAACGTTTTTGGGTGAAATTTCACTTCAAAACCCAACAAGGAATTAAGAATTATACTAACGACGAAGCTGCGGACATTATCGGGCAAACCCGGGAAAAATATCAGGAAGAGCTGTATAAAGCCATTGACGAAGGAAACTATCCTAAATGGACATTGAAAATTCAGGTGATGCCGGAGGCCGAAGCAGAAAATCTGCCGTTCAATCCGTTTGACCTGACCAAAGTATGGTCGCACGACGATTACCCGTTGATCGAAGTGGGCGAACTAGAGCTGAACGAGAATCCGGAGAATTACTTTCAGTATATTGAGAATGCGGCCTACTCTCCGTCTAATGTAGTGCCGGGAATAGGTTTTTCACCAGACAAGGTACTGCAAGCGCGTATTTTCTCTTATGCCGATGCACACCGCTATCGTTTGGGAACACACTATGAAGCATTACCGGCCAATGCACCTAAAAACGCGATGGTGAATCATTATCACAAAGATGGGCCGATGCGTTTCTTTACTAACGACTTTGGTAATCCTGATGCTTATTATGAACCGAACTCCAAAGGAGGTGCAGTAGAAGTGCCAGAAGTTGAAGAGCCGCCTATGCGCATCAGTGGTGATGTAAAACGCTATGAAGAGAACGACACCTACGGTATTTATAAGCAACCGGGAGATCTGTTCCGCTTGATGCCACAGGATGAGAAAGAGCGTATGTTTGTAACGATCGCTACGGCACTCGATGGTGTTTCTGAAGAGATCGTACAGCGTCAATTAGCACATTTTTACAAGGCAGATCCTGCGTATGGAAAAGGTGTAGAAGACGCTATTGAAGCTAACAAAACCGGCGTTGATCCCAACTCTAACGTGCTTCCGGAGGAAGTTTAAGTAACTGAAAATTGATAATGCGAGGCAGATTAAAATTCAAGCTGCCTCGCTTTTTTTTGAAAAAATATAGTATTTTAACTAGATGAAATCAGAATCTCTATTTAATGCCATTCGCTCTGAAGACGAGCAAACCGTAGCCAGTTTACTAGCCGAGCATCCCGAACTCCTTAATGAAAAAGACCAGCGTGGTTCTACCCCTTTATTGCTGGCGACCTATTACGGGCATTTGGGAATCAGTAAAACGATCATTGCTGCCGGGGCAGATCTTAATGCAAAAGATGCTTCGGGCAATACAGCTTTGATGGGCGTGTGCTTTAAAGGTTATGTAGAAGTAGCCAAGCTGTTGATCGATGAGGGCGCCGATGTGAATGTGCAGAATTTTAACGGGGCTACTGCATTGATCTATGCAGCAACCTTTAACCAAAAAGAGCTCGTAGAGCTGTTGCTGGAGCGTGGTGCCAATCCTGATCTTAGAGATTCAAGAGATCTAAAAGCCGAAGACCATGCGCGTATGCAAGGTCTTGATCAAATAGAAAACCTTCTAAAGCATGCTACACCCTAAAGTAGTACAGAACTTACATTCGGTACGATTTAGAAACGTTGGTTTTAAGCGCAAGCCGGTACTGTATCCACAGGCCGAGCGCCAATTCAACCGTTTCTTGATCAATGCTATCGGACATGATGTTTTTGTCATAAGCACCGGTCTGGGACTCGATGTGTACTATAGCAGTACGCAAGATTATACCGATTTCATCAAAAACAATCTCTGGTTGTTTAAACCCGCAAACGATATCGTTACCGAGCGGCATTTTGTGGCAGCAATGCACGGTCCTGAAGTACTCGATTATTTCAACACCGTTGTAGATAGTTTGATCTCTCACCCACAGTTGTTTTTATCCTGCTGCAAGAAATTTATGCAGTATTATAAAGATGCGATGATCAAGTCACGCTTATTACAGTTGCTCTACAGCACCTTTGAATCACACTTGCAGGAGCTGATCACCGATGCTGAAGTTCCGTACACTAAGAAGATCATTAAAATGCTTAATGAGTCGGAGTTGTTTGACTATAAATATTTTGATGATGTCGACCGATTAGCGCACCAGCTGAAAAATGCAGGGAACTTTAATTGAGCAGGATCTGTTTCAGCTTTAATTTCTTATTGGTCTTTAGTTTAGACATAACCTTTAGAAATGCCAGCGCAGTGATATACGCATCGCCCATGGCTTTATGTCGGTCGGTCCTGGCAATATTCAATTCTTCACACAGATCATCTAAGGTATAGACTTTATTGGGGTCTGTGATATTGACCAGATGCACCGTGCGTTTGTACAATACTCCGGTATCTGTAAATTTATTTTTCAGTTTAGGAGCGCCCAGGCGTTTGAGCGCATAATTGATGATACCAATGTCAAAGCCCACGTGATGCCCAACCAGAATTGCGTCTCCTATAAATTCTAAAAAGGCCTTTACGGCTTCTTCTTCACTTACTTTTTTATACTTTCGGTTCTCCCGTAAAATACCGTGAATGGCCACTGCTTCTTCATTAAATACCTCTTGCTTCACGTAAAGTTCAAAACTGCTCGACAAGCTTATTTTGTTTCCTTTGAGTTCTAAAGCGCCGATGCTTAGCATACGATCTTCACGCGCGTTGGTTCCCGTAGTTTCGGTATCGAAAACCACAAAACGTGCCTCGTCAAGTTCGGGAAGGCTTTTGCCTGAGAATTGTGCAGCATACTGCTTGTAGAATTCTGGCGGCTCAGGTGTTTTACTGAAAAATGGAATGTGCATAGCTATTTGAGGTTGTATCGAAGGGTGAGCAATTCTTGAATATCGTGAATCGATTTGAAGCAACGCTTCAGCTTCAGCTTTTCTGCTTTGCTTAAGGTTGCCAGTTCAATAAACCTTCCGGAGTCGTCGTGTAAAATTCCCTGCTTGGTTCTGAATTTCAGTAAAGCTTTAAAGGCATACGAGCAGTTCTCATAGATCTCTTTGTTGTTCTGTTCCAGTTCGGCAAGGCGTTCAAAACGGCCAGCGGTATTGTTGATGTTGCGCAGCTTATGATTTAGACTCAGTACCCGAGCGGCGTCAATAAGCGGCATTAAAGCACGGGCTTTGATATCAAAGAAATCTTTGTGGTCACCACCTTCTTCTACAAGAAACTGTCTAAAGAACCCTAAAGGCGACGGACTCCTAATAGCATCTTTGGCCATCACCCGGTAAAACATCGGGTTGGCATCTAAGGTGTCTAGGATACTGTCTGAAAGTTTGGTCACCAATTGTGTATCGCCAAAAACATAACTGTAGTCAAAGAAGATGGCAGAGAGCAGCTGGGTTTCCGGGGAAGGGTCGGTGATCCAGATGTGATATTGTTTTTTCCATTCAGAAAGCGACTGGCACCAGCGGGGATTGCTCGCCATCATATCGGCAGGGCAGTAGGCATAACCTACTTTATGCATCGCACGTGTGGTGATGCGCGCCAGCTTTATAAAATAGGCTTGGGTCGCTTCATATTCTTCTTCAGGCACGTTGTCAAAAACAATGGCGTTGTCTTGATCGGTGAACAACAATTGCTCTTTACGTCCCTGACTTCCCAAAGCCAGCCATGCAAATTTACACGGCGGCGGTGTTTCCATTTTTAAGAGCGAAAGCTCCAAAGCGCGTACGGCGATGGCATAGTTGATCTCGTTAAGAATATTGAGGATCTGAGATACCGGAAGATTTTGATCTAAATACTTTTTGAGTAATCGCGAAACCTTAAGCCGCACATCGCGCAGGCGTTTGGTACGTTTGGCGAGTTTTACTTCTTTCAGCAAGACCACCGGGTTGTTTGCAAACGAAACCACAATATCGTGCTCAGTGATAAGTCCGAGAAGCTTGGTGTCTGGTGTACCATCTTCGGTTATGCACAAGTGATTGACCTCGTTTTTGAGCATAATCAGTTGGGCTTGCGCCACCGTGGGATCTTTCTGAAAACACTTCACCGGCTTACTCATAATCTTGTCTACTGAATCTGAAATGTCAAAATCACCTGTCGCAATGCGGTCACGCAAATCCCGGTTGGTAATGATCCCGACCGGTTTTTCTTCGTGCGTTACCACAATAGAACCCACATCACGGTGACTCATCTTTTTTGCTGCCACCTTGATCGTTGTATCGGGGGAGCAGGTGAGTATATTTTTAGAATACCGTGCTTTTTGCAAATCAAAGATCTCACTGTTGCGCTCTACCGAATATTCGGTAAACAGCTTGCCGCTTTCTTCGAGCGAGTAGGGATCGCTTACATTAGATGCGAAGCTGGCAATAAGAAAATTACTCACCTCTTTATGCGCTAAAGCGATGGGTAAAAACAGATCGATAGGAATCCCGTAAATAATAGACTCTTCATTGGCAGAAGCTGAAAGTTCATAATCTTCCTTGGTAATAAGCGGGCGTAAACCAAAAATGTCTCCTTCATCACAGATATCGGCGATCTTGGGTTGATTGTCTACCGTTCTAAAAACACGTACGGCACCATCTTTAACCACATAAAACATGCTGTGGTTGGTGTCTTTTTCTTTAAAGATGGATTTGTCTTTTTCAAAATAAAGCACTTCAACCTGTGCAGCGATTTGCAATAGGCTGTCGGCGGCCAAAAACTGAAAAGGAGGATAGCGTTTTAAAAAGTCGGCTACACGTTCTGCAATGGTATTTTTCAAAGGTTTAGTGTTTAGCGTTAGTTGAGGTTGCGGCG
>Ga0208029_1000569_pt1 | contig 21688 bp, 15 predicted proteins | sample MalvireepMed_s12_FD_184242 | JGI IMG/M metagenome (GOLD analysis project Ga0208029, IMG submission 184242) | Marine viral communities from the Global Malaspina Expedition - Malaspina viral metaG DeepMed_s12 (SPAdes) (version 2) | ecosystem: Environmental > Aquatic > Marine > Oceanic | place... | reverse complement strand
CCTTTAAAGCGTTGCTAACCTATGTAAACTTACCAAGTGTATTAAGGGTATAAAACTAGAAAACCGCTTAAAAGCGGCTGAAATGAATCGGTATTCTTAGAAATTATGGACTTGTGCAACGGTTACCGGTGTTGTGCATAGTTATTTTTTCCATATTCCAAATTCGGTTTTTATTAAGTCTAAAAGTTCATTGAAATATATCAATTCATCAACGTCAGGATAATATTTTAAATAACTTTCTGGATTCCCAAAATCGACTTCGTGGAATTTTTTATTAGCTCTAATTTGAACTTTATAACCAATGCCATCCATAATTTCCATCGCTTTCCACGTTATTTGATATTCTCCATCAATAAGCTCAACATTTCCACGTTCCCTCATTTTATATTTTATTTCAGACATATTAGGGAGATATTGAACATTGGTGCGTAAAATACTATTCCAAACAAACTCCATATCATTTTCCGATTTTAGAGTTTGCTTTTCAGTCCGTAGTTCTGCTTGTCCAGAAACCTTTGCATAATGTTGATAAAACTTCGCTGTCCATTTGTTCGATTTGTCTTTGTACATTCTAAAAAGAGAAGAATAATTTGTTATTCCTCCACCAGCATAAATTCGGATTTCAAAATTCAAGGTCAGAGAGTCAGATAGTTTTAAATCAGAATTTATTCCGCTAATGTCTTGTGCAGAAATTGAAAGGGAAAATAGAAATATTATTAAAATCTGGATGTTTCTCATAATTATGCACAACGGTCTTGGCTATGGTTTCGTTGCGGAAAACGTCCGCAGGACTTTTCCGCCAGACTTAAAGATAGTAAAGTTGCCTAAATAAACTGTGAGGATTACCGCAGCAATGAATTATAGCCGTCTTAAGTTTGATTCTGTTTAAATTATAGTATTAATCAGAAAGAACAAAAGAGCAGGTTAAGGTTACTATAGCCGTTGGAACTTCAGATTCCGTCAACATTGATAATCACTGCTCTTTTCTACTTAGATTTCGATCAGTTCTGTGAGGCGCTAACCTCGATTTAAAGTTGTTGAACACCAAGTAGATCGTCCTTTCCAAAATCTAATTGTTATGAGTAAATATAGTGAAACTTATGGAGTAGATATTAGCAAAGATGTCTTTGATGTAGCAAATACAACAGGCTTTTACCGTCAGTATCCTAATACTGTTGACGGGTTTAAAAAGTTCATTAAAGAGCTTGAAAAATCAGCAATTGTCGTTATGGAAGCAACAGGTTATTATCATTATTGTTTAGCACAATTCTTGTTTGAATCTGGCCAACCGGTTTCTGTCGTAAATCCATTATCTGTAAAGAGGTTTATACAGATGCGTTTATCTAAAGTAAAGACTGATAAGAGTGATGCTAAAGCCATATGTGATTATGCTTTAATCAACCCAGTGCCCTTATATACGGGAAAGGATCAGAATCAAGCAGAATCTTTACAACTTCTGCGTTTATTAGAGCTGTACTTAAAGCAGCGCACGCAGCTAAAGAATAAAATTCACGGAGAACAAGCTTTGGGTATACCCTCAAAAGCTGTTTTTAGATCTTTAAACAGATCAAAAAGGACTTTAGATAAAGAGATAAAATCTTTAGAAACACGGATATTATCTCTAGTAAAAGAAGAGCATCAGCAACAGCTGACTAATTTAAAGAGCATTCCAGGTTTAGGAGATAAAACAGCAGCTTTATTGATCGTATTAACTGATGGTTTTACCAAATTTGAAACTGCATCACAGCTTTGTAGCTTTGCAGGAACAACGCCCACCATACGGCAATCAGGAAGCAGTGTCAGGGGTAAAAGCAGAATAAGTAAAATGGGTAACCAAAAACTCAGAAATCTTTTGTTTTTATGTGCCTTCTCTGCAAGTAAATACAATACCGCCTGTAGGAAAATCTATGAACGTATTATAGCAAAAGGCAAAAGCAAAAAGTTAGCGCTAATAGCAGTGATAAATAAACTAATAAAACAAGCTTTTGCAATCGCAAAGAGCGGCTTGCCCTATGACCCAAATTATGCGACAAAATTGAACTAAATACTCTTGGATTTTAACTCAGTTCTTTGTTAGCTAACGTTTTTTAATCAGTTTTATATTTTCTTCAGTTGTCGTTAAGAAACTAAACTTTTTATTTTCCTTTTCTATAGTTCTGTCGATAATCATTATACTGTCGGTCAGTTTTTTAATTTTCCATAGTTTCTCAACCTTGTTCAAATCACTTCGTAATTCCAGATTTAAGAATTCTGTTGAATTACTGATGTTAATTTCAGATTTGGATACTTGATAAAAATATGATGCAGAAATAGTATCTCCTTTAATTTCGTAAAAAGGCGGATATTGAAAATCACTTTCAGATATTCCTGGTGGCGCAGATGGCAGTGGCGGTTTTACTATACTGTCATTAAAGAACAAATCATAATTTTTCTCCTCAATCCAAATTCCATTCAGTAACTCTTTATTCCATTGAATTTTACTTTTCTCAAGGGTTATTTCATAGTCCTTTTCGGAAATCAAAAGCCCTTTGAGAGTATTCTTGTCAATCTGCTTGATTGCAATTACTCTTCTGTCAAAAACCAATAAGTCGTTATCTTCAAAAGATGCAATTCTCCAAGGTAAATTCTTGTCGCTATATTCAAAAACAGTATAGGTTGAGTCCTTAAAGTCGATAGTCAAAGTGTCCTTTTCTCCGATTGAGGTCATAACAAAGGTATTCCCTCGTAAAGTATTCGAAATGTCAATCCGTTCAACGTTTTTTTGACAACTAAACAACGTTAAAATCAGAAGTAAAAATATTGTCGGTTTGTTCATTTTCAAATGTTAGCTAACGGTCTTGGCTATGGTTTCGTTGCGGAAAACGTCCGCAGGACTTTTCCGCCAGACTTAAAGATAGTAAAGTTGCCCAAATAAACTGTGAGGATTACCGCAGCAATGAACTATAGCCGGTGTTAGCAAACGTATTTATTTTTCCTTTTTGTTTTCTCCCCAACTTTTGATTATTTTAAATTCTCCACAGTTTTCCATTCTCTTAATCAGTTCCACTTTGTTATTGAACATTCTGAATTTTTCTGGTACAATTCCGTTTATTATTTCAATCGATGGACTTAATTCTGGATGATAATAATTTTCGAGAGTTACAATTTTAGTCTTTCCGTTTTTTGTAAATCGGAATGATTTAATATCTCCATCTCTTATACAAACGTTTGAATAGAGTACGCTCAAACTATCAATGTTTATGTTGGATAATTGTCGGATTTTGTCTTTTGGTAAGTCGATTGTCGAATATAAAACACTGTCCTTTTCGTTTTCCAATTCTCCACGAAATGTTATAGTCAGTTTCTCATTCGTGAGCTTGTAAAGAACAGAATAGGCAAGAGAATAGTCAAAGTCCACAATTGATAATTCAAATGTTTCAATCGGTTTATTATTACACGAAATTGTAATAAATAAAACCGAACATATTATCAATCCGACTGTTTTTCTCATATGTTTGCTAACTTGTTATATCAACACAAATATAGTTGATTATCAGAGTCCTTGTCGGGATATCAACACTTTTTATTGCTCTTTTGCGTTTTCTGTTATTGGTAAAAACACGCTATAAAACACAGCGCTAAAACAGGTTCAAGCACCGGGTTTTGTGTAGCGCTTCTTCGTGCTTCAACCATTGTTCATCCATAGTTTATCCGTTGTTTTACCATTAAACCCCAGTGTTTATGGGCAAACAATGCTTAATTAACGGATGATCTATGCTTAAAGCCACTATAAAACCCCGTTTAACTCCTTTTAACCAAGCAGTCGAAACGATCTGAGTTTTAATCGATTTTAAACGAAAATGATAGCAGCGCAAGTCTATATAAAGCCAACAGCTTGTGGCTGTGATACTTTTTCTAAAGTGCGTAGAGTTTGAGTTAGATTAACGTGAAATAGCACCTGTATCAAGCGCTTTGCGTTTAAACGAAATGGCTTCGCCGGGTCGTTTTTGAGCAAGTTGGCAAATACCAAATGTGCTCAACTGCAACACTCTGGGATAGCCTCCGGAAACCTGACAGTCGCGCATCAACGCGATGAGGGTTCCGCTTGGAGTAAGTTGTACCGTTCCCGGTAAAACCGGCCCGGTAGTGATGCCTTTCAACATATTACCAAAAGTCTCTTCAAACGGGATCGCCATCCGATTACTCTTAGAACTCAGCGTAAATGAACGCTCAAAAAGCTGTTGTTGCTCCTCGGTGCTCAACAGCGCAAACTCCGGTCCGGGATAGGTTTCTATTGCGGGATCCCAAAGTTGGGTATCTTCAAAGTTTACACGAGATAATGCTTTTGTGGTAGATACTTCATCGGTAATGGCCAAAGATATCTCTTTTTCAAGCTTAGCAGCTGTTGTAATGCCGGAATACTGACTTCGGCTACCCAATACGCTTTCGGTTTGAAAACCTCCGGAAACGGCAAGATAAGCGCGCAAGCCTTTATGAAGTCTGCCAAATTTGAGCACATCACCTTTTTGTATGCGATAGCGTTTGGCTAAGCTTATAGGTTGGTCGTTGAGTAAAAGATCAAATTGTGCCCCGCAAATCGCAATGTAGGTTTCGCTGCTAAACTCCAATACGGGACCGGTCATCAGGATTTCGATCACAGCAGCATTGGGATCATTATTCAGTAATAAATTGGCTTTTGCTGCAGAGAACGAATCCATTACCCCACTTTGTGGCACGCCATACTGCGCCACACCGTGTCTTCCGGTATCTTGAAGGGTAGTATAAAAACCTGGTCGTAGTACGTGTATGTTAGCCATGAGTCGAAGTTAATTGATAGGTTCCTGCTTGAACTTCTTGTTGAATTTCGTCATACTTTGCTTTAGAAATCGAATAAAACTGAATGCGATCTCCCGGAGCAAACGGACAAGGAGGATCGCTTTTAGGATTGAATAAAGCTACCGGGCAATTCCCGATAATTTGCCATCCCGCCGGACTGCTGTTTGGGTAGATTCCGGTTTGGTTTTCAGCGATGCCCACAGCCCCTTTTAAAACCGATGCACGTGGCTCGGATTTACGTGGCATTTTGAGGCGCTCGTCCATCCCACCGAGGTATAAAAATCCGGGTAAGAAGCCTATAAAATAAAGCGTGTACTCCGGAGCGGTATGCAAGCGGATGAGTTCGTCTATCGTCAAGGATTTTTCCTTTGCCAACAACTCAAGGTCGAGACCAAATTCAGCATCATAACATACCGGGACGTGATACAATTTTGAAGCGACTGCTTCCACTGGAATATTTTGAAAATCAAGTGCTTTCAAGCCTTCGAAATCACTATAAACAGATTCTATTGAAGAAACATAATTGATTAATAATGAGTTGTATGTGTTTGTTATTTCAACGTTTTGTTTAATTACACTTTGTGCGATATATTTTTTTACTGAAAGTAGAAATTTCAAGTTTTCAGGCGAAATTTCAAAGTCCCATTGCAGGAGTATTGCCTGTTCTCCAAGTCTGTTTATTCTGGGGATTACTTGCACGATACCGTAGTTTTTTTAATCTGATTTTCGTCTAATTTTTGATTCAAAAGCTGAAGCAATTCCACTGCTTTTGGCGTGTCGCCATGCACACAAATGGTATCAATTTTCATCTTTAAAATATCACCGTCAAGGGTCTTAATTTCGTTGCGCTTCACCATACGCAAAACGTGGTTGATCAAAGCAGTTTCATCAGTGATCACCGCGTGGTCTTTTTGACGAGAGACCAAGCTTCCGTCAGGTTCGTAATTACGATCGGCAAAAGCTTCAAAAAGCAACTTCAGTTTGCCTGTTGCCGCACGGGTCATTTCAGAATCAAAAGGTACGTACACCGGGATTTCAGGATAAGCTTCAGTCAAAACTTCCGTCATAAATTCTGCATATTCCTTTTTTTGAGCACACAAATTATACAAGGCACCATGTGCTTTAATATGATGCAAAGGCACTTGATGTTTCAAACACGCTTGATTCACACGGGCTATTTGTTCTAAAACGGACTCCTTGAGTTCTTTAAATGAAAGCTGCATTTCCTTCCGTCCAAAATGCTCCCGATCAGGGAAAGACGGGTGTGCTCCTACTCCAACCTTATGCTGTTTTGCAAGCTGAACCACTTGATCAATAGTTTCTAGATCGCCAGCGTGCCCACCGCAAGCCAAGTTGCACGAACTGATAAGCGGCATCAATGCGGCTTCATTGCCGATGCCCTCGCCTAAATCACAGTTAAGATCAATACTTGTTCTCATATAAGTCCAAAAACGCTTAGAATTGCACGCGCTCCTAATATAAGGGTTACGATCAAGATGCACACGCTTATTACATTTTTCAGCTTAGAGTTTTGGTAGCTTCCTAAAAGCGTACTGCGATTGGCCAGCCAGATCAAGATCCCTGCGATTACGGGTAAAAGAATGCCGTTGGCCACTTGCGCAAACTGAATGATCTCTATAGGCTTGATCCCAAAAGTAGCCACACCCACGCCGAGTACTAAAACGAGCATCCAAACCAATCTGAAGTTTCGGGATTTAAGATCACCTCCCAGATCGAGGCATCCTTGCGCTACATAAGCCGCTGCAAGCGGTGCTGTGATCGCTGAAGTTATCCCGGCAGCAAAGAGCCCTAATCCTATACAATACCGCGCAGCGCTACCATAAAGCGGCTCTAAGCTTTGTGCGAGTCCGCTGGCGCCATCCACTTCTTGTCCTGTGATGGCAGCCGCAGCAATGATCACACTCATAGATACGAGTCCGCCTAAGATCACCGCAACAATGGTATCTTTTTTTGCTGCGGAAAGTTCAGATCTATCCTTCCATTTTTGATTGACTAAAGACGCGTGTAAAAACAAATTATACGGCACTACTGTAGTTCCCACCAATGCAACGATCATTAGAATACTTCCGTCAGGAAATTGTGGGATCAGAGCTCCTTTGAGCACCGTAAGCAATTGAGGACCTGTGAGTATCGCAGTGATCACAAAAGATAAGCTCATCAAGATCACCAGAAGTAGAAAGACTTTTTCAAGCACTTTGTAATTGCCTATATACAATAAAATAAAAGCTATAGCGCCTATAAGCAAACTGTATCCGTTTATAGCATATCCCGCAACTTCAAGAATGCCGGTGCTTCCTAAAGCCTGAAGTCCTAAAACGCCACCGCTTATATTACCGCCTTCATAGGCTGCGTTGCCCACGACTATAGCCGCCAGAACAAGCCCTAAAATTGATTTTCTTAAAATACCTGCGGGCAACTCATCACGCAGTACTTGTGACAATCCTTTTTGCGAAACCAAACCAATACGGGAAGCGGTTTCCTGTAGGATAATGGTCGCAATGATGGATAAGGTCATCGCCCACAACAGACTAAAACCAAACTGAATACCCGCTAGTGTACAAACAGTCACCGTACCCGGACCGATAAATGCCGCTGCCACTAAGGCGCCGGGGCCAATGTTCTTAAAAGGATTTTGCATAGTTGTTGTTAAATCCTAAATATAAAAACATCTGTTTTGATTTCAGCAAAAACCTTTGGCTAAAGTGAAAACCGTACTTTTAAGAGTCACTTAGAACCCGCAATACTATGGCTGCAGAGAACAAAAAGAAAGTGCATAAAACCCTCAACTTAAACTATAATTCAGATAACGGGGTTTGGCTGCATCAGGGCAAAACCTTACGCAAGATCGTAGGAACCGCCGGGATGCTGCTCCCTATTTTACTCTTGGCGATTTCGCTTACTTTTTTTGAGCTTTCAGGTCCGTTAGCGTCTATCAGTCATTATTACTATACACGTGCCGCGACACTGTTTACGGTCATTGTGAGTCTTATAGGTATTTTTCTTATTGTGTACAGCGGTGAAGAACCCGTGGATTTCTGGGTTTCAAACCTTGCCGGTATGGCGGCATTATGTGTGGCTTTTTTCCCTACGAGTAATTTAGCGCAAGGCTGTTGTGATGCGGTAATGCCGTATGCGGTAACATATTTTGACGAGTCGCAGGAAGGCTGGCGCTCGCTCTTTCACTATATCGCAGCAGCGATATTCTTAAGTGCTTTGGCTTTTATGTCATTATTCTTATTTGTAAAATCAGACACTCCAAAAGGCAAGCGTTGTAGAGAAAAAGTACTGCGTAATCGGGTATATCGCACCTGCGGAATACTAATGCTTCTGGCATTACTTGTAATTGTATTGGGCCTTTTTGATATCATTCCAACCGAAACCTATGATCGCTTAAAACTCACTTTCTGGATGGAAGCGTTAGCGGTTGAAGCTTTTGGTTTTAGTTGGTTGGTAAAAGGAGAAGCCTTGATGCAAGACAAAGTAAACTAATACAAAACACCACCGATGGGCATTCGTTGCGTGTAATTGTTTCGCTTTAATGGAAAGTTCTGGGATTTTAAACCTATTGGCGATACCAAAAATAAAACCCGCTAAAGCCTGGCCTTAGCGGGTTCTAATTAAAGTAACTATTGAAGGTTTACTTCTTTATTTCTTCAAGCTTAACTTCGTTACCCTCTTTATCGAGAAGCATTACTTCATCAAAGCCCATATCTTTAAATTGCTGGTACTGCGTTGCCGCATCTCCAACAACCAAATAGGCCATTTTTGACTCATCAAGATACTTATTGGCTAAAGCTTTGTGCTGCTCTAAGGTCATATTCTTGATCGTTGCTTCTTCCTGCTCGATATAATTAGGATCTAGATCATAAGCACTACGCTCTTGCAACATTCCTAAAAGCGAACCTTGTGTTTCAAAACGACGCGCGTTAGACTTGATCAAAGCGTTTTTAGTAAACTCTAGATCTTCAGGCGAAATACCTTCTTTATACTTCTGAATTTCATCTCTAAAGATCGAAACCGATTCACCGGTGGTGTTGGTTCTTACAGAAGAAGATGCTGTAAAAGTTCCCGGAATTTTACTTCCGCTAAAACCAGAACGCGCACCATAGGTGTATCCTTTTTCTTCACGTAGTACCAGGTTTACATTACCGCTGAACGAACCTCCTAATTTATAATTCATCACCTCTGCAGGATAGAAATCTTTATCGGTACGTGGCATAGAGATGTATCCAATATTGATCACCGACTGCTTCGCGTTAGGAACATCCACAAAATAAAGCGATGCTTTATCTCTGTTGTTCTCTACCGGGAATTCCGGAATCGTTACTTCTTTAGCCTCCCAGTTCTCTTTAAGACCTTCTAAAGAAGCTAATGCCTGACTTTCACTAATATCTCCCACTACGTGGAAACGACTTACGCTAGGAGAAAAATAATTGTTGTAGTAGTCTTTTAAATCTTGGATCGTGATCGCCTCAACAGACTCCACGGTTCCTGAAGTAGAATAAGCCAATGGATGGTTCTCTCCATAAAGACGCTTGCTGTACACACGATTTGCAATCACATTAGGATTTGCGTCAGAACGCTTGATCCCGTTGATCGTACTCGTTTTGATACGCGCAAATTCTTTCTCATCCCAACGTGGCTCTAAAAGAATTTCTTGAACTAATTCCATGGTCGCATCAAAGTTACGTGCCAGTGTATTTCCTCTTAAAACAATAGACTCATCACCGGTATACATATTGATGCTTGCTCCAAGACGGTCTATAGCTTCTTCTAATTCTAACGGAGTTTTAGTCGCTGTACCTTCCATAAGAATGTCACTCATCAAGTTAGCAACTCCATTTTTGTTTAGATCATCTAGTAAATGTCCTCCTTCAATCACAAGGCTGAAGTTTACTAGCGGAAGTTCGTCTTGAACGATACCATATACTTCCATTTCATTAGGTAATTCGGCAGTCCAGCTTTCCGGAATATTCAATTCTGGAGTCTCTCCCATAGGAGGTGCTACCGAACGATCAAACTTAGAAGGTGTTTTCTCGATCTCAACGTCTGCATCAACAATTTCGGTTTCTACATTTTCGGTGATCTCTTCTTCAACAACCTCAGCTTTTTCTGAATTCTCCGCAATAAGCTCTACTTGTCCTTTTGGTACAAAACTGGTCATTACATAAGGCTTCCCTTTTACGTATTTTTCATAAACACGCATTACATCTTCAGCAGTAACTGCTTTAATGTTCTCAATATCATCTTCGATAAACCCGGGATCTCCGGTAAACACATCGTATTGTGCCAGTTGGAACGATTTTCCTAACACACTGCTGATGCCATTATAAAAGTCAGTTTCCAGACCTGCTTTAATACGCTCGATATCTTCAGCCTTCACGCCTTCTTCTTCAAAAAGCGCAAATGCTTTATTGATTCCGGTTTCTACACTATCCAGATCAACACCAGAGTTAGCCGTTACAGCTACTCTAAATTTCCCTGCAATTTGATCAGAGCTGTTAAATGCAAACGGACGTGAAGCCAGCTCCATATCTTCTACCAAAACGCGGTATAAAGGCGCTTTCTTTCCGTCTGATAAAATTTCGCCTAAGAAATCTAAAGCATACGCATCGTCTGTATACTGCTCTACCGTAGGCCAAACCATATTCAACTGCGGTGCTGTAGCAAAGTTATCTTCGTGATACAAACGCTTGGTCTCGTCTAAGGTTACGTTTTGAACCGGTAAAGGTTCTACTTCCTGACGTTTTTTAATTTCGCCAAAATACTTTTCTACCAATTCTTTAGTCTTGCCTTCTTCAAAATCTCCGGCAATTACCAATGTAGCATTGTTAGGCCCATAGAATTTATCGTAGAATTCTTTTACATCTTCTACAGTAGCGTTTTGAAGATCTTCAAGCTCACCAATCACCTGCCAGCTGTACGGGTGACCATCAGGGAATAAATTCTTGTCAATCACCCAGCTAGTATGTCCGTAAGGATTGTTATCAACACGCTGACGTTTTTCATTCTGAACCACTTCTTGCTGGTTTGCGAAAGCCGATTCTGTTACGGTATTGATAAGGAATCCCATACGATCAGACTCTAACCACAATACGGTTTCTAATGCGTTATTAGGCACTACCTCGTAATATACGGTACCATCTTGCCAAGTCCCCCCGTTTAAGGTACCACCGGCATCCTGAATGGTTTTAAAGAATTGATCTTGCGGAACGTTTTCTGATTCCTGAAAAAGCATATGCTCAAATAAGTGTGCAAATCCCGTGCGCCCTTTCTTCTCACGGTTAGATCCTACGCCATACTGAATGGCTACAGATACGATAGGGTCACTCTTGTCTTGATGAAGCACAACGTTTAACCCGTTCTCGAGTTCGTACTTCTCGTAGTCGATTGATAATTTGGCTTCTGCGACATCGCCCGTATCGGTTTCTTTGTCTTCACAAGAAACGAAGGTTGCCACAAACAATGACAACATAAGCGCCATTGGTGTCCATCTCGTTTTGATCATAGATGTTAGTTTTTTGATTAATAAAAAGTTAAATACGTTCCTAAAACTGTTAGAAAAGACGCAATAATTACGCCGAAGTTACAAAACTATTAGGGTTTATTTAACGAAATCAAAAAACTGATGCATATTATTCAGCAGCGTTCTCTGCGCGTATTTTTTCTAGCTCTTCTTGCGTGAGTACTCTAAAAGAGAATTTATAGCCTTCATAGATGGCGATTCCGTAGAATAAAAGATCCATTGGGCTGAAGGTTTCAGAAAGTAGTTCTGGTAAATAGGCGTAGTCAAAATATAAGGCGGTCTCCAAAAGTGTAAGATCTTGAGCATTGGCTACCAACCCAAATATGCTGAATATATTCCCAACGAATACTGAGACAAATGCAATGGCGCCACCCCAGATCCCAAAGATCTGACTGATTCCTTTTCCGATCAATCGAATGGTAAACCCTACGCCGGCTCCTATCGCCACTGCCATATACCCGATCTGAAATTCGGTTAAAACAGTAATAGTTCCCCAGAGAATAGCTCCTATTAAACCGACAATCAAACCACAGATCACAGCTGGAATTAAATTTTCCTGACTTTTTACATATTCCAGATCTTCTTCAGAAAGCTTCTCTCTAACCTGGCTTATCTCTAATCCTTCGGTTTGATGAGAAACGACTTTAACCGCGGTATCTTCTTTAAAATCTATACAGGTATTTTCAAAAGAAGCCTTTTCATTGGTGAGTTTACAAAGCATACCTTCTTTCATATTCATTTCTCGGTTGAGGCATCTTTTGCAAAAAGCCAATTGCGCATCTCTGGTCATTCTGATAGTTGTTTAAGGATTAAGCAACAAGTATCTTAAAAAAATTAACAGTATCAAATAATTTTAGATAATTAAGACATACTCTAAATAATATTAGCTATGCTAACCCAACCAACCATCGCGATCAAGGCTTCGGTATTGAATGGCTTCGGTAATATGATGTGCCTCTATGTGTTCTGAAGCGTCTAAGTCGGCAATGGTGCGTGAAACCTTAAGAATACGATCATAGGCCCGTGCAGAAAGGTTAAGTTTCTCCATCGCGTTTTTCAGTAAGGTTTTTGAAGTCTCATCCAATGCGCAGTGCTGTCTGATTTGTTTAACACCCATTTGTGCGTTGTAATTGATGCTTTCGATTTCGATAAATCGGCTGGTTTGTAGTTTACGGGCTTCGGTAACTCGTTTTCTGATTTCCACACTGCTTTCCGCTTTGCGTTCTTCAGAAAGTTTATCAAAAGGCACAGGAGTCACTTCTATATGAATATCAATACGATCTAATAAAGGTCCGGAAACTTTACTCAAGTAGCGCTGCATTTCGGCAGGTGTGCTGCTCACAGGCGCACTGGGATCGTTGAAATAACCACCCGGACTGGGATTCATACTGGCGACCAGCATAAAACTACTGGGATAGGTTACAGTGAACTTCGCCCGGGAAATCGTGACTTCGCGATCTTCTAGCGGTTGCCGCATCACTTCAAGAACCGTACGTTTAAATTCGGGTAATTCATCTAAAAAGAGTACTCCGTTATGTGCCAAGGAGATCTCTCCCGGTTGTGGATATGCTCCACCGCCTACAAGGGCGACATCTGAAATCGTATGGTGCGGACTTCTAAAAGGGCGTTGTGCCATCAAGCCTACATTTTCACGCATTCTACCGGAAACGCTGTGTATTTTGGTCGTTTCGAGCGCTTCACGTAAGGTCATTGGCGGTAAGATAGAAGGTAAACGCTTTGCGAGCATCGTTTTACCCGCACCCGGCGGACCGATCAAAATAATGTTATGTCCACCGGCCGCGGCGATTTCCATACACCGTTTAATCGACTCCTGCCCTTTTACATCGCTAAAGTCAAACTCCGGATGTTCTAAGGCAAGAAAAAATTCGTTACGCGTGTCAACAATAGTGCGTTCTAAAGGTGCATCATTATCAAAATGCTCGATCACCTGCGCAATAGAATCTATCCCATAAACTTCGAGATCTTTGACTATGGCTGCTTCCTTTGCATTTTGACTGGGCAGCAAAAACTTCTTGAATCCTTCTTCCTGGGCTTTGATCGCGATAGGCAAAGCACCGCGAATGGGCTGCAGACTTCCGTCTAGCGAGAGTTCGCCCATAATGACATAATCCTCTAAATGTTCTGCTTTTATTTGTCCGCTTGCTACAAGAATACCTATTGCCAGCGTAAGATCGTAGGCGCTTCCCTCCTTGCGTAGATCGGCGGGAGCCATATTCAGCGTGATTTTCTTTCCGGGAATTTTAAAACCATTATTCTGAAGTGCTGCAGCAATGCGGTAATTGCTTTCTCTGATGGCATTATCAGGCAATCCCACCAAGTGATACCCAATACCTTTGTCAATATTTACTTCGATCGTAATTGTAGAAGCCTCAACGCCAAAAACCGCTGAACCATAAACCTTTGTAAGCATAATTTTTAAGTTGGTTTTCTAAAGAAACAATATTATTTCCAACTTTTGAAATTAGTTTACTGGTTTTTAATGGTTTAAACCCTTTTAAGAACTCCTTCAGCCCATTTTCGTGCAGGTTTCCCAAAACATTCGATTAAATCATCTACCCCCACAACACTGCCTTTGGCAAGCCTTCCTAACAAGGCGATATGTTGATGGGTGTTTCCACCTTGACTGATGATGCGGCCGTCTTCTAAAGTATGTAGTCCTAATTTATAACTCACGGCATCAACGCGCTTATCTTCTCTGAGATGCTCTACTAAAGGGCTACTAACTGCTTTAAGTTGCGGCGCATCGATCACCGAATTAACCATTACGTCTACGTCTACCAATTGCACTCCTTTTGTTAAGCGCCAGCCTTCTTCGATCAACTGTATTTCGGGATCCTTTACAAAATCAAGATTCAATACTTCTGCTTTTACCAAAGCAATAAGTTGCTGCACACTTTTAACCGGTGGTCCGTAAGAATAGCGTTTACTGGCCTCGATGTACTTTACCACATCTACCATCGCTTCATCTCCTAAATTCATATAGGTGTAATCGTGATACAACACACTTAAAGCAAAACGCCAGACCTGACCCAGACAGTAATCCAGACTAATTTTGGTTTTACCGTAAGCCATCTTAAGATAAAGCTCCATCGCCTCTAGGGGATCTGTATTATGACTTACGAGTAAGGTATGCTCGTGCCTTGGGTTCTTAATCAGTTGTAGTGTTAATGCTGAAAGTTGCTCTAAAGATAGATCAGTAGTTCTCGCGGCCTCCAATCTTTGATAAACACTACTCGTGATCTGCGCTATAACTTCAATTAAGAACGAAGCATCTTTAATTTCAGAAGCATTGGCTTCTGCATTCTCTATCGCCTTGATGAGTAATTCATTTTCTTCAGGCGTAGGCTTAAACCAAGCATCAATTGCTTCAGAAAGGGGTTTAGGTACGGGCGGTAAACCATTTAATGAAAAAGCTATCAACTTGCGAGGTGCTTCGGCTGAAGGTTTATATTCAAATTCAATAGAATTAGAAACAGGAACAAATTCACTACCAAAACCTATGCTCAAGGCTCTAACCTGATCCACCATAGACAATCCAAAACCGCGTAGCGCGATTTTCGTTTCCGGCGTAATCGCATCGGTTTCTAGAGCTCCTACGGGATAAGGGTCTTTATACAGTTTTAGGTTATGTTTTTTGGCATGTGCATCCCATTCCGTCAACTGGTTAGAGTCATAAGTAGGCTGATGACCAATCGTGAGTACGACTTCATCTACTTTGTAGTGATCCCCTGCTTTGGTCACGATCGTACATCCCGAGGCCTCCGGCTCGATCTGTACAACCTCACGTTGATAAAGTTCTACTAATCCTGCTCCGGTAAGTACTTGTTTTAGCGTTTCAAAGCGCTCGTTTAAATAGCTTCCTATTTTGGAGCGTGAAGGAAAGTGGTCTTGATCTCCAAACGCTTCTCCTTCGTTCAGCTCCAACCATTCCTGATAACCCGGAAATTGAGGAAGGTAAACTTCGTCAAAAGAAAGCGCTTCGCGGCCTGCCAAATTGTTTGACAAATTGCGCTCGTGAATATTCGACAAATTGGTAGCCACCTGATCGGGAGACCATATTTGGCCGGCTCCAGGATACGCTGAAGCTTCAAACAGGAGCACTTGCAGCGGTTGTTGAATATCTAAGTTTTTCTTTGCGACATAAATACTTTCGAGAGCTGCAAGTCCACGTGGTCCCACACCTACAATACCAATATTAAACGTTTTTGACACAGAAATGATTTTGGGATTATGAAGTTGAAACGATAAAGATACAGCGTAACACCTTAGAAAGTCGTTAAGCTTAAGCCATAAGGTATTAAGCTTATCATAAAAATGCCTTATTCTACCCTAAAAACAAAAGACTGAAGTGGCTTAATATCTACACGCATCCTTCCTGACTGCTCTTCTATAGTTAGCCTTGCTTCTTCTTCGCCATAAAGCTGATCTATTGCTTTGTAAGTTCCGTCGTTGAGCTTCCATTGCTGAACTATATCCTGCGGAAGCTGAAGCTCAAAACCAAACATATCCTTAGCATCAAAGTTGGTAACAATAATCAATTTATCAGTCTCTGACCAACGCACAAAAGAATGCACACGGTCATTATACCATTCGGTATGTTGACGGTTATACCAGTGAATATCTGCATAATCTCCCATTATTGCAGAATTCTCAAGACTGAAATTCAAGAGACGCTTATAGAAATCTCTAAGCGCTAGTTCTTCTGAAGTAGATTTTCCACCGTCAAAGTTTTTATCATTAACCCAGCGCACAACACTAGGCACGCTTCCGTAGTCAAAAATTGAGGTACGCGTAGGATCACCAAAACCTAAATCTTCCAAAGCCGGCTCACCCAATTCTTGACCAAAATAGATCATTGTAGGTGACTTGCTGATCAATGCTGAAACAACCATCGCAGGTTTTCCTTTCTCTGCATTTCCGGCAAAAGCATCACTGGCGATACGCTGCTCATCGTGGTTCTCGAGAAAATGCAGCATATTGACTTCAATGTCTTCCTGGTATTTTAAAATGGGTGCAAAATGATCTGTGCTTCCGTGACCTTGCATCACGTGTTTTATGGTATCATACAACTCAACTTTATCGTATAAATAATCCATTTTACCTTTAAAAATGTATTCCCGATACAGCTGCGGATTATAAACTTCGGCCATAAGAAACGCATTGGGACGCTCCATTTTAATAGCGGCATTCATATAACTCCAAAACTCGACCGGCACCATTTCGGCCATATCATAGCGAAATCCGTCAACACCTTTCGCAATCCAAAATAGAGCAATGTCTTTAAATTGTTTCCAAGAAGCCGGGACTTCTTTGCCTTTCCAAAATTCAAAGTGCTTTTTATAATCCCAATGTCCCGCGTCTTCAGGCAAAGCGTCAAAATCCTTATGTCCATCAGGACTCACGCCATAGTTAATTTTTACGGTCTCATACCAATCGTTCTGATCAGGCTGTGCATCCCGCGAACCATTACCGGTCCATTTTGCAGGTGACTCTATAAAGTTATGATCTGCGTTTTTAACTTCTTCACCACCCAGAGGCTGATATCCGTTTTGCCAGTCTGGCACTTTAAAATCTTCATCGGGAATATAATAGAAGTTGTTATGTTTAGCGTAAGCTACAGAAGTATCATCATTTTCACCAAAAGGAATGCTGCCTTCTGGCGTATTAAGGCTTTCATATTTACGGGCAACGTGATTCGGAACGATATCTATTATCACTTTTAATCCTGCTTCATGCGTGCGGTTGATGAGCGCTTCAAATTCTTCAAGACGTTTTTCAGGATTTACGGCCATATCAGGATCTACCTGATAATAGTCTTTTACAGCATAAGGCGATCCCGCCCTACCTTTGACCACATCGGGATCATCGTTTGAAATCCCATACTGAGTATAATCTGTGATCACCGCGTGATGTGGTACACCGGTATACCAAATATGTGTAACCCCAAGATCTTTGATTTCCTGAAGCGCTTTAGGAGTAAAGTCAGCAAACTTTCCTACTCCATTTTCTTCAATAGTACCCCAAGGTTTATTTGTGGTGTTGGTATTCCCAAAAAGTCGGGTAAAAACATGATACACAACTTTTTTTTGGTTGGTCTTTATAGGCGTCATAGCTGATTTTTGAATTGAATTACTCTGACCGCAAGAGATCAAAATAAGTAGGAACAAGTTAACAAAGCTGTATTTAATCATGACGGAAAATTACATAATACTCTGTAATCCTATACTAGCCTGCATTTACAAATTTAAAAATGCAATCAACCTAAAATTTTAACATAATGCTAAATCGTTTAAATAGGCATTATTATCAAAAAGGGGGAAAATTCCCCTTTTGTTGCTGATAGAATATAAATACTTTTATCTCGTATTAATCAATAAAGATTATTACCGTTTATAATCTAATTATTAGGGGAATTAAATTTTAAACGTATTAATGATTTAGGGGTGAAAGGCACTCTGCGCGAGCAGGGTGTTTTTCTTTTTTAGACGGTTTGTAATAAATCGAAAAATTATAAAACGATTTAGTGGAATTTTAACAGAAAGAGTTGCAAATATATTTTGTAAGTTTACAATGTCATTGACAATTTAGGGGTGAAAGGCACTTTGCGCGAGCAAGGTGTTTTTCTTTTTTAGGCCTATTTCATCCCCCTTTAATTTTTATAAAACACAGATTTACTGCAATTTAATATGTTCAATTTTTTTCTTGTAAGTCAAGGTTGAATTGAAATTACTCTAGTTTATTTTTTTCTCGTTTTCGAAATTGATAATTGAAACGGTCTCTTCTTATCAGAATACGTTTTCTGAAAATCAGGAATAGTATATAGCCTAGCCAACTAAAAATGGCTACCAAAAACAACCAAAACCAAAGCTCTCTGGAAGACTTGAATTTGCGGTAGCGCAACTCTAGTAATACCAATAGGACAAACAGTATACGTAAATAAACCAAGCTTAAGCTTTTTGCTTTTCTGCAATAAAATCGTCAATCATTTCCTCCAGAATAGAAAGCGGTACTGCACCTTGCCCTAAAACTACCTCGTGGAATTCTCTGATATCAAAAGTTTCCCCAAGTGCTTTTTCTGCTTTTGCTCTAAGATCAAGAATTTTATTCATTCCTACTTTGTAAGCTGTTGCTTGTCCAGGCATCACAATATGACGTTCTACCATTTTGATGCAATCACTTTCGGCATTGGGTGTATTGTCTTTGTAATAGGCGATCCCCTCTTCACGCGTCCATTTCTTGTCGTGAATACCTGTATCGACAACGAGACGGCACGCACGCCAAAGTTCCATAGCGAGACGTCCAAAATCGGCATAAGGATCTTCATAAGCTCCCATTTCTTTTGGTAAATACTCGCAATACAATCCCCAACCTTCTACATACGGCGTATAACCGCCAAACTTCCTAAACTTTGGGATTCCTTCTAATTCCTGAGCAATCGCCAGTTGCATATGATGTCCCGGGATTCCCTCGTGATAGGCCAAAGCTTGCATTTGATATTTAGGCATCGCTTTAATATCAAATAAATTGGCATAATAAATTCCAGGTCTTGATCCGTCTGGAGCAGGCGAATTGTAAAACGCCTTACCGGCACTTTTCTCTCTAAAAGCCTCTACCCTTTTAACGACAATTTCCGCTTTGGGTTTGGTGATGAATAGTTCGTCTAAACGCGCACGCATAGCATCTATAATGCGTTTTGCTTCTTTCATATATGCGGCTCTTCCGGCATCTGAATCTTCGTAGTAAAACTGTTCATCGTTACGCATAAACTCAAAAAAGTCTTGCAAGCTTCCATCAAAACCTACTTGATCTTTTATGGCTTCCATTTCGGTGTGAATGCGTTCTACTTCATCCAACCCTAATTGATGAATTTCTTCAGCCGTCATTTCGGTAGTTGTGGCTCGATTTAGCGCAATTGCATAAAATTTATCTCCTCTGGGAAACTTCCACGCGCCATCATCTGTAGTTGCTCTTACTTTTTGACTTTCTATGAACGTGATCAATTCTTCGTAAGCCGGCTGTAAACTATCTTTTAAAGCTTGATTAGCTTCTTGTAAAAGTATTGCCTTTGTTTCAGTATCAATGTCCAGCGCTTCTACCTTAGATTGAAAATCGGCAAGTATTGGCATCTGCGTGCTCGACTCGTCAAAAGGCTGACCTTTTAAAATATTTTGACTGTCTTCAAGCACACGATCTAATACAAATTTAGGCGGAACGATCTGATTGGTTTCACGAATGCCCAATTGATTGCGAAGCTCTGTAAATAAAGGCTTAACTCCTTTAATTCTTGAAATGTATGCCTTAGCATCGGCAACACTATCAATGCGATGTTTGTTGATCAAAAATGCAGGAACACTCGCATGTAAGCCAAACATTTGATTGACCGGATAATTATAAAAACGATACTCATAGTCTTCGATCTCGTTTTCCAGATTGAGTTTGTAAAGCTTATAACTTATTTGAGTAACGCTATCTAAAGCGGCCAGATCAACCTCTGATTCCAGGTAATCCAGCCGCGCTTTAGCTTGTTTAAGATCTTCAGCCATCTGGTCTGATGAAATATCATCCCATTTACCATAATTTGTCTTTAAGCCTAAACTGGTTTGCCACTGCGGCGATTGGGCGACATCTTCGTCAAACTTGGTATCAAACCAAGAATTAAGCGACGCGCTGGCTTCCGTTATTTCAGCTTGGGTGTACTGCGCTTCTTCTTGATTTTTACACGAATTGTAAAAAAGCACAATACTAAAAAAAACTATGACTGACTGAACTCTCATAAATCTTATTTTAACACATTAAACTGAATTTCAGAATCTCCAAAAACGGTATGTGTTTGTTTCTGGAAATCTTCAGCACTTGCTTTATAAATATTTGGCACAAAAGTCTGTGGATTACGATCGATTAACGGAAACCACGTACTTTGAATTTGAATTTGCACTTTGTGCCCTTTTAGGAAGGTATGGTTTACCCCTTGCAAGGTCAAATCAACTTCGGTTTTTTGATTCGGTTCAAAAGCTTTAGGGGCTCTGAAACTCTCACGAAAACGGCCGCGCATCACTTCGCTACGCACCATCATATGGTAATTGCCCATTTTAAGGTATTTCTGCGTTTCAGGATAATCTTTGGCATCATTAGGATATACGTCAATCACTTTTACCACCCAATCTGCCGCAGTACCTGTGGTTGCCACTTTTAATTTGGCTAAAATTTCACCGGTAATCGTCATATCTTCGTCTAAAACTTCAGTCTCATACACCAATACGTCTGGTCTTCGAGCTGCAAAACGCTGATCATCGGTCATATACTTTCTTGGCGTAAACACCATTTTAATATCTTCAGAATACGGAACCGGTTTTGAAGGATCACTTACAAATGCATTTGCATAATCTGCTATAGCGTTCTCGGTAAGTTTTTGATCTGCTCCTAAATAAAAGCTTTTGGTTTCAGCAGCTTTTGGTGGCCATTGTGCATAGCTGTCCCACTCCCGCGAACCACTGTCATACATAGAAGCCTCAGGAAAATCAATGGTTCCTTCTCCATCATTTTTTAAGAAATGGTTGAAGAACACTGTCTCATAGTTTTGCTGAAAATCTCTTGAAAGATTATCTCCAAAATATACGTTTCCTATAGCCTGACGCTCACTTGAGCGCGCCCAGTCTCCGTGACTCCACGGCCCGTAAACCAAAATGTTATAATTATCGCTGGTTTCTTCGATCTTTCTGTAGGTATTGAACGGTCCATAAAGATCTTCGGCATCAAATAAACCGCCTACAACCATAACAGCAGGCTTGATATCATTTAAATGCTGAATGATTCCGCGGCTTCTCCAGAACTCATCATAATTAGGATGGTCTTTAATTTGCTGCCAGAATACATTATCTTCTTTGTAATACGCATCTAAATTGGTCAACGGACCTGCATCTAAGAAAAATTGATATTGATCTTGTGAAGGAAGGTCAGGAAAAGCGTACCAAGGCTTGGTTACCGGCTCGTCTTTCATATAACCGAAAAGCGAAATCGCTCTCCAGTAGCTTTCTAAAAATGCCCCATTATGATGAAAATCATCAAAGAAGAAATCTGAAATACACGCTTGTGGAGAAACTGCTTTAAGCGCAGGATGTTCACTTAACAACGAATAGGTGGCATAAAAACCGGGATATGAAATTCCCCAAGTTCCCACATTTCCATTGTTGTTGTCTACGTTCTTTACAAGCCAATCGATCGTATCATAGGTATCGCTGGCCTCATCAACTTGTTTTCCTTTTTTATTCGGAATATAAGCACGCATATTGTCGTAAACGCCTTCAC
>Ga0208029_1000566_pt1 | contig 21705 bp, 29 predicted proteins | sample MalvireepMed_s12_FD_184242 | JGI IMG/M metagenome (GOLD analysis project Ga0208029, IMG submission 184242) | Marine viral communities from the Global Malaspina Expedition - Malaspina viral metaG DeepMed_s12 (SPAdes) (version 2) | ecosystem: Environmental > Aquatic > Marine > Oceanic | place... | reverse complement strand
CGTAGCTCGGTGATCTCGGTCTCGCCCCGGGTGAGCGGGGTATCCAGGGTGATAGTCGCAGCGATGGCTTGGGTGGTGGCAGCTTTGGTCATGGTGGTGTTCCTAGTGTTGGGTTAAGGGGAAAAGGGGCGGGTTAAATACCCAGGCGCTGGCGGCGGCCTGCCAAACGGTCGACGCCGTTGACCTTGAACACGCCGTTCACCAGGTCGATCTCGATTTTCTCGGTGCCGTCGATGGTGAGCTTGTAGTAGCTGAGCGTGCTGGTGACCTGGTGCTCGGTGTTCTCGCCGGTTTGGGCATCGCCCATATCGATCTCGGTGTGGCGGCCGCGCATGACCACCTCGACCGAGGAGGCGTCGTCGATGTCGTCGCGTTCATAGCTGCCGGTCATGCGCAGCATGTCGGCGTCGATGCGGGCAGTGCCGAAGTTGTCGAACAGACTTTCTACCAGCCCGCCTACCGTCCATTGCACGGTGAGCAGGCCGTCTTGGCCCATATCGATACCCACTGCGCCATCCATGCCGCCGCCGCGCCACTCTTCGATCTTGCGGGTGAGGGTGGGCAAGGTGATCGACTGGACGATGCCCTGCCAGCTTTCGCCGTTGCTGAACAGGTTGAGGTCTTTGAGCTTTTTGGGGAGTGCCATGGAGTCTCTCGCTAGTCAGTTCAGGCGGTGGCCGCGACGCGCTCGGCGAAGTCGGCCAGGTAGGAGTCGGTGATGCGCTGCTGGAAACCGAGGTCTTCCAGCGGCGGTACCGGCGTGTAGTCGTAGTCGATGCGCAGCTTGCCGCCCTTGAGGGAGGTCTGGGTGTTGAGCTCCTCGTTCAGCCAGGCGCTGCCATCGACAATCAGCCCCAGGGTTTTCAGCTCGCGGAACTTGGCGTTCAAGCCTTCGATGATGTCTCGCGCAAGGGAAGCGTGCAGGGGCAAATCCACCGCCCACAGGTGCGCTTCGGCCACGGTGTCGGCGAGGATCTGGGCGGTGCGGGTGTAATTCTCGAACGGGAAGAGGCTTTCTGGCCCGGCGCAGGTGCGCGAGCCCCAGAAGCGATAGCCGTTCTGATTCACTAGCGTGGTGACATCGGCGGCGTTGAGCAGCCCGGTATCGGTGTTGGGGCTCTGCAGATCCCAGAACACGTCTTTGCTGATGCCGGTGACGCCGTTCACCGCCACGTTACTCAGGGTTTTGTGCCAGCCCACGGTTTGGTCGAGTTTGGCGCGCAGGCCGAGGGCGATGGCCACGGGGCTGATATCCAGCGTTTGCGCGTCGTCGGTATCAAACGCCTGCCACTGGGGCCAGATCACCATCAGCTCACGGGCACCGAACTGGTCGCGGTAGGCGGTGACCTCGGTGATGGTCTCGCAGCCGTGGGCATACACGTAACCGAAGGCGCGCAGCTGCTGCAGCACCGCGACCATGGCGGTGGCCACCGGCTGGGTATCCAGGTTAGGCACACCAATAATGCGCGGCGTGACGCCCAGCTTCTGCTTGGCGGTGAGTAGCGCCTGCAGCCCGGTGCGCTGGCCTAGCTCCGTGGTGGTGCCAATCACGTTGGCGGTGGTTTCATCGGCGTCGATGCCTTCATCCACGCGCACCACGACGATGATCGGCTTGGCCTGCTGGCCAATGGCGGTGAGGGTGTCTTTCAGCGTGCCTTGGGTGCCCGCTTTGCCAATGGCGGTATCCACATTGGTGACCAGCGCGGGCTGGTTAAGGGGGAAGGTGGTGGCGTCTGCATCCGGCGCGGTGCAGACCACGCCAATCACGGCGGTGGAGACGGTGCGGATGGTACGCGTGCCGTCGTTGACTTCCGCAACGCGCACGCCGTGGTGGTATTGATCGAGTGCCATGGTGGCTCCTGCGCAGGTTCACTGTTCGAGTAACGAAAAGGGTGAATTCACGCAGGTATCGTGCGGGGGCTAGGTGGAGGGTGGTAGCGGTGCTGGGTGTAAGTGGGGTGGTTTACATGGTGGGTGTGGTAAGGTGCGAGGAAATGACTGCTAAGGGAATGTTGGGATGAATAATTGGGTGAAATTTGCGTTAGTAGGTGGTGTACCTTGCTTGATCTCTTTATCGATTTTTGCACCAGAGACTAGCCACTGGCACTACTCACAATGGAGTGCAGCATGGTTTCAGGCATTAGGATCACTATTAGCTGTAGCTGTTGCACTTTTATATCCAATGGCCAGTAAGTGGAAAAGGCTAAAAAATATGCAAGCAGCTATCGAGAATGAAATGAAGTCGAATGTGGTTATTTTAGAGAATTTAATTGATAAGGGAGCCAGTCAGCCTGTTAATGGAAACATAAGTATTAATGTCGGTCTTCATAACGCCTATGTAAGTAGTTTAGATATAAGGTGCTGGGAGCAGTATGGGTATGAAGTGGCAAGTATTGACTTGGGTGTATATGATGTAATGAGGAGCGTTAATAGGCATATAGATGCTATTGTTAATAATAAAGACGGGCATGAGCTTCTAAGATGCACGGTGCAACGAGGGGAGGCTGAGTCAGCAGTTAAAAAATTTCGAGATAATTACAGTTGAGAGTTTATGTGGTTTTTTAAATTATCGTAAGGGTTTTTGGTATGATTTATTTGATTAAAAAGCATAGTTTTGGGATGTTGGGTTTTGTAGTACTGATAGTGGCGATTCTCGCAGTAGGGGCTTATGCTTGGAATTTTAGGGAGCTGCCTATTTCAAATGACACAGGAAAGTGGGCAGATTTTGCGACCTATCTTTCAGGTACTGTGGGTGTGGCTGCGGTGGTAGCGACATTGATAGCTTTTGTGATTACATTGCGTCAACAACAGAAACTTCTTATCAGCCAAGATGAAATGCTTGAAGAGCAAAGAGAGCAGTTGTCAGTAGCAAAAGAGCAGCTACGTTTGACTGAGAAAGGAAATGATGTTCAGCAAGCATATCTCAATTTAAAAGATGTCTTACCTCTATTGCTTCAGTCTTTTTCAAGAAGTCTTAATGAGGATGTGCATCCTTATGAAAGTGATGTTTTAGGCGATTTTATGATTGAGAGCTATAGCTCTTCAAATGTTTTTTCATGTGGCTCTTTTTATCAGCATCCAAGTAGAGTGATTGTCTTTTTAAATAAAAACCCTGGATGTTGTGATGATTTAAAAAACTATGTAAATAGAGTTTTTGGGCAGTCAGGAAACTTGATTTCATTTTTGATGGATCAGCTAAGTATAGATCAAAAATTATTCGCTTTTGTTGATGCGCAGCTTTCAAATAAGGCAAATGTGGACGGGGAAACCTATTGGTTTTACGTTGAGTGCTTTTTAGCTTTTCTTATTGGTAAAGGCGTTAACGATACTGTGCATAATGCTCACCGTTTGCTTAGGGTAAGTAAAGCAGTTAAGTACAGTCAAGATGAGAGGAAATTAGGGTTTTATGAGCTTGGTAAGCTTTTTGGTGCACGCGAGCAGCCCGCAAATGAGCGGACTGCTGGAGAATCAGACGTTTTTGATATCCCTTAGCGCTTCCTCAAACTTTCCAGCAATATCTATCCCATACAAGGCCTCAGCACTCTCCGCCGCTGCGATCTGTTCGCTGACTTGGCGCTCGGCTTTAAAGCAGCCTTGCACATGCTGCGCCACCGCCTGGGCGATGGGGCGCAGCTCGGCTTCGGTGACGGTGACCCAGCCATCGGCGGCTTTCCAATCAATCGACTCTACAAACGGCATGCTGAGCGATTGATAAGCGCTAGTGAGCTGCGCCTGGCTTTCCCGATCCGTGAGTATGCGAGCGCCGTTGGGTAGCTCGACGCCGCCGGTTTCGATTCGCCAGCGGTGGTCGGCGAGATTGGCGAGCAGTGTCTCGCGAACCTCTTTTAAAGGTCGTTGCCGGTGCTGGTATGCGATATGCAGGACGCCATCGTCAAGCTGCCATGTTGGTGCCAGGCGCTCTGTCAGTCGCTGGTCATACTGCCAACCGGTGACCGTCGCAGGGAAAATCGTCTCCCCCACTTCATGTTCCAAACGTTTCGGCAGCCGTGGATAAAACCGCGGCGAACCGTCAATAATTGCTGCGTGCATGACTATCCTCCGTTAGCTGACAGGTGACCATTGCAAATCGCTAACGTAGTAGCTCGGGGTATATGTCCCGGGAACTAACGTCCAATCGGCAATATTAAGAATCTTCAAAAATGGGTTATATGAACCATATGCTAGGTAATTCCCATCCGGTGAATAGCCAACACCATAACCACCGTTGCTATCCTCATATTCGATAGACCAGTCGCTGATATTGTAAACAGCGAAAGTGCTATTGGTGTGCATGGCTATCTGCGAAGAGTCAGGTGACCATGCTAGCTCCCGCACCATATAGCTGGCACTAAGATCTGGCGTGCCAGAAACAATCGTCCATGTTGCAACATCGATAAGTACAAAGCACTTGTCCTGATCATAGCCGACAGCCAGATACTGTCCGTCCGGCGAGAATTCCAGGCCCTGGACGATAACGGCGAAGGCGGCCATAGGTAGCGCAGGGGTTCCTGAAACAACAGACCAGTCTGATGTGTTTAAAACTGTCAGTCCTGGATCACCCTCATGACCAAACGCTAAATACTGGCCGTCCGGCGACCACGCTAAGCTGTAAATCTCTTCAGCGATCAGAGTGTCTGATGAATAGGCGGTTCTCAGACTTGGGAAATCAGCAGTCTTGATGACCCGGAACTCGCCGACATTATTTACCCCGCTGATATAAGCCAAATACTTCTCGTCAGGCGAAAACTTTATTCCCTGGATGTGATCCATTGCATAGGTGTCATGAAAAACACGCTCCCAGGTCACTGTGTTATAAACCATGACCTGGGAATCTGCGGCTGCACCACGGGTCGCCACGGCAAGAAGCTTGGCAGACGGCGAAAACGCGACGGCCCTTGAATCAAAATTCGGCGGGTACTGGATTGCTGACGTAACGGTTCCGCCCAGCGTGTCATCCACAACCTCTAGGAAGGGCGAATCACTCGACACATAGGCCAGGCCGCCAGCGAAAACGAATGATGCGGCGGTAACGAACGTGATCGCCGGCGACCATTCCGAACTGCCGTATTCGGCGCCGTGATAGCGTACCTTGATCTGGTAGGTGATCTCGCCTGGCTGCAGTACGCCCTTGGGCGGTGTGATGCTGGTCAGGTTCTCGGCATCATTGAGCGATTCCCACACGGTGTTGCCGCTGGCATCGAGCAGCCGCCAATCTGCTGCTACCTGCGTATCGCTGGCACCGTAAACGCTGAAGGCATCGCTCTGGAATGTTGGCTGCTCAACAATGCCCGCTTCGCCGTCCTGCGGCGCGGTGATGCGCGGCTGTCGCACGTAGATCAGCGCGGTGTTGAAGTAGATAACATCCGACCATTCTGACGTTAGCGTTGCGCCTTTGTAGCGCACACGCACATAGTAGCGCGTAGCGCTTTCCAGGCGGATGCCCTGTGCACCGAGATTGATGGCGTTGAGGCTGGCGGTGTCGTCGCCGCTATCGAACACGATGTTTGTAAAGCCGCTATCCGTGGCCACCTGCCATTGGGTGTTGACGTGGCTGTCATACTCATCGGGGTAAGCGAGGAACGACGTCGCTGATAAATCCGGCTCAAAGTCGACCCCGGTCGCGGCGTTGGCCGGGTAAGTGATCTCTGGCGTGGCGATCGCGGCATCGCCCACCGCGACGCGAAACACGGCGCGGACGTTGTCACGGGTCACCGATAGGTCGAGCGTTTCGTCAGTTGCCTCGCTGGGCACCGTCAGCGTGATGGTTGCGCCGTCGCGGCTAACCGTGCCCACGGTTGTAGTCAGGGTGTAGACCGCAAAGGCATCGTAGTCGCTGAGTGTGTAGGTGTTGGATTGCCCAGGGAACACCAGCGTGGGGCCGTTGAGCGAGACATTCAGCGCTCGACCGGGTCCCGCTTCTTCGTTGTTGACGAACAGCACCCGCGTGCCCGCTTCGAGCGCATCATTAAGCTGCAGCTGGGTCGCTGAAATCGCGGCCCAGCGTTCACGCGAAATACGCTCGCCGTTGATGTACACCGCGAGGCCGTTGGTCAGCGTTTTTTGCAGGGTGAAGGTGCGTTGATTGGCGACCGCCGTGCGTGGCTCTTCAATGCTGGTGAGGCGGACGTCGAAGTTGTCTAGCTCGGGGTCGAACCATTCGGTGTCACCCTCGGCATTACTGGCCTTGCGCACCATCTGCCCCACATTGCCCGCCTTGGGCAGTACGTAGGGTGCTAGGGCGTCGACTTCAGATTTCAGGGCAATGGTGATGTAGTCGTCAATTTTTGCCGTGACGTTCTCGGCATCCCCCACGATGGTGACCAGGTTAAAGATTTGCTCCACCAGGGTGGCACCGCCCGAGGCGGGGAGAAAATCCGGGTGCTCGCCTGCGTTGGTGTAGCTGTAGAGGATTTCTTCTTGGGTATCGGGGTCTTCGGCGTAGACGCCCATTTCACGCATAAAGAAGCCGGTTTCCAGGCCCTCATTGGTGAGGATAACCCGCAACGTGGCGGTGCCATCGCCTGGGGCTTCCTGGTGCTGAATGGAGAGGGATTGCCGTTCGTTGATCAGCGTGGTGAGTGGCCCGAGGGATTCAGGGGCGGCGCCATCGCCCAAGCCCACGCGGGTAAACACCAGGCGTTGGCCGGTTTGGGCTTTGGCTTGCAGCTCTCGCCCTGCATCGGTGAGTTTTAGTCCGGGGAAGTCAGCCATTAGGGTTCCTCTTTAATGGTGGTCGTGGTGGCTGTTTGGTGAATACAGGCGTGCCGCAACGGCTGCGGTGTTAGCGCGACCTGAATGTCTAGGCGGATGCTGGTTTGTCGAGCGGTGTGGTAAGCCCCGCGCCAGTGGATGGCGTGCTGTTGATCGGCGATTGCCCAGGCGGGTAGCCCCAAGGTGGCCACATGGGCGCTGTGCACCGCGCTGGCGGCATAGGTGTGGCTTTCCGCAAGGTGGAAACGGGGCGGCGGTAGGCTGAAGGTGGTGCGTTGTGCCTGCTGCGTTACTGTGGCGAGCGTCAACCGTTGTGAAAGTGTGTGGCGTTGGGTAATCACTTCCAGCCAGGAGCGTGCGTTGGCTGCGGTGGTGATATGCCGAATCAGGCGGTTGAAGTCGGCCTGACTGACAAATGGCGAGGCCATTTCCAACCGGTAGGTGTAGGGACGGCCGGTGTATTCAAACCATTCGCTGATATGCGCGTCGTGCCCGATGGCCTGCATCGCTCGCTGCACGGCGGCTTTCGTGCCCTTGTGCCGGTGCAGGTAGACCGCCGTGGCAATGGCCTCGCGCTTTTGCTGCTCACTCCACTGTTCATCCCACTCATCCACCGAGAGCGCCCAGGCCAGCCAGGGGAGTAAGTGGGCAGGACAATCGTTTGGCCGCCACAAGGCGCGAATGGGCACATTAATAGTGTCGGTGCGGCTGAGCGTTTCGCTAACGGCGCGCTCTTGGGGAGTGGCGTTGGGCGGTAGCAGGTGATTAGCCATTGACCACCTCACTTTCCAGCTCAATGGCGTCGCAGTAGGGCGCTTGCTTGCGGGTGGTGGTCAGGGTGGCCGTGGGGCTGAGCAGCTCCACCCGCTGCACACCGGGCTGGTGGAGCGCGGCATACACGCCGGATAGCGTGACCTGGGCACCGATGCGGTGCTGTTCCTGGGTGTAGGATTCCGCTGCCGCCAGGGCGTTGTCACGAACCACGGCGGCTTCCGGCCCCGGCAAAATGTGCAGTATCGCGCGGATGGCGTAGCCGACAATCTCTGCGCTCACGGCGGTGGGGTGGTCGGTCAGTGGGCGGGTGTCTTCAGCGTTCACGGCGGCGCTGACGGTACTGAGTAGCTCGGCCGGTGCTTCGCCGTTATCCACTTGCGACAGCACCACCACGGTGACTTCGCCGGGGGCTTCGCTGAAGGCATCGGCGTCTTTGACATCGCCGCTGGCACTGAGTGCGTGATACACGTAGGCGCGTTCTGGTCCGGCGGTGCTAAGACCATCCAGCGATAACAGCACGCGGCGGCGCAGGGCGTCGTTTCTTTCGAACGTAGGGGCTACCGGCGGGGTGGCGTCTGGGTCGCCGGGGTCTATTTCCAGCCGTTCAACATCGAACAGCGCAGCGAGGTGTTCAAGATCCTCATCTTGGGCGTAGGCGAGCATCACCGCTTTGGCGGCTTCGTTGATGCGTTGGCGTAGCAACAGCTCACGGTAGGCGGCCACCTCTAACAGCTTGGTGAGCGGCTCGCTCTCCAGGGTGAGGGTGTCGGCCAGTTCTGGGTCGCGACTGATAAGGTCGGTGGTCAGCTCGGCAAGGATGGTCTCGAAGTCGAGCGGTTCAATCACCGCCGGGGCGGGCAGTCGTGAAAGATCGATAGGGCTGTTCACAGGTTCCCCCTTAGCGGCACGGCCAGGCTGACGCTTTCCCCGTTATCCACCCGGCGGGCGGTGATGATGAGATTGAACCGGCCAGGGCGCTGGGTAGAGACCTGCCGGGTGACTTGCTGCACGCGAATGCGCGGTTCCCACTTCATTAGGGCCACCACCGTGGCGGCGTAGGCGCGCAGGGCGGTGGGGCCGTTCAAGGGCTGGTCGATTAGTTCCGGCAGCAGCGAGCCGTACTCCCGGCGCATCACGCGGGAGCCGATGGGCGTGGTGAGAATGTCCGCCACTGATTGCTGGATATGGGCCAGTGACTCTAGCCGGCGGCCGGTGTGTGCGTTCATACCTGGCATGTCATTTCACCTTGTATTGGCCAGCGCTTGAGCCGCCGGTAACGGGCACTTCAGCATTGGCCTGTACTTCATCCACCACCGCGTTGGCGATCGCTTCGGCCATGCGCGTTACCCAGCTGTGTTCACCCGTGGCAGTGGCCCCTTGGCTCTGCATCTCGCTGATGATTCGGTTTTTAAGCTGGGCTTTGCTCAGGGCCATTACTTGCCTGCCTTAACGGTGCTGCTACCGTCGCCATGGGGATTGCCGGTGAAGTGGCAGATGTGTTGCTGAGTCACCACGCCAGTGCCCTGGTTGTGTTTGATCAAGGGAGCATCGACCGTGACCTCGCCAGTGGCCTTCACCTCGATAGGCCCTACGCAATCGATGAAGAGTCGGTTTTTGCTGTGGTCGTACTCAATGCGCGTGCCATCGGGCAGCCATCGCCCAATCACGTTGGGATCGCTGGAGGGCGCTGGGCGGGCATCACTGACAATGCCGGTGAGCACCACACCGGCGGTGGGGTCGCCACCGGGGGAGAAGATGATCACTTGCTCGCCCTGGGTGGGCGGGTCCCAGTCCCGCGTGGTGCCTGCGCGGCCTTCGATCCACGGCAGCCAGCCCGTTAACAGCTCGCCGGTTTTGACGCGCACGCGGGGCGGTCGCGGCGGATCGGCTTCAGCATCGCCGTGATCCACCTCGGCGATGGTGCCGAGGCGGATCAGGTTGTGCAGCAGGCGGAGGAGTTCGGGAATGTTCATAGCCGCTATCCTGCGGCGGCGTTTGGCGAAGGCGAAGCGGCGGCGGGTGTGAATGGGGCGGTTTACACTGAAAAGAAATGCGCCCAGCCAAGCTGGGCGCGAAAGCTACGGTGAAAGCTGGAATTCCAGTTTGGGTTGATAACGTTGAGCAATCGTTGCGCCATCTACCACATGACCATAGAGCCGCTTGCCAGCTGGCGAGCCAAGTTGGGTAAGGGCGTCGTATAAATGATAGTGGCGGTAAAGGTCACGGATTTGCAGCATGTGGCAGCATAGTGACTGCAGGTTGAGTTGGTCGGCCTTATCTAGCGTGGCGGGCAAGATATGAGGGGCATCCACCGTGGTACATGGGGAGGCCGGTAGCCACTCGCCTTCCAGGGCGTAGGCGGCAATGAATTGGCGAGCGGCATTCAGTTGGCTGGCGGGAATATCTTCGCCACGGCTCACGCCAAAGGCTTTGCGTACTTGCGACCACAGGTGTGAGCGAGCGCGTTGTTGAATGCCTTTGGGGTAGTGGCGCAACCGTCCGTCGACAACTGCCGCTAAACAGTGGAACCCATCGGTGCCAATCGTCTGGCCGATCAAGGTACTCATTCTGCCTTCGGTATCGTGGTAGTGGCCGTGCTTTCGGATGGCGGGTAGCACCTCGGCGGTGACCCACTTCTTGAAGCGTTTGGCTTCGGGTTTGCGTGAGCGAAGGATGGCTGAGTAGAGACCGGATTCGTTGATGATGGTCATCCCCTGATCGCCAGAGGGGGTCCCCACAATCTGGGTACCCCTTTCGTCATCATCTAACCAACGTGTAAACCTCTCCGCTTCGCGGTACTCAAGGGCGCGGGCAACGTCACTAGCCACGAACCACGGCTGATCATCAATCAGCAGGGTACGGACTTCGCGGGTATCAAACCGGAAGGGCAGAATTTCGGCGGTTGCAGTGCTATTATTCATGGGCAGTTCCTTTCATAGAGGTTGGGGCTGTGCTTCCTGAAGCCCTTGGCGTTGCAGCGCCGAGGGCTTCTTCATTTTTAAGCTGCTGAGTTTGTAGTCTCACGAAGCATCGCCTCTTTTAGGTAGTGATTAATAAGCCATGTTTGGCTTCTATCTTCCCTTTTCGCTTTTTCTTTTATCCAGCTTTTGATTTCCGGCTTAAGGCGAATTTTTAGCTGGGGGTCTCGTTGATTCATTTGCGTTAATCCTCTGTTGAACCCATTGGGTGTTAAAAAAGTACCCTTTGGGTTCTATTGTGTCAAGAACCCATTAGGTGCATTATTTGCAAAATGAGCACACACGATACACATACCCAATACAAACTACGGATGCCGCCCGAGCTTAGGGATAGGCTAAAGGCTGCATCCGAAGAAAATTACCGCTCCATGAATGCGGAAATTGTTGCTCGCCTGGAGCAGAGCTTCAAAGACGAGCAATCTGACGCTTTGGTCGATGATGTTCCGCCCGAGCAGATGCTGAAAATCTTTGATATTTTCAGGGAAGAGCTAGAAGAGAAGATCAAGCGTGGGGAGGCGAGTAAGGGCATTCCAAAATTATCACGCAAGCTATCCAGTAGTAATGAAGATGATGAGTGAAAACTTTTACGCCTTCTCGTCGTAAATACCCCTTTATTCCCCTCCCAAGTGTCTCAGCACGGAATCCATGATGTGTTCTTGATCCAGCGCGGTGAAACCGAGCAGCACCCGCTGGGCGTACTCCACGCGGGGGCCGTCGCGGGTGACGCGATCTTTTAGGCCGCGCTGGTGGGTGGCGGCGATGCGGGCGACGCTGCCGAAGAAACCCACCACGGCGGTGTCGCCTTGGGCGGTGGCCTTGAGCCATTTGGCGGTGGAGAGTTTGCTGAACATGGCGCGGCGTTTGATGCTGCCTTGCTGGGCGCGCAGGCGCTGTTCTTTGCGCGGGGCGTAGGGCGTGCCATCCGGGTTGGTTTGGGCGCGGATGCGTTCGCGCTGGCGGCGGCGAAGATCCCGTGCCACGTTGCGGGCCAGGGCGCGTCGCTCCTTGGCGCTAAGCTTGGCGAGCAGCGGGCCGACCCACTCTTCCAACGCCTGCATGTTATCCGCCATGCGGGCCGTCCCATTCGGCTACCAGGGTGTAATCGCTTTGGGCTTCGCTATCGCGGATCAGTAGCTGCCAGCGGGTATCCGGGCAGCCGGTTGAATCAAACCGGGGCAGGGCGCGGTCGACCTTAATGTGCCCGGTCGCGCATTCCACCTTGGCGAGCACCCGTTCGCTGAGCGTTACCCGCAAGGCCACATCCACCGATTGGTGGCTGAGAATCTCGGCTTCGAAGCGGATGGCTTCAGCGGGGTCGGCGTCGGGCTGGTATTCGGCCAGCCACTGCAGCAGCGGCACGATGATGGTATCCAGGTTCGCGCTGAAGTCGGTGAGCACGAGCTGGGCGGTGAACTGATATTCGTGGGTGAGGTTGGGGCCACGGCGAAAGGCGATGCTGCCTTCTTCCACGAAGGTGAGCAGCCGTTCGGGGTCTTTCGCTAAGGCGGGTACCGCGTTAATCAGGTGAGCGCGTAGCAGGTGGAGTTTCTGCATGGTGGGCCTCTTGGCAGGCGATGACGGCATCGACCTCGGCGGCGCACTGTGCCCAGGCGGCTTCGGTGCGTTCTAGCTGCAAGTCGAGTTCACCGTTGGTTTCGGGATTACTCGCGGGGAGCGTGCAGGGGCTGGGGGTCGCGCACTGATTGATGATAAGCGTCGGCACCGGTGACGGCGGGGCGGCGGCGCATCCGGATAACAGCATCAGGCAGGCGAGAGCCAGCCCAAGCGCGAAGTTCTGCATTTTCACGGTGTAGCTCCTCAATGGTGGCTAGGCGATTAGCCGCTGTGCGGGTGAGTGCTGCCTGCTGCTGAGTGAGGGCACGGCGCTGGCTCTCTAGGCGCATGGCGTTTTCCCAGAGCGCATCGATGACCACTTTGCTTTCTGCTTCCCGCTGCTGTGATTGGGCGAGCTGCTGTTCGGCCAGTTCGGCGCGGGCTTCGGCGGCATGGGTGCGCTGCCACAGCGCCCAGGTGACCAGCAGCACGAGCACCAGAATGGCAAGGGCGGCGAGCAGACGGGTCATGGTTGAGCCTCCTGTACTAAGCCTGCCAAGCAGATCTCTTTCTCAGTGGCGCGTCGGCTAACCAGCCCGTTGAGCCGTTTTCCCCCGGCGTAAACCCAGCGGCTGAGCTCGTGGCAGGCACCGCGTAGGTCGCCCCGGTTGAGTTTGCGCAGCAGGGTGGAGCGGGCGAAGTTGCCGGCCCCGACGTTGTAAACGAACGAGGCCAGCGCGGCGCGGGTGGGTTCTGGTAGCTCGACCTTGGCGCGGCGATCCACCACCGCGAAGGCCTCGCCGAGATCCTGCTGCAGCAGGGCGGTGCATTCTGCCTGGCTGAGCGTTTGCCCCAGGCGAGCGGTTTCCGTGTGGCCATAGCAAATGGTGGGGATGCCCACGGGGTCGCGGTAGGCGGTGGGCTCGTACCCTTCATAAAACGACACCACGGCGGTGGCGATGCTGATGGCCCCGGCTGCCAGGCTGACGCCGAGCTTGGTTTTAAGACCCACGGCGGTTCTCCCAATAGTCACGTAAGCGGGTGAGGTAGCGGGGAATCAGCAGCCCGATTTGTAGCGCCAGGTAGAGCAGGGTTAGCACCGTGACCCAGTCGGCGGGCGTCATGCCGCCAACGTGCAGCAGCGAGACGATGGCCGGCGGCGTGACCTTGGCGCTTTCGGTGGTGATTTCAAAGTGGTGGCTCATTCGGGCCTCGGCGGTTTAGAACGTTAATCCCACAGGTTTACCGTGGGGGCACGTTGGGTGGCCTGGGGCAGCGCAGGCAGCGTGACCGGCGTGCCGTGGGGCAGCACCGGCCCCTGTTCTGCCAGCCCAGGGTTGGCGGCCAGCACTTGCTCGGTGACGCCTCGGGTGGTGCCGTAGATGCGGTAGCAAATGGCATCCAGGGTGTCGTGCTGCTGGGCGCGTACGGTGGTGGATTGAGAGCGGGTCATATCAGCTCGACCGTGCTGTGTGGCCGGCCTTCGATCTCGCTGATGGCCCAGGCGGCGTCGCGGCGGTAGCCATCGGCGGGGGCTTGGAGCTGTTCGCTGCGCTCCCGGGCGCTGTTGGTGGCGTCATAATCGGCGTAGTGCTCCAGCAGGCTGGCGTGAGCGGTGGAGTACACGGCGCGTAGGTAGAGCACGTTGAACACTTCCGGCGACTGCCACACGGGAATGGGTAGCGAGGCCATGGTGGGGTAACCCGCTTCGACCTTGGCCTGCTGCCAGTGGCGCAGCACGCGATTGACCGTGATCATGGCGGCCTTCAAGGCGCTTTCGATGCGCGGCTGAGTGATGGTGCTATCTAGCCGGTGCGTGGCGCGAAAGTCGCTGGGCTGGATGTCCGGCCAGAAGCCGTTGTTTTCGAGCGGGCTGTCGAGCGGCTGCTCGGTGGTGTCGCTTTTGGGTGTGCCTGCCGAGATAAAGCTGCTCATCGGTTCCCTCACTTGAATAAGAAGGGGGTGGGCGGCGTTCGAGCGTGGGCGTTAAAACGCCTGGCTCTTACGTCGCGCCCCCTGACGTCGGCGGTCGACTCGGTTGGCCGCTAGCCCGTGGGCGCAGCGGCAGCGTTCTGTTTGCGTTCGCGTTCCAGGCGTTCGAGGTCTTTCTTCACGCCAATGCGGTCGTTGAGCGCGAGGGCACGTTCCAGGTGGTGCTGGGCGTCGTCTAGCTGGCCGGTGGCTCGGCAGGCGTAGCCCAGCGCTTTGTGCAGCTTGGCGCGGATCTGATCGTGCATATCTGCATCGCGGGTGAGGGCTTCCACATCCACCAGGTGCACGAGCAGGGCGGTGGTGTCTGCGCCTTCTTCATCCAGCTGCTTCAGCGCCTGGTCGGCGACTTCCTCGGCGATGATGGCGGCGGTGCCGCGCTCGAATTGATCCGGCGGGGTAAGGCCGTGCTTGGTGGCGTACTTGGCGATGGCAATGGCCCCGGCGAGGTCACCGGCATCGATGCGCCAGAGCATCACACGCATCAGCACGTCGTCTTGCGCACCCTGGCCTGCTTCCAGCACGCCGGACACGTACTCGGCGTATTTGGGCAGTATCTCGCGCTTGATCTCGGCTTTGCGCTCCATGGATTGGGTGGATTTGAGCAGGCGATAGTCTTCAAACAGCGCGGCTTGCATCAGCTCATACGCTTCGCCTTGCATGGGGGCTTCTCCCGCGTCAGCAGCGGCGAGGGCCGCGCTGACGCGTTCAAAGTGGCGGCGGGCTGGGCTGGTCATCGTTTCTCCTTAACCGTTGATGGCTTTTTCAGAGAGTTCGATGTTTTCCACCAGGCAGCCCGCGCCGAAGTCTTCCACCACGTAGGCGTCGTTGGAGGACTCGTAGTTCTCCACGCGGTTGCGCTTGGGGTTCTCGGTGACGAAGCGGCGGCGGGCGCCGTTCTGCCAGTAGACCGAGAGGTTATCCAGGGTGGTGACCATCAGCGCGTTATCAGGGAAGAAGGGCACATCCATGCCTTGCAGCCCACCGATGCGCTTCTGGCTGATGACCAGATCGGCGGCGAGCTGCTCGCTGGGCGGTAGCTGGTTGAGCAGCGGGAAGTACTTATCCGACATCAGGTTGCGGCCGAGGATGACCACCAGCCCCGGCAGGCGGCGGAACCAGGGGGCGATGAGGCTGTTCACCACGTCGTAGACCAGAGCATCTAGCGTGGCGTAGTCGCCAACAATGCCTCCCGGTGTGGTTTCGCTGGGTGTCGGGTCGATCAGCACTTTGCCGTTGGTTTTACCGCCTGCCATGACGCGTGCTGGTGACTGGGTGCGGTAGTGCTGCAGCCAGCCGATGTTGACGTCTTGCAAATACGGGTTGGCCACCGGGTCGGTTTGCGCCGCGGCGGAGGTGCCGTTGAAGCCGATCATCATGCGGTCCAGCGCCTGCTGACGCACGATGACATCGCGCACCATGGCCTGGAAGTTGGGGAACTTGGCCCAGGCATCCAGCTTGGCGTACCCCAGGTGGGTGTCGAATTCGGTCATTCGGCACTCGTAGCCTTGGGCATCCAGCGTGGTGAGGTCGCGGGTTTTGCGGTCCTGGTTGGCGACGTTGGTACGGGCGGCGATGGGGCCGGTAACGCCGAGGGCGAGCTTTTCGCCTTTCAGCTCATCGACGCCGACCATGTTGATGCGCGAAAGGAAGTCGCTGGATTCCTGAATGCGCTTTTCCAACCGCTGCTGGATGGTGGGGTCGACGGCGAATTTCTGGGTGGCGTCCGGGACGCCGTTGAGCTTCGCCACCTGGGCGGCGAAGTTGTTGAAGTGCTTGCGGGTATCGTTGCGCATGGGCGTCTCTTAGCAGTCGGTTTCGATGTCGGTGTCGCCGCCGGTGGCAGGCGTGCGGGCCGGGCGGTTGGGGGTGCTGTCGAGCTGGGTATAGAGCGCGTCGAACTCTTTTTTCAGGGTCTCGTGGGCGCTTTTGAGCTCGTTGAAGGCGGCTTGCGTGGGGCGCTTTTTCAGGGCGTCGCTGAGTGCCTGGTGTTTTTCCACGAACAGGCCGAGGGTTTCTTCCAGCTCGCTGCGGAAGGCTTCAAAACCGGCGGCGCTTTTGGCATCCTGCTTTTTGAACAGCGCTTTGACCCGCTCGGCCAGCGAAGGGCCTTGCTCTTGCGGTTCATCACTAAACGAGAGGTCGGTTTCCAGCGCTTCGGAGAAGAGGTTCTCCGGGCGCTGTTTGCGGGCGGCCAGCGGGGAGTTTTTGCCCTCAGAGGCGCTGAACTTGAGCATGGAGGTGCCCAGCGAGGCGGGGGAGTCGGTGACCGCCAGGCCGACCAGGTAGGCTTCGCCGGTGTCGGCAAAGTCGAGGTCGATCTCCATGGAGGTGTAGGCCTTCTGGCGTTTTTCGACCATGGCCTTGAGTTCGTCGGTGGGGTCGATCTCGGCATAAAGGCCGAGCTTGCCGTCGTCGTCTTCCTCGGTTTTGAGCGCGGTTACGTCGCCATAGGCTTTGAAGGGGCCTTCCGGCAGCAGGCCTTTGATGTGTTCCATGTTGACCCGGCAGCCGTACTTGGCGGGGTCGAAGTTGGCGGCCATTTGGGTGAGCCATTCGGCGTTGATGGTGCGGCCATCGGTGGTTGCGCCTTCTTTTGCGATACGGTGCCAGGGCATGGTCGGGCCTCGGTGAGTGGGTGGGCGTTTGGCTGCGGTCAGGTTCCCCGCAGTGGGGCCTTGGCTCAATGAGGGCTGGGTGTAAGTAGCGCTACTTACACCGAGCGGGGCGATATTCGCCGTGCCTGCGCGGGTACGCTGGCGGCATGACAGCCCAAGCCCCAATCGACGACGACCAGCACCGCCTTTCTGCCCGCCATCTCTATTGGATGGGGTGGCGGATTGCGCGCATTGCCGAGTTCCTGGATTTGCCCCGGGCAACGATTGATAGCTGGAAAAAGCGCGACGCCTGGGACGAGGCCACGCCGACCCAGCGGGTAGAAGGGGCGCTGGAAGCGCGCCTGGTGCAGCTGATTTGGAAGGAGCATAAAGAGGGCAAGGATTTTAAGGAGATCGACCTGCTGGGCCGCCAGATCGAGCGGCTTGCCCGGGTACACAAGTACCAGGGCAGCGGGAAGGAAGCCGACCTGAACCCCAACATCGAGCGCCGCAACGAGGGGCCGAAGAAGAAGCCCGCCCGTAATGATGTGGGCGATGAGGGGGTGATTCAGATCGTCGAGGCGTTCGAGGCCTCGCTGTTTGATTACCAGCGGGGCTGGTACCGGGCGGGGCAGCATGAGCGCATTCGTAACCTGCTCAAGTCGAGGCAGATCGGGGCGACCTGGTACTTCGCCCGTGAGGCGATTGCCGATGCTATGGAGACCGGCAAGAACAAAATCTTCATGAGCGCGAGTAAGGCCCAGGCGCACATCTTCCGCCACTACATCGTGCAGTTCGTGAAGGAAGTGACCGGGGTGGAGCTCAAGGGCGACCCGATCATTCTCGCCAATGGCGCGGAGCTGCATTTTCTGGGTACCAATGCGAAAACCGCCCAGGGCTACCACGGCGATACCTACCTGGATGAATACTTCTGGATTCATGGCTTCGAGACGTTCCGCAAGGTGACGTCGGGCATGGCCATGCATAAGAAGTGGAAACAGACCTACTTCAGCACGCCTTCCTCGGTAGCCCATGAGGCGTACCCGTTCTGGACCGGCGATCGGTTCAACAAACGCCAGAAGAAAGCCGACCGGGTGAAGATTGATGTGAGCCACGCGGCGCTGAAAAACGGGGCGCGGGGGTCGGATGGCCAGTGGCGGCAGATCGTGACCATTGAGGATGCGATTGCCGGGGGCTGTGACCTGTTCGACATCGACCAGCTGCGCCTTGAATACTCGGATGACGAGTTTGCGAACCTGCTGATGTGCGAGTTCGTGGACGATACGCAAAGCGCATTCCCGCTGGCGATGATGCAGCGCTGCATGGTGGATAGCTGGGATGCCTGGCGGGATCTGAAACCCTTCGCGCCTCGGCCTTATGGCGAGCACCCAGTATGGATTGGTTATGACCCGGCGGGGGATGGTGAGGATGGCGATGGGGCAGGGTTGGTGGTGGTCGCGCCGCCGAAAAATGCGGACAGTAAGCACCGCATCCTGGAACGCCATCGCCTCAAAGGGCGCGACTATGAAGCCCAGGCGGAGTTTATCCGCAGCGTGACTCGCCGCTATAACGTGACCTTTATCGGCATTGATACCTCGGGCCTCGGGGAAGCCGTGGCCCAGCTGGTGGCGAAGTTCTTCCCCACTGTGACCCGCTACCGCTATACCCCGGAAATGAAGTCGCGCCTGGTGATGCAGGCGCAGCAGATCATCAACAAGGGGCGGCTTGAATTCGACGCTGGCTGGGTGGATCTTGCCCAGTCGTTCATGGCGATTCGCCGGGAGCTGACCGCCTCCGGACGCCAGATGACCTACACCGCAGGGCGCAATAACCAGACCGGCCACGCTGACCTGGCGTGGGCGACGATGCACGCTTTACACAATGAGCCCCTCGATGGCCCCGCCGACCATGGCACGGGCCGTTCCCTAATGGAGATGTACGGATGAGCGACGCGGCAGCAAAGCCCCGGGTGCGCGTGCCCGCCTACGTGAAAGACACCGAGACCACCGCCGCGCCTGCCAAAGCGGAAGCGTTCAGCTTCGGCGAGCCGACGCCGGTGATCGATGGGTACGATTTTTTCTACACCGGCTGCTGGATGCTGGGTAATGAGTGGTACGAACCGCCGGTGGATTTTCCGGCGCTGGCCCAGACCTATCGCGCCACGGCGCACCACGGCTCGGCCATTCAGGTGAAGCGCAATATCCTGGTGCGTTCGTTCATTCCCCACCGGCTGTTGAGCCGCCAGGCCTTCAGCGCGCTGGCCACCGACTACCTGGTGTTTGGCAACTGCTACCTGGAGCGGATCTTCGGCCGCTTGGGCAGACTGCTGGCCTTGAAGCCTGCGCGGGCGAAGTACGTTCGCCGTGGGGCGGACCTCAAACGTTATTTCTGGGTGCCCAACTGGTCAGAGCGCAGCGAGTTCGACGAGGGCAGCATCATCCACCTGTTGGAGCCGGATATTAACCAGGAGGTGTACGGCGTGCCGGATTACCTGGGCGCGCTGCAGTCGATCTTCCTGAATGAGAACGCCACGCTGTTTCGGCGCAAGTACTACCTGAACGGCTCCCACGCGGGGTTCGTGATGTACGTCTCCGACGCTGCCCACAACCAGGAAGACATCGACGCCATGCGCACCGCGCTGAAAGAGTCGAAGGGTGTGGGCAACTTCCGCAACCTGTTCCTGTACAGCCCAAACGGCAAGAAAGACGGCATCCAGATCATCCCGATCAGCGAGGTGGCCGCCAAGGACGACTTCGCCGCGATCAAGAACATCACACGCGATGACCAGCTCGCCGGCCACCGCATTCCCCCGCAGCTGATGGGCATCATCCCCAACAATACCGGTGGATTTGGTGACGTGGAAAAAGCCGCGAAGGTGTTTGTCACCAACGAGCTGGAACCGGTGCAAGCGGTGTTCAGTGAAATCAACGACGTGCTGGGGGAGGAGGTGATTCGGTTTCGGGAGTATTCGTTGGAAGCAAGCGCTGTGTAGGGGCTATCCTGGTTATAGGTAGATTGAATAACAATTTGGAGCAGTCGTGGCCCCACAAAACGATACTGATAATTACGTGACATGCCCCGAGTGCAAAGCTCGGGTAAAAGCCCATAGGCTGAAGAAGCATCGCCGCAAGCAACACGACAAAAAACAAGCAAATCCTCAACGGCCGCTTCTGAAGGATATGACGCCAGCCCAGAGAAAAAGATATCTTGATTCCCTAGACAAGCCTGAGCGAGAGTGGAGCTCCGATGTAATGGATCGCGGCATGGTAAGCCTGGGAGGAGGGTACGGACTAGGTCGTAGCCGCAAACATTAATAGCCGCTTCACTGGCGGCTGATCAGCCGGGAAGAGTACCTCACCCAACGTGAGATTGATCCGCGCCACCTGACGGATATCCAGCGGGCGGCACGCTTCTTCTACCTGCAAAAGCTCGCCTTCGGCGGCAAGGTCAGCGGCCAGACATTTGGCACCTCTGCCGTTTCCCCACCACGAATGAACCTGCTGCGAATTGAGGAAGATCTCAGCGCCGCCCACCTGCGCCTGGCTCGTACAGTGGTCGAGCACCTGGACTGGGCAGAGTGCATCAAACGCTATGATCGGGAAGGCACGCTGTTCTACCTCGACCCACCGTATTGGGGAACAGCGGGCTACGGTCGCGACTTCCCGCTGGAGGAGTACTACCGTATGGGTGAGCTGGCCCGAACAGGGCAGGGCCAGTTCGTGATCAGCGTCAACGATACGCCCGAGATGCGTGATGCCTTCAAAGGTCTAGCCATCGAGACAACCGAAATTCGATACACTGTAGGGCAGAAGGCCACAGAGCCGCGGGGGGAGCTGATCATCAGTAACCGCTAGGCCAGTATGGCTCCAAAGCAAAGCCGCCCGATGTGGGCGGCTTCTGTATTAACCCTTGGTACGGCGGGGATCGGAGCTACGAGGGTAGGTCCTCTCCTCCTGGTAAGTCCCATCTTGCTTTCTGATTTTGACTGAGCCTTCCTTGTCCTTCATGTAGTCACGCATTTTGTCCGTGACTGCTTCTTTCGTATCCGCCCGCCTAAGCGCTCGGTCGCTGCCTTCCTTGCCAAATTTCCAGCCCTTGTCATCCTTTGAGATATCGTATTTATCCATTTGGAAAACTCACAGGTTATGGCTTCACTAAACCACCTTAGACTATAAAATCCAGCCTTGCCCACCCCCTGGCGCGCCGTCGACTCCCCGCCCCGCCTGCGCGCTAAACCTGTGTGTTTTTATGCACCCATGCACATGCCATAAGGCCGCGCCGTAACTGGGGCGCACGGCCAAATTGAGTGTGCCCATTTTCATGCGGAATCATGCAAATTTCTTCACACAGCAGGTGAGTGACACAGCCATGAGGTGGAGTTCTAAGAAGCATAGGGGGTGTCGGGAAAAGGTAATCTAGGTGATCAGGCTCTTTTTTGATCATAACTAGCTGATTTTAAATGTTTTATAGATTACCTCTAAAAGGTAATAAAAGGTGATCCAAAAGGTAATATTTGTTTAAGTGATTGATATTGATAGTTTTTCTAAAATGCTCAATTCACCTTTTTAAAAGGTAATGTGGTTACCTATTGATCACCTTTTTATTACCTTTTGAACGACTGTTTTAATTTCATCATTTTCAATGACTTAGGTCGTAATTCTGAGATTGGTTACCTTTATTACCTTTTTCCGAGACCCCCAAACATTCTGGCGTAGCCTTCACACATGATGCGCACGCACACGCGTCACACGCATATCTGTAAGCAGTAGGCGAGTAGAGCAAAAGCGCTATTTTGTTGGCACAAATTTGGTACTTGTTCTGAACGAGAGGCTTAACGGCGGGGTTTCGGTCTAATCCATCATCGGGGCGACGGAGAATCGGCGTGCCATGTCTGCTGGGCTTTGTTTCTTCATATCAATCACTTGCATCATAAGATGCTATCTATAAGTCATGCTCTATGTACCACTAATGTACTAATAGCAAGTTTCTTGCCGTGTAGCGAAAAGCGGTGGTGCACCATGGCTATGTATTCGAAGGGGCATCGTTGACGTGCGATTGTACGCAAGAAGCTATGAACAGTACAAAGCTAAGCTATCTCTGTA
>Ga0208029_1000564_pt1 | contig 21721 bp, 12 predicted proteins | sample MalvireepMed_s12_FD_184242 | JGI IMG/M metagenome (GOLD analysis project Ga0208029, IMG submission 184242) | Marine viral communities from the Global Malaspina Expedition - Malaspina viral metaG DeepMed_s12 (SPAdes) (version 2) | ecosystem: Environmental > Aquatic > Marine > Oceanic | place... | reverse complement strand
AGGGTTTGGAGAGAGTAAATTAAAAAATAAATGCTCAAATGGGGTAAGTTGCAGTGAGGAAGAACATTCCTTAAACCGAAGGTCCAATTTTATCATAGTTGAGAATAAACCAGACTTTTAAATCCTCTAAAATATAGAAAGTGACTGTCTAAAAAAGCATGTTTTTATGACAGTCACTTTTTTTTAATCACTTATCCTAAGAGTGAAATGCATATGTGCTTTAGATAATAATACGAATGTTATAATAATTTCAGAACTTCATTTTCATTCTTTATAAGGTATAAACTAGGAGTTCTATTTTTAAGAATATTTTCGAACAACTTCTGATAAATATGTTGCATACTCCCCAATTTTCTTTCTCGTTTTTTAATTATATAAAATCTAAAATACGTCGAATCTCTTTTGTAATGAAGTATATTCGCCAAAAATAGGTTTAATTGAAAGACAACTAGCCATCGTAAAATTCTTACGAATTTTTACGATAGTATTGATTTTGTTTACTAAATTAGTCGCCAGAACCAAAGTAATAAACCACACCTGAATTATTATATAAAAACGATTAAATTTTTTAATAAAAAGAAGATTAATATTATATAAAATCGGGTTATGAACATATATAGTCAACGCATTGTATAATCTATTGCGTTATCATCAAATGTATATTACACTATTCATTTGGATGCTTGTAATATATTCATCAAACGTATATGGGCAAAGGGTTTATGCTACTACACAACAAAATAGCCATTCACTTTCTGCGAGTATAAGTAATGAGAACAGGGCAATAGATGCAGATTACGCCAACTACTCTACACTAAATATTGGAGTGGGCATTGGTGGACTTTTTTTTGCGCAACAAAATCTTCAGTTTACGGGGGTTCTTCGCCCAAGACCTACCTCTCCTATTATTATAAAGTTTGGATCTACTATAATGCTTTCAGAGCTGACAGACGAAATAGCTATTCAGCGTACCAATGGAGGGATTAATGGAACAGTAGGAACCGCCTATACAAGTACTCCATTGGCAGCCCTCATTACCACAAATGGTGGCGCTAACGCAACAGAAGTTTCAATACCAATTCCTGGATCTAGTGAAGAAAGTGATGGTTTGCGTTTAAGGTTAAGTACTTCTTCACGATTTTCAATATCTGCTAGGCTTTATTACGCTTTTTTCATAGCACCTCCTATTCTTGTAAATACCAGTATCGCTATTTGTGAGGGAGAAATAGGAGCTGTAGGAATAAATAATTTTCAACCCAACTATACCTATAAATTATATGATTCTCTTACAGGTGGAAATCTTGTAGGAAGTAGTACTAGTCAAGTTATTTCTTTTAACGCTGCAAATTTGACGAGTGGGAATTATTATGTAGTAGCTGTTGAAACTGCCACCAATTTTTCATCATCTAGAACTCTTATTCAGATAACAAAATATTTAAAACCAGGGAATCCAGCTATAGAAATCAATATAAATCAGAATTAAATAATTAAGCATTAATCTAAAATGTAAAAAAATGAAAACGTTCAACAAAATTTTATTTACAACTCTTTTGGGAATAGGGTTATTAACCTCATTTCAGAGTTATGCGCAAACTGCGCCAAATCCACAAGCGTCTATTTCAACACCTACACATCTGGATGTTGGAACAATTAATAGTGATGCTACCACCGTAACAGTTATTAATGACGCTGTATTATTTTACAACCCTGCTACAAGTGGCCCTTCAATTACACTAACTGCTAGTTTAGATGATGGAAATGGGAATGTATTCAACTCTTATCAATGGTATTTAGTATTGCAAAATGGGACTGAGAATATAGTATCTGGCCAAACAACTGCAAATTTATCTTTAGCACAGCTTGCTCCTGGATATCATAAATATAGAGTATATGGTTTGGTAAATAATGAAGGAGGAACCGTTATTTGTCAATCCGAAGAATATCAGGATTTAATCCTTTTTGTATTATCGCCTTTAGATATTACTACTACTGTAACTTTAAATGATAATCCGCAAGAGTATTGCGCAAACAATGTGTTTGACACCCCTACAAATCTTTCAGTAACCAATATTACAGCAGATTATAGTGCAAATACAAACGGGTATAGCAATCCTTTAGGGAGTAATTTTGAAGTTAGCTATAATTGGTATGCAGTTTTAGAAGGAGGAACAGCTAATCCAATTAATCTTGAAACCGCTGTAAATAACTATAATATTTCTATAACAGACCCTGGAACCTATACTTTTTATGTGGAAGTTAAGTATGTGGTAAAAACAGATGATGGCACAAGAAGTTATATAACCTATGTTGGAAATATTAAAGATTCTACAGGGGATCCATTTGAAATTACTATAACAGCTGTTCCAGGAGCTCCAACTATTTCAATTGGTAACATTACCAATTAAGAGAGTTCCATAAATTAAAATTTGATTTTGCTATTGTTTTACAATGAATTAATTTATGCAAACTCCTTATTCGTTATATTATTTCAGAATATATCTGGGGATGCTAGTGGTTATTGCAAGTTTTTTTGAGAAAGCGTATGCGCAAGCAGAAAATGAACAAATAACTATTAGTCCTGGAGAATCTGTGCAATTAAATGCTTTTTCAGAAGGCGCTACTTATTATGTATGGTTACGAAATAATGAAGTTATTGAGAATGCAACAAATAGTGTTTATTCAGTAACAAAAGAAGGGATTTATAAGGCTATAGCGTATAACGATTATAACTGTGGGTCGGAGCTGTCAAATAATATTGAAGTTAGGTATAGCAAAACTTCAGAAGAGTTTACAGCGCTTCATTTTTGTGAGAAGGCAAAACCAACTATTATGGAGTTGGATATTGGATTAAATGACTTGATTTGGTATTCAACTAAAGAGCGGAATGTAAGTTTACCTGCAACCACACTTTTGGAAGATGGTAAAATGTATTATGCTTCAAGTCTGAGTTCAGAAGTTAGCTATGCTGTTGAGGTATTTATGGATGCCTGTATAGACATAGCAATACAGAAAGAAGTAGATAAAGTAAAAGTTCCTTATGAAACTATTGTAAACTTTACTATTTCAGTTTTTAATACAACCAATATTCCAGCAATAAATGTTATAGTTAAGGAAGAATTACCATCTGGTTATATTTATCAAGAACATCAATCTAGTGCGGGAATTTATAAGGTTGCAGAAGGTATTTGGAGTATCCCAAAATTAGCATCCAAGGCACAAGAAAATTTAAAGATAAAAGTGAAGGTTGCTAATAAAGGCGATTATCTGAACCAAGTAAGCTTAGTTTATTCAGAACCAGAAGATTTTGAAATACAAAACAATGTTTCAACTGCTTCTGTAAATCCGTTAGGCATAATAGTACATGATATTTTTACTCCCAATAATGATGGAATGAACGATACTTTTGTAATTGATTCTATAGATAACTATCCAGAAAATGTACTTAAAATTTATAACAGATATGGGACGTTAGTATATCATAAAAAAACGTACGATAATAGCTGGGATGGATTTATTAATGTAAATGGAATGCTTAATAAAAACGAACGTCTGCCTCCAGGAGTATATTTTTATAATTTAGCTTTAGGAAGCGATACTGAACCAATAATAGGTTGGATTTTTATAGGATATTAAGAGCTTCATTTTTTTCTAAGAGTATTTATAAACTGTTATTCATTAATTTTTAAGGATATTGATTGTCGATAAATTTTAAGGAGTTTCCTCAACTAATTAATACAATGATTATATATATGATATATGTCATAAGAGGAGGTAGAATAGATGTATAGTTTTGGCATTAGTATTGATTTTATAAGAACTAAATAAATTTATGAAGGTTAAAAACTATAAAATTCAGTATATTTATTTGTAAATAATTGATATAAAGCGTATTAAATAATAAAGAAAAGTATTATGATTATTAGAAAAATAGTATTAGCTGTATTTGCTACAGCAATGATTGTGGCTTGTGGCGATAAAAAAGGAGAAAAAAACAGTAGTGAAAGTGAGTTTACTAGGGTTGGAGAACCAGAGAATATGGAAGTAGAAGTGGTTGAAAATTATTTTCCAAAGAAAGAAATTACACCAAATGTAATTCAATTTTATACTATTGACAATGAAAAAGAATTTAATCAAAAATTTGGGGTAGCTAAAACCATGAATAATAAAGTAACTCCAATTGATTTTAGTAAGAATAGAGTAGGGGTTATTATTTTACCAGAAACCAATAAAAAAACAACTATAGAAATTGAGGATACAGAAAGAATAGGTTCTGGAGCTGTTATTGAATATGAAATTACAGAAGGCGAAGAACAATCGTTTAGTACAACTCCAGCTCTTATATTTAAGCTTCCAGGAGATAACCGTTTAAAAACAATCGAATTTAAAGCGGGGAAAGAAGTTAATGTTATTGGGGTTTCCGAAAAATAATCAAATCATTTATATAAATAAAATAAGGCTGTCTAGATATTTAGGCAGCTTTTTTGTTGTTTAAAGAATATGCTTTAATCCCGCATTGTGGGTTTTATTCCCAGAGCCTGTCCTGAGTATCTTGAAAAGTTCTACGTCGAAATGGATTAAATTATTTTCCTTTGAATACCTCCTAGGCTCACCTTGAGTTAGTTTATTGTGATATATATTTTTATTTTTTTAAATGAATATGGTTGTATGGTGGGTATTTTTAGACAAATTTAGTTTTCGTTTAAATCAATTTAGTAAGTTTTACTATATTTAATCCAAATGAGTAAACCATCCTATTATAATTAATTATGAACAGAAGAAAATTTATCAAACAAACTGGACTTGTAACAGCTGGGGTATATACCTTGAGCACTTCAAATTTAATGGCAAGTATTGTAAATAATAAATCCATTAATCCATTTGGAGTGCAGCTATATAGCGTTAGAGATGTATTGCCAGATGACCCAAGAGGAGTAATGACCAAATTGGCAAAAATGGGGTATAAACAGTTTGAAAGTTACAGTGGAGAAAAAGGATTTTTATGGGGACTTTCTCCAAAAGAAATGAAGGTTTTTTTAGGAGATATTGGGGTTGATATGGTGAGTACCCATTTTAATTATCTTGATGTGGTTAACAATTCAGATACATTAAAAATGAATATAGAAATGGCCAAAGGTGCTGGTCTAAAATATATGCTTTGCCCATATCTTGGTCCTCAAAAAAGTTGGGATGAGTGGAAGCAAGTTGCAGATAACCTTAATAAAGTAGGGGAAGAGGTTAGTAAAGCTGGATTAAAATTTGGATACCATAATCATGATTATTCGTTCAAACCTTTAGAAGGAAAACTTCCTCAAGATTATCTAATTGAAAATACAGATCCAAACTACGTAATGTTTGAATTAGACCTTTGTTGGATTGATGTAGCGGGTGTAGATACAGAAGATCATTTAAAAAAATATGGCGATCGTTATGAATTATGTCACATTAAAGATTATACAATCAAAGACGGGAAACCGTTGCAAAACGATTTAGGAAAAGGTACTGTAAATATTAAAGACACTTTAAACGCTGCCTTAAAAAGTAATATTAAATACTATATAGTAGAACAAGAAGAATATCCAAACTCTTCATTAGAGAGTTTAGAATATGATGCTAAATATATGGAACTTCTTAGTCTGTAGGAGTATCAAAAATTTTATCTTAAAAAAAATGGCTGTATAAGAAAGTACCTAAGCTGTATGTGTTATCTAACTTATATTGTTATAGGCGCATGTTTTGTCGTCAAAAACTGGGATTGTCTTGTTGTCAAACCGAGCTTGTTTTGTTTTTAAATTTGGCTTGTCCTGTTTTCAAACTGATTTTTCTTTTTGTAAGCTGAGCTTGTTTTGTTTTCAAATTGGGCTTGTCCTGTTGTCAAACTGAGCTTGTCTTGTTTTCAAACTAATTTTTTCTTTTTGTAAGCTGAGCTTGTCTTGTTTTCAAATTGGGCTTGTCCTGTTGTCAAACTGAGCTTGTCGAAGTTTAGCTACTAACTCTCAATAAAATCCTTCGACAAGTTCGACAACTACAAATTACTCTTTAAACGACCACTTTTTCTTGATTTTAAACCCTTATATTCAGGTATTTCTTTCCAATAGCTATAATTCTTTCTTACAGCAAATTACCTTATTTCTTTCAGTATAAAATAAAACATCTATTACAACTAATAGGCAGCATTTCTATTAGGAGTCATTAATGTCCGTAAGAAATACAAGAACGCTTTGCTGTAAGAAAAAACAAAGACTAAATATTAACTATCATAAAATAAGTAGTTTAAATAAATAACATTCCTACAATCTTCTTTTTATTCATTTTTATTAATAGCAAGTGGCTATTTTGAAAACCTCATTTAAACCTAGATATAAGTAGCGTCCAATAAATTTCGTTAACCTTTATCGCACAACAATAATTAGGAATTAATTATTCATCATAAATAAGGTTCGTACACATTATAAATGTTAAAATAACACTTTTTTAATTATTTCTATTGTTTTTTTAAAAGTAAATTATACATTTACAAAACCTACGATGTTAAATTTCTGTTATATTAAAAAATTCAATCGATTGAATTTGAGGTATAATCGAATAAACGTTAAATAATTATTAATAAACTAACTAAGAAATGAAAACAAAAAAAACTAACAAAAGTTATTTCTTTTGCTGTTTTCTCTATTTACTAATAGGGATAACCTCTATAACAGCAGCAGAAAGGAATTCTAATCTAATGCAAACTCCAATTAGTGGAACTGTAACTTCTGGTACCGATAATGCCCCATTGCCTGGGGTTAGTGTGGTAGTAAAAGGAACCAATAATGGAGTTGTAACCGATTTTGATGGATTCTATGAATTGAGTGGGGTAGCACCAGATGCAATTTTAGAATTTTCTTACATAGGTTTTAAAACACAATCTATTTCGGTAAATGGAAAAACAACTTTAAATGTAACATTAGAGGAAGATTTAGCACAATTAGACGAAGTAGTTGTAGTAGGTTACGGAACCCAAAAACGTTCCGATGTAACTGGATCTGTTTCTTCGGTTCCAGAAGATAGGCTTGAAAATCTTCCTGTTACTAACGTTACTCAAGCTATCCAAGGTACAACAGCAGGACTTAATATTACAGAAGGTTCTTCGGTTCCAGGAAGTACTGGTTCCATACAAATTAGAGGGGTTAACTCCATTAACGCCAATACGAGTCCGTTTATAGTAGTAGATGGAACTCCATTTTATGGCTCGATGAACGATATTAATACCCGAGATATTAAATCTATAGAAATTTTAAAAGATGCATCTGCAGTGGCTATTTATGGTACACGTGGTTCTAATGGGGTTATTTTAATAACAACCAAAAGAGGGGTAACTGGGAAACCAACCATTAATTATTCTGTTTACACAGGACTGGAGAGTATCTCTCATGTTTTACAGCCTAGAAGTCCAGAAGCTTATGTTCAAAAGTATCAAGATTACATGACAGCGCGTGGTTTGGAACAAACAGGGGTTTTATTAAACCAATCTGAAATTGATAATTATAATGCGGGAAGAACTACAGATTGGGTTGATGAGACTACACGTGCAGGTTCAATTCAAGAACATAATTTAAGCATCCGAGGAGGTTCTGAAACCGCTAAATATTTTGTATCAGGGAGCTTTTTGGATCAAGATGGGGTGATAAAAGGATACGAATTTCAAAAAGTTAATTTACGGACCAATTTGGATTTAGACGTAACAGATTTCTTGAAAGTAGGAATGAATGCCTTTTATGCTAATAATGATTTTGGTGGGGGTAGAGCAAACCTTTTAAACGGCTCTGCCATGAGCCCTTATTCGGTTCCTTATGACGAAAATGGAAACTATGTTATTTTCCCAATGGCTCCAGAGCAGTTGTGGGAAAATCCATTGCTTGGTTTAACAACAGATAGAGTTCAAAAGGATAAAAACCTTTCTGGAACAGTATATGCCGAACTTACTCCTAGTTTTGTTAAAGGACTTAAATACAGGGTAAATGCTTCTTATACAAGCAATCCATATCATTATGCTAATTATGAAGGAAGGGCTGCTAACGACCAAAATGGGACAGCCACCATTACCGATTCAGAAGAAACTAACTGGGTAATTGAGAACATATTAACTTATAGTAAAGATTTTGGAAAGCATCATATAGATTTAACAGCATTGTATAGTGCGCAAAAAAATGAGTTTTTCGAATCTTCTGCTACTGGAGTTGGATTTATAAATGATGAACTTTCTTATAACAATATAGAATCTGCACAAAATATTTCTGCTTCTTCGCAAAGTTGGGAATCTACTTTATTGTCTCAAATGGGAAGGATAAATTATTCTTATGACAGCAGATACTTACTAACATTAACTGCCAGAAGAGATGGTTATTCTGCATTTGGAGCAAATACAAGTAAATATGGGGTGTTTCCTTCTGTAGCATTAGGATGGAATATTCATAATGAGAATTTTTTAGAAGACTCTAAAACATTGAATCAGTTAAAACTGAGGTTGTCGTACGGGGAAACTGGAAATCAGGCGGTAGATGCTGGACAAACAGTAACAACAGCGGGTACTGTTTTATATCCTTTTGGAGGAAGCGCTTTAATAGGGACTTATATAAATGGTTTAGGAAATGCTAATTTAAATTGGGAAACTACTTCTTCTTTTAATGTTGGTCTTGATTTTGGTTTATTTCGTAATAGAATTTCAGGAAGTATTGAAGCTTATAGAAGTAAAACTAGAGATATTTTATTGCGAAGAAGTATTCCTGCAATTACTGGTTCCGATCAGATTTGGGATAATTTAGGAGAAATGCAAAACACAGGTTTTGAATTTACGTTAAGTACAAAGAATATTCAAAATGAAAATTTTCAGTGGGAAACCAATATTAATTTTTCAACTTTTAAGAACGAATTGTTGGAAATTTATGGAGATGGAGAAGATGATATAGCTAATAGATGGTTTATAGGAAAACCCCTAAACGCAATATACGACTATAAAATGGTCGGAGTTTGGCAAGAAGGAGAAGATCCTTCTGGCGTTGATCCTACTGCACAACCTGGAGATATTAAATTTGCCGACCTTAATGGAGATGGGGTAATAGACCCTGAAAACGATAGAACGTATTTAGGAACTAGTTTACCAGATTGGACTGGAGGAATTACTAATACCTTAACTTATAAAAACTTAACATTTAGCTTTTTTATTCAAACGTCTCAAGGAGTGTTTAAAGGGAATCCAGATATAAATTATGGAGATGAAGCTGGCCGTAGAAATACACCAGAAGATGTTGGATATTGGACACCAGAGAACCAAAGTAACGAATGGCCTTCTATTGGCTATAGAAACACAAGAGGATATGGTTACCCTAGAGATGCCAGTTATGTTAGAATTAAAGATGTGAGATTGAGTTATAGAATTCCAAGGAAACATTTGGAGAAATATGGAATTAATGACTTGATGTTTTATATAGCAGGAAGAAACCTATATACTTTTACAGATTGGATTGGATGGGATCCTGAGAGTGACCAAACGTATAGAGGAAGCGAAAACTGGACAAATAATTACCCAGTAGTGAGAACCATATCATTAGGTCTAAACCTTTCACTTTAAAACAGAGTGCGAGTTATGAATTTCACAAAGAACAACATTATAAAAGGCAATAAAATGAAAAAATATATCAATAAAACACTATTCTTAATAGGAGTATTGACCTTGGTCTTTACTTCTTGTAGTGACTCTTTTTTAGATGAAGAAGTAGAATCTTCCTATACCCCAGAGTCTCTTAACGATGAACTAGGTTTCGAATCGGCTATAATTGGATTATACCAACAAATGAGTACGCTTTATACTAGAAGTTCCGATCAAGGTTGGGTTGGAGTATGGCAAGTAGGAACAGATATCGTTTGGCCAACACAACCACAAGGAATAGAGGTTCCTTATTATGAATACGATTTGTTAACTGCAGACGATAATGCTGCTTACCAAACATGGAATTTTGCATATAATATGATTGAAAATGCCAATAGTATTATCTACAATGTTGAAAATCCAACTGGGGAAGCACTAAATATAGCTGAAGATGATCGGAAAAAAATAAGTGCTGAAGCTCGCTTTTTTAGAGGGTATGCATATAATTTATTGGCAACTTTATACGGAGGAGTTCCTTTGGTTACCGACCCACTTTCGGAACCTAAAACAGATTTTGTTAGGGCGCCAATAGAAGATATAAATGCTTTAATTGAAGAAGATTTAATGTATGCTTCTCAAAATCTTCCGCAGATAGATAACACTCCTGAAGAATCGCGAGTAAGTAGATATGCTGCAAATCAGCTTTTTGCTGAATTTTATTTACGTATTGGACAAGCAAAAAAAGCAGAAGATCAAACAAATCTTATAATTAATAGTGATAGATTTGACTTGGTAGACGAAAGATATGGTGTAAAAGCCGATCAACCTGGCGACCCATTTGCAGATATGTTCTATAAAGGAAATCAGCGTCGTTCTCAAGGAAATTCAGAAGCTATTTGGGTTTTAGAAAACGAGAATCCAAGCGACGTTCGTGGAGGAAGCTCGGGGAATCCACAACAAAGACGTGTATGGGGAGCTGGTTACCATAATAGAAACGGGATGTTACCTGCCGATTCTCTTGGAGGAAGAGGAATAGCACGGATTAGATTAAATAATTGGGTTTTATACAATCTTTATGATGATACAGATATGAGAAATTCAAAATACAATATTCACAGAAGGTTTACATATAACAATCCTGATTTTGAATTGTATGGAGAAGATGTGCCTTATTCAGGACCTGATACGTTGTTTATCATCAATCCATATACTTTAAAATGGGGGCATTTTGACCCAAGAGACACCTTTGGTTTTGGGATGTGGAAAGATTTTATTTTGATGCGTTTAGGAGAAACTTATTTGTTAAAAGCTGAAGCTCAGTTTAGACAAGGAGATTTAGCAGGGGCTGCTACAACTATTAATATTCTTAGAGATCGAGCTAATGCGCCAACGGTAAGTGCTTCGGATATTGATTTGGATTTTATTTTAGATGAACGTGTTCGAGAACTTTTAGCTGAAGAAAATAGAAGAATAACACTAATGAGAACTGGTACTTTGGTTGAAAGAGCAAATAGATTAAATAACGATGCTCCTAGCGGAATGCAAATTCAAGGACTAACAGATAAAAATCTTTTGTTTCCAATTCCTTTGAGAGAAATTCAATTAAATAAAGACGGAGATTTAAAACAGAATCCAGGATACTAAATACATAACAAGAATGATAATACGCATTGCAGTTTTAATAATTTATATAATTCCTTTTTTAGGCTTGACAAATAGTGTCAAGCCTAATGAGGTATTAAAAGACACTACAGATAGGGCTTATTTTGTTCAAATGATGAATAAAATAGCCTATCCAGTAATAAAAAGTCTGAGTGAAGATAAGTTAAAAGAAAAAATGCCAGTAGAAAAGGCTATAAATCCTTATGGTGGAAGAGAACAGGTAACATATTTAGAGGCTTTTGGGAGAACGCTTGTAGGAATAGCTCCTTGGTTAGAATTAGGACCCGATGCTACCGAAGAAGGAAAGCTTAGAGAAGAGTATATACAATTATGCGTAAAAGCAATAGACAATGCTACTAACCCTTCTGCTAAAGATTATATGAACTTTACTGAAGGAGGACAACCCCTTGTAGATGCTGCCTTTTTAGCTGAAGCTTTAATAAGGGCACCTCATCAATTATGGGATAATTTAACTGCAGAAACTCAACAAAATGTATTAAGAGAATTAAAGAAAACAAGAACTATTTCTCCTCCTTACATGAATTGGTTGCTTTTTAGCGCTACCGTAGAAGCTGCTTTGCTAAAATTTGGTGGAGAAGCAGATATGATGCGAATGGAATATGCGCTTTTTAAGCATGACGAATGGTATCTAGGAGATGGGATGTATGGAGATGGTCCAGATTTTCATTGGGATTATTACAACAGCTATGTAATTCAACCTATGATATTAGATGTTCTTTTAGTTTTAGAAGAAAAAAAAGAAGAATTAAAGTATTGGCGGTATAAAAATAAATTTATTGATAGAGCCAATGTATTTATAGAAAGAGCGCAGCGTTATGCAGCCATACAAGAACGACTTATTTCTCCCGAAGGGACATTTCCTCCTATAGGTAGGTCTTTGGCATACCGTTGTGGAGCATTTCAGCTATTGTCGCAAGTAGCGTTGATGCAAAAATTACCAAAAAATATTAATCCAGCTCAAGTTCGATCAGCTTTATTAGCGGTAATAAAAAATCAGATGGAGGCTCCTGGAACTTTTGATGAAAACGGATGGCTTCAAATTGGATTTTATGGAAAGCAAAAGGAGATAGCAGAACCTTATATTTCTACAGGAAGTTTATATTTATGTAGTACTGCTTTTTTAGTTTTAGGCTTACCACAGCAAACTCCTTTTTGGGCTGCACCTTCTGCCAATTGGACGCAAAAAAATATTTGGAGCGGAAAAGAAGCTAAAATAGACCATGCCTATAGTGGGAATTATCATAAAAACGAAGATAACTGGGAAACTGTAACCGACAGTAGTTCATTTTTAAGTAAGAAAGAATTTAGCAAGCATTGGAATTATTTTTATCCGTGGGGAACAGATCATAACGGTACTGCTAGAATGTATAAATCCAATGTTTCTTTAAATGATGGAGTATTGGAATTAAAAGCAGAAAGAACTTCAAAAAATGAGGGTAAAAGTAAGTCTTCTCCTCATTTAGAAATAAAATATAAATCTGGTGCTATTCATGCAAAACATAAAATTGTGGTGAATAAAGCATATCCAGAATATGAAGTTACAGGAGAATTTAAAGCCCCAATCTCAAGTGGAACATGGCCAGCATTTTGGTTAACAGCAGTAGATGGTTGGCCGCCAGAAACGGATATTTTGGAGTTTAAAGGTGATGATGTCAATTGGCAAAATACATTTTTAACACCGCAAAATGTAACTACTATAAAAAAGAAAATTCCAGATGCTTCTAAAGAATGGCATACATATACTGCCAAACTCAAAAGGGTAGACAACACACACACAACAATTACCTATTTTATTGATGGAAAACAGACGGGAGTTCATTACACAGATTTTACTGATAAACCTCTTTGGTTAATTATAAATTTACAGATGGAAGGATCTTCAGGGAACGCAAATGGTTTGGAACAAGCTTCCTATTTCAGTAAAAATGTGACTATAAAAAGAATTTCAGCAAAATGAATTCATCATTCTTAACTCTTCATAAATTAATCGTTTTATTATTAGGTTTTACTTTTATTGGTTGTAACTCTTTAAAAGTGGAAGAATCGGTTGTGGGATTGGGCTGGAGTAATAATTCAGTAAATACAGTTGTTTTTAGAAATTCTGCTGTGGTGAGCACGAACGAGTATCAATTTACAGCATATTACAATCCTGAGGGTTATTTAATATTAGCAAAGCGAAGATTAAATAGTAATACATGGAAAATTAAGAAGACTGCCTATAAAGGAAATGTAAAAGATGCTCATAATACCATTAGTATTGCTATGGATGCCGATGGATTTTTGCATGTTTCATGGGATCAACACAATACAAAACTTCGCTATGCAAGAAGTAAGTTCCCCTTAGAATTAGAGCTGACAGAGGAATTATCTATGACAGGGCTTCAGGAAGATAAAGTAACCTATCCTGAGTTTCATAATTTACCAAATGGAAAGTTACTTTTTTGTTATCGGTCGGGAGAATCTGGTCGTGGAAATATGGTTATTAATAGCTATGATGTTGAAACTAATAAATGGACACAATTACAAAATAATCTGTTAGATGGAGAAGAGAAAAGGAGCGCCTATTGGCAAACCGCAATAGATAGTTTAGGAAACATCCATTTGTCTTGGGTATGGAGAGAAACTTGGGATGTATCTTCTAATCATGATATGTGTTATGCCATATCAAGAGATGGTGGGATAACATGGGAGCAATCAAATGGAAAGAAATACGAGCTTCCAATTACTCAAGAAACGGCAGAAATAGCTTGGGAAATACCTCAAAAAAGTAGCTTAATTAATCAAACCTCCATGGTAGTAGACAAAGAGGGAGTTCCATATATTGCTACTTATTGGAATAATGATAAATCTCCTCAATATAAAGTAGTCTATTTAAAAGATAAACAATGGAAACTTTTAAATACAGATTTTCGTAAAAGTAGTTTTTATTTAGGCGGCGGCGGAACAAAAAGAATTCCTATTTCTCGACCTAAAATTATTATAGATTCAGAAAGAATCCATTTATTATTTAGAGATGAAGAAAGAGGAAATAAAATTTTATTAGCTTCCACATTAAAGAATTCAATCCAATGGAATTTAAAGGAAATTTCTAAAGAGTCTGTTGGACAATGGGAACCCAATTATGATGTAGATTTATGGGAAAAAGAAAAGGTTTTACATATTTTTTCTCAAAAAGTTACCCAATTAGATGGAGAAGGGGTTTCTGAAACGGAACCACAACTAATAAAAATAATTCAAATAAAAAATATTGCAGACTAATACTATTAACAACTAAAATAAGCCATGAAAAAATTATTATTTACAGTACTTTCTATACTGACTCTTGCTGGATGTAAAGAAAAAACACAAAAAGAAGAAATTGAAAGGGACACCCTTGATGTAAAAATAGATTCTACATTTCAAACAGCTGTTAAACAATACAGATACTTAAGTAATCAAGTTACATTAGGTGAATATCCAAAAACTTTTTATAAAGATAAAGAAGGTCTGGAAACAAGTAATTCAGGTTGGTGGTGTAGTGGTTTTTTTCCTGGAACGTTATTTTATTTAGACGAAGCAGTTGGCGCTCAAGATTTAAAAGAAGAAGGAGTAGCAATATTAGAAGATTTAAAAAAGGAGCAGTTCAATACCTCTACACACGACCTTGGTTTTATGATGTATTGTAGCTTTGGAAATGCAGAACGTTTAGCGCCTAAAAAAGAATATGAAGAGATATTGATGAACAGCGCAAAATCGTTATCAACTCGATACAATGATACAGTTCAAGCTATTCGCTCATGGAATAGTGCGCCATGGAATAAAGCAGGAGAAGACGACCTAGTGGTTATAATAGATAATATGATGAATCTAGAATTATTGTTTTGGGCAACAAAGCACAGTGGAGATAGCACATATTATGATATTGCAGTAAACCATGCTAATACAACTATAGAAAATCATTTTAGAAAAGATTATAGCTCTTATCATGAGGTTATTTATGATGAGCTTACTGGTAAGGCTAAATTAAAAATCACAAATCAAGGAGCAGCAGATTCTTCAGCTTGGGCTAGAGGACAAGCATGGGGGTTATATGGTTATGTGGTAATGTATAGAGAAACTAAAGACAAAAAATACTTAGAACAAGCCAAAAACATTGCAAATTTTTTATTGAACCATCCTAATCTTCCAAAAGATAAGATTCCGTATTGGGACTTTAATGCTCCTAAAATACCAAATGCATTGAGAGATTCTTCTGCCGGAGCTATTATAGCTTCAGCATTAATAGAACTTAGTACGTATACTACAGGAGAAATTTCTTCTAAATATTTAAACGATGCAAAAGTGATGTTAAAGAGTTTACTTTCATCAGAATATATTGCAGAAGTAGAAACAAATGGAGGTTTTATATTAAAACACGGGGTGGGTAATATGCCAAATAACACAGAGGTAGACACTCCGCTTTCTTATGGAGATTATTACTTAATTGAAGCAATGTTGAGATATAAAGAATTAAATAAATAATACATGATTAAAATGAAAAATATTTTTGTTGTTTTATTGCTATTAACTGTAAATATGATGAGCTCACAGCAACAGCAAAATGAATGGGAAAATCCCACTATAATTGATAGAAATAAAGAAGCTGCACATGCCCAATTTATAGTTTTTAAAAATAAAGAAACTGCATTATCGGGTAAGGAAACGGCATCTAGTTATTACAAGAGTCTCAATGGGAAATGGAAATTTAATCTTGTTAAGAAACCAGAAAATAGACCAGAGAATTACTATGAAGTTAATTTAGACGATTCTCAATGGAAAGAAATTAAGGTGCCTTCCAATTGGGAACTCGAAGGGTTTGATATTCCTATATACACCAATATAACATACCCTTTTCCTAAAAATCCTCCTTTTGTAGATAATAAATATAATCCTGTTGGAAGCTATAGAAAAACATTTTCTATTCCAGAAAATTGGAGTGATAAAGAAGTGATATTACATTTTGGATCTATTTCTGGATATGCAAAAGTGTATTTAAATGGAAAAGAAGTAGGAATGACAAAAGCTTCCAAAACGCCAGCAGAATTTGATATAACTAAATTCTTACAAGAAGGTGAAAATTTAGTAGCAGTACAGGTTTACCGTTGGCATGATGGAAGCTATTTAGAAGATCAGGATTTTTGGAGATTAAGTGGGATTGAACGTAATGTATACCTACAAGCATTGCCAAAATTAACAGTTTGGGATTATTTTGTAAATGCCAATTTAGATAAAACCTATACCAATGGGGAGTTAGAAGCAACAATAAACCTAAGATCTTTTACTAAGAATACTAAAATAAAAGGAAAAGTATCATTTACGTTATTGGATGTTGAGAATAATGAAGTTTATTCAGAAACAAAATTTGTTGACAATAAAACTAATATTACCTTCAAAAAAACACTAAAAAACATTGCAAAATGGAGTGATGAAACTCCAAATTTATACACCTATATAATTCAATTTAAAGGTAACGAAACTGATGAAAATACAATTACGGCTAAAACTGGATTTAGAAGTGTTGAGTTAAAAAATAGTCAGTTGTTAGTAAATGGAAATGCCATTAATGTACATGGAGTTAATCTGCATGAGCACCATGGTATAAAAGGGCATGTGCCAGATGAGGAAATGATGCGTAAAGATATTGAGTTGATGAAAAAACACAATGTAAATGCCATCAGAATGAGTCATTATCCACATGGAAATTTACTTTATAAGTTATGTGATGAATACGGAATGTATGTTGTAGACGAAGCAAATATTGAAACTCACGCAATGGGAGCAGAGTGGCAAGGTAATTTTGACAAATCAAAACATCCAGCGTATCTTCCAGAATGGGCGCCCGCACATTTGGATAGAATTAAAAGAATGGCAGCACGAGATAAAAATCACCCATCAATTATTATATGGTCTATGGGGAATGAATGTGGAAATGGCCCCGTATTTTATGATGCATATAAATGGCTAAAAGACTTTGACTCGTCTCGTTTGGTAATGTTTGAGCAAGCAGGAGAAAATGAAGATACCGATATTGTGAGTCCTATGTATCCAAGCATGAAAAATATGCAAAAATATGCTGAAGCTACAGATAAAACTCGTCCGTATATAATGTGTGAGTATAGTCATGCTATGGGGAATAGTAACGGAAATTTTCAAGAGTATTTTGATATTATTAATAACAGTCCGCATATGCAAGGAGGTTTTATTTGGGATTGGGTAGACCAAGGATTAAAAGCCGAAGAAAACGGAGAAGAATTTTGGGCTTATGGAGGAGATTTAGGAGGCGAGAACCTTCAGAACGATGAGAATTTTTGTGCAAACGGATTAGTAACAGCCGATAGAAAAGTACATCCTGGAATTTATGAAGTCAAAAAAGTCTATCAGAATATTAAATTCACTTTAAAAGAAAATGGAAAGCTTGAAATTAAGAACAAGTATTTCTATACCAATCTAAACAATTTTACCTTTGAGTGGGAATTATTAAAAAATGGAGAAAATATAGCATCGGATATTTTAAATATTGATGTGGAACCATCTTCATCAAAATTAATTTCATTACCTCTTGATAAAATAGAAGAAAAAGGAGAGTATTTCTTAAATGTTTTTGCATACACCAAAAATGCTGGTGCGCTTATTCCAAAGCATCATGAATTGGCGAGAGCTCAATTTAATATAGGAAAACAAACATATTTTACGCAAACTGAGTTAAATCATCAGAAAAAAATAAAATATACTCAGAAAGGGGATGTATTATCATTTGAAGCAGCAAATATAGAAGGTGTATTTAATTTGAAAGAAGGAAAGCTAACTTCTTATCATCTTAAAAATAAAAAAGAAATAATAGAATCTTTTCCAACTCCATACTTTTGGAGAGCTCCTACAGATAATGATTTTGGAAATCAAATGCAGGAAAAATTAGCGGTATGGAAAAATGCTCATAAAGCGGAAATCACAGGAGTTACCGTTGGAAAACAAACCGATAATGGGTTACCTATTGAAGTGAAAATGCAGCTTAAAGATGTTGAAGTTTCTTATGCAGTGGAATACTTACTTCTTAATTCTGGAGCTATAAAAGTTACAGCATCCATGGATATGAAAGATAAAGAACTTCCAGAATTACCACGTTTTGGAATGCGTTTAGAGCTTGCTGGATTGTATGATGGTTTAAGTTATTACGGACGCGGACCATGGGAAAATTATTCCGACAGAAATACCTCTTCTTTTTTGGGTGTTTATAAGGCAAAAGTAGCAGATCAGTTTACTTGGGAATATATAAGACCTCAAGAAAACGGGTATAAAACAGATGTTCGCTGGTTAAAATTACTTAATAATGCTGGGGAAGGAATTGAATTTACTGGAGCACAACCTTTAGGATTTAGCGCTTTGAATGTATCTACAGAATCATTAGATCCAGGAAAAACAAAAAATCAGCGTCATACTACAGATGTGCATCCACAAGACAAAGTGTTTTTACATTTAGATTACAAACAAAGAGGACTTGGAGGAGATAATAGTTGGGGAGCTTTGCCACACAAACCTTATAGGCTATTGGATACAAAATACACATATTCTTATACCATAAGTTTAATTAATGAGTAGGATGATGAGAAATAGGTCTATAATTTTATTGCTAGCATTTATAGTTATTTCTATAATTAATGCACAAGAAAAGGAGTTTAAAAAATGGACTGTAACTCCTCCAATGGGATGGAATAGTTGGGATTGTTATGGGCCTACTGTTACAGAAAAAGAGGTCAAAGCAAATGCCGATTATATGGCAGAACACTTAAAATCTAGTGGATGGAAATATATTGTTGTAGACATTAGATGGTTTGTAGAAAATACCAAAGCAAATGGGTATAATCAAACCGATCCTATTTATGTTTTAGATGAATATGGTAGGTATCAACCTGCTGTTAATAAGTTTCCTTCTGCAAAAAATGGAAAGGGATTTAAAGAATTGGCAGCTTATATCCACAGCAAAGGGCTCAAGTTTGGAATACATATTATGAGAGGAATTCCTACAAAAGCAGTTCATGATAAATTGCCTATTAAAGGAACTAATGGAATTACAGCCGATAAAATTTATTCTACGGAAAATCAATGTAAATGGTTAAAAGACAATTATACCATTGTTGCAAGTAAACCAGGAGCGCAAGAATATTATAATTCTCTATTTGAAATGTACGCTGCTTGGGGTGTAGATTTTGTTAAGATAGACGATCTTTCTGCTCCAATCTATCATAAAGAGGAAATAGAATTGATACGAAATGCCATTGATAACTCTGGAAGGGAAATAGTATTAAGTACCTCTCCAGGAGAAACTCCTGTAGCAAGCGCCAATCATGTGAGTGAGCATGCAAACATGTGGCGAATGGTGAATGATGTTTGGGACAAATGGGACGATCTTACTCATTTAATGAAAGTAAGCAAAGATTGGTATCCTTATATCGGAAATGGAACTTGGCCTGATTGTGATATGATTCCTTTGGGAAGAATATCCATTCGTGGAGAAAGAGGTTCTGATAGAATGACAAGACTAACAAAGGATGAACAATATAGTTTAATGACATTTTTTACAATTTTTAAATCGCCATTATTTTTTGGGGGAGATTTACCAAGTAATGATGATTTTACCTTGTCGCTATTAACTAATGCAGAAGTGTTGAAGGTTCATCAACTGGGAACCGATGTTAAGCAAATTCGAAATACTTCAAAAGAAGTAATTATAAGCGCAACAAATAAAGAGAATACCCATAAGTATTTGGCTGTTTTTAATATTGACGATAATGAACCGCAAACTATAGAGATCGATTTGGATAGCATTGGGATTAATAAGCTTAAAACGGTTAAAAACCTTTGGTCTGGAGTCACTTCAAAAGTAGAGGAACGTATATATAAAGTAACGCTTCAGCCACATCAATCGCAGTTACTTTCTTTTTACACTAATTAATTTTTAGACTTAATTATAAAATGCAAATCATGATAAAATACCTTTTTAGTATGCTGTCGTTACTTTTTACCTGTATTACATTTGCTCAGGGAAAGCATCAAATTTTGGAAAAGGATTACAAAGCATATTTGTTTACATATTTCACTGGAAATAATGTGGAAGATGAAGCTATTCATTTTGCCATTAGCCCAGACGGATATAATTATTATGCCCTAAATAATAATAAACCAGTATTAAACTCTAAAGAAATAAGTTCTACGGGAGGAGTTAGAGATCCGCATATTTTAAGGAGCGAAGATGGGAGTTATTTTTATATGGTAGTAACAGATATGACTTCATACAAAGGATGGAGTTCCAATCGAGCTATGGTATTGTTGAAGTCTAAAGATCTTATAAACTGGACTTCTAATGTGGTAAATATTCAAGAACGTTTTTCTGGTAATGAAGACTTGAAACGTGTTTGGGCACCTCAAACTATATATGATAAAGAAGCTGAAAAATACATGGTTTATTTCTCAATGAAACACGGAGATCAGTCAGACATCATTTATTATGCATATGCAAATAAAGATTTCACCGATTTAGAAACAAGACCAAAACCTTTATTTATTCCAACCTCAAAAAAAGCATGTATAGATGGAGATATTGTTTTAAAAGATGGAGTATATCATTTGTTTTATAAAACTGAAACAGATAAACCTGGGATAAAAGTAGCTACCACTACAAATCTAACTTCAGGAGAATGGAAGGAAAAAGAAGGATATCTCCAACAAACAAAGGAAAGTGTGGAAGGATCGTCTGTTTTTAAAATGAAAAACTCTGAGCAGTATATTTTGATGTATGATGTATATATGAAGGGAGCATACCAGTTTACCAAAAGCAACGATTTAGAAAACTTTGAAGTGATTGATGAAGAAATTTCGATGAATTTTTCTCCAAGACATGGAACGGTAATTCCTATAACTAACAAAGAATTAAAAAGTTTAATAAATAAATGGGGGAGTCCTGTTGATTATCCTTCACTAGACAATAATCCTGTTTTAGAAGGCTATTATGCCGATCCTGAAATTATATATTCTCATAAAACTGGAAAGTATTATTTATATCCAACTTCCGATGGATTTGATCATTGGAGCGGAGATTATTTTGAAACTTTCTCTTCTATAGATTTAAAGGAATGGAAAAATGAAGGTACAATTCTCGACTTAAAAAAGGATGTAAGCTGGGCAGATAGAAATGCTTGGGCACCATGTATTATTGAGAAAAAGATAAAAGGAACTTATAAATATTTCTATTACTTTACCGCTGCCCAAAAAATTGGAGTTGCAGTTTCAGATAATCCAGAAGGACCATTTGTAGATAGTGGAAAGGCGTTAATAGACTCTCAACCAGCTGGAACAAAAGGTGGGCAGGAAATAGACCCTGATATTTTTGAAGACCCAGTA
>Ga0208029_1000560_pt1 | contig 21834 bp, 20 predicted proteins | sample MalvireepMed_s12_FD_184242 | JGI IMG/M metagenome (GOLD analysis project Ga0208029, IMG submission 184242) | Marine viral communities from the Global Malaspina Expedition - Malaspina viral metaG DeepMed_s12 (SPAdes) (version 2) | ecosystem: Environmental > Aquatic > Marine > Oceanic | place... | reverse complement strand
ATCCCCGTAACGTTAGGCGGCGGAATTACAATAGTGTAAGGCTCTTTATCATTAGGTTCTGAATGAAAATAATTGTGTTCCATCCAGTAGTCATACCACTTTTGCTCTACTTCTTTTGAGCTATATTTTGAAGGTAATGCCATTATTGGTCTAGTTTTTGTCTTTAAGAGTGCAAAAGTACTTATAATAGTAAGTATTCTGAAAAAAACCGACAGATTAAACGTCTGCTTTTTCAATTGAAAAATTGTAAGAAAAAGCCTAACAACATATTAAATAAGTGCTTCTTTTTGCAGAAACTTTAGAATAAGCTTACTTTTATATCTAATTAACACAGAAAATTATGAAAAAAATTGTTTTGATACTTGCTGTTGGGCTTATGACTTTAGGCCTTCAAGCTCAGGATAAAAAAGCCGCGATCACGTTCGAAACAGACGTTATAGACTATGGTGATGTCGCTCACGGAAGCGATGGTACTCGTGAATTTAAGTTTACAAATACAGGAGACGCTCCTTTAGTTATTTCTAAGGCATACTCTACTTGTGGCTGTACTGTTCCTAGTCCGCCAAAAGATCCTATTGCACCGGGTGAAAGCGGTGTGATCAAAGTGAAATATGACACCAACCGTTCTCCGGGGCCTATACGTAAAACGATTACCGTGTATACCAATGCTTCGGCAGAACCTTATACCTTAAAAATTAAAGGGACTTTACTACCGGCGACAAATTAAAAGCCGAAAAAATATAAAATTTATAAAGCGACCAATAGGTCGCTTTTTTTTCGTGCATTGCCAAAGGGTTTAATACGTTAAGGCAATTTACTGGTCTTTAATGAGTTTCTTAAGTCTTAATTTTCGATTAAACACCATCCCATTACGTTCTACTTTTAGCCGCAATACAGCACCTTCCTCTTTAAAAAAGTGCTTGGTAATATCATCAAGTTCCAAATTACGCACATCTCGGCCGTTTATTTTCACGAGTTTATCTCCTACAGCCAGGCCAGCTTCAGCTCCGGGCGAATCGTCACGTATGGCTGCAATCTCATAATTGGGTTTTAACTGCAACTGCAGAAATTGCACCATATTGGTCTCTAAGAAAATAGTTTTGGTCGCATTATTTTCTGTAGCATTTCCTGAAGTTTTTGAGATGCTGTAATCAATATCAGCTACGAGCTCAAAACCAGAATGCTCTACAACGAGTCCGCTGCGATTGTACCTGAAGGGTTCATCAAAATATCTGTTTTTACGCAAAAACATTTTCTTTGCGCTATAATCGAGATAAACTGTAAACCTTCTTAGAACTTCAGCTCCAATACTTCCATTCCTATAATCTACGCCATTGAGATAAGCCAGCGATAATTCGTCCGGATAGGCAACATTCACCTTTTTAAGATTAAAATCTCCTAAAGTTAACTGCGCAATTCTAGATCGATGCCCGGTAACTTCACCATTGAGTCCCAAGCCCAAATGATCTTTAAAAGAGTTCTCAGAAACCCGAATATCCTCGTGCGTATTTTCAAACAACCACAGCGCATCACCGCTTCCTGAATCTAAAAGTAATTTTGCTTGAAAATCGGTATCATTCTGACTTAAGCCTATATTTAAATAGGGCTTCCCTTTATTCAACTCAAATACTAATTCGGTACAAGACCGAAACTTTTTAGACCGAAACACTTCCGGCTCATAAAGCTTCACATAACTTTTTTGATAATTCAGCTCCACTGCCAAGTCTTTTAAGAGCGCATAGCCTATAATACCGTGAACCGGAAATCCCAGTCGCGGAGAAAAATTTTGCGCACTATCAGAAACGTAATAGATGGTTTGATTTATCGCTGCCGCTTCTCCAACATTAATAATGTTCTGAGTAGATTTGATCGCTTTAGTGGGTTCCCCATCTCCTGCTCCCCGCAACCAAACAGTAGATTGATTGTTAAGTTCTAGCGGGTAATCGGCTTCCGCATTAAACAAAATAGTAGAACGCACTCCGGTGTCGAGAAGAAGAGACAATTCAACACCATTAACCTGTACAGGAATGATCATTAGATTATTCACCACGTCGGCTTTAATTTTTATATGATTTTTACCTTCAGGCAAAAGAAAAGCTCCTTGAGGAAAAACCTCAAAAGTTATCATATAAATAATTAGTGACGATATTAAATAAACATAACGCATAATTAAAATGCATTTACTGTTAATTTAATAATATTCATTCAAAAACCCGCTAACAATCTTTAAATTTTTTTCTCATTTATAATTTGCAACTTTACAGCTTAAACTAAATGACATGCCGCAAGTATCGCAAAAAGGGCAGTTGATGCCACAATCTCCTATACGTAAATTAGTACCCTTTGCTGAAGCAGCAGAAGCCAGAGGTATTAGTATTCATCAATTAAACATCGGTCAGCCTGATATTCAAACGCCTCAAACTGCGCTTGACGCAGTAAAAGAGGCTGATATTGATGTTTTATCCTACAGCCATTCTGCCGGATTTTTAAGCTATCGCCAAAAGCTCGCAGCTTATTACGGAAAACAAGGCATCGAGATGGATGCTAACGATATCATCATAACGACAGGAGGCTCAGAGGCTCTTATGTTTGCTATGGGAAGCATTACAGATCCGGGTGACGAAGTCATTATCCCTGAACCTTTTTATGCAAACTACAATGGTTTTGCTACAGCTTCAGGTGTTACCGTAAAGCCGGTGATCTCTTCTTTTGAAAGCGGTTTTGCGCTTCCTCCTATTTCTGAGTTTGAAAAACAGATTACCGATAAAACCAAAGCAATAATTATTTGTAACCCAGGAAATCCTACCGGTTACTTGTATAGCAAAGACGAACTCAACCAACTTTCTGAATTGGTTAAAAAGCACGATCTGTTTTTAATTGCGGACGAAGTTTACCGCGAGTTTGCCTACGATGGCTTACAGCATAATTCGGTTTTGAATCAACGCGAGATCGACGCGCATACGATTATGATCGATTCGGTTTCTAAGCGTTTTTCTATGTGTGGTGCGCGTATTGGATGCATCGTAAGTCGCAATAAAGAACTTATGGCGACAGCAATGAAATTTGCTCAAGCGCGTCTAAGTCCGCCAACTTTGGCTCAGATTGCAAGTGAAGCTGCTCTTGATACGCCGCAGTCCTATTTTGACGAAGTGATTTCTGAATATGTTGACCGCAGAGATACGCTGATTGCAGGTTTAGAAGCCATTCCCGGTGTGCGTGTTGCAAAACCCAAAGGTGCATTTTACTGCATTGCGGAGCTTCCTGTGAAAAATTCTGATGATTTTGCACAGTGGCTTTTAGAATCTTTTGAAGTCAACAAAAAGACAGTAATGGTAGCTCCAGCAGCAGGTTTTTACTCAACTCCGGGCGAAGGTTTAAATCAGGTGCGTATCGCTTATGTACTTAAAAAAGAAGATTTGATTGAAGCTGTCGAACTTTTAAAAGAAGCTTTAAGCCAGTATAAAGACTAAATGCAAATTCAGGAAAACGCTTCTTTAAAACCGTACAATACCTTTGGTATTTCAGCAAAAGCAAAAGCATTTATTTCGGTTACAGATATCGGAATGCTTCAGCAAGCTTTGGCAAATTCTGCATATCCTAAAAAGTTTATTTTAGGCGGTGGCAGTAATATGCTGCTGAAAAATGATGTAGATGCGCTTGTGATCCACATCGCTTTAAAAGGAATTAAGACGGTAAAAGAAACGGATGAAGCGATTTGGTTAGAAGTTGCCGGCGGCGAAAACTGGCATGAGTTCGTGATGCATTGCGTGGAGCAAGGCTATGGTGGTTTAGAAAATATGGCGCTTATTCCCGGCAATGTAGGCACGGCTCCTGTTCAAAATATAGGTGCTTACGGCGTAGAATTGAAAGATCATTTTTACAGCTGTACCGCAGTTCACAGAACCACGCTAGAACAAAAAACCTTCTCGCGTGAAGCATGTCGTTTTGGTTATAGGGATTCGGTTTTTAAAAATGAGTTGAAAGATCAATACGTCATTACTGCAGTTATATTTAGGCTTGATAAGACAAATCATACCTTACACACCGGTTACGGAGCAATTCAAGAAGTACTTGCTGAAAAGCAAATCAATAATCCTACGATAAAAGATATTGCTCAAGCGGTCATTGATATTAGGTCTTCAAAACTTCCCAACCCTGATGAATTAGGCAACAGCGGGAGCTTTTTTAAGAATCCCGTGATCTCGATAAAGCAGTTTGAAAAGTTACAGCAAGAGCATCCTAAAGTTCCATTTTACACGGTTTCAGAAACTGAAATTAAAATTCCTGCGGGTTGGCTTATTGAACGGGCCGGATTTAAAGGAAAACGTTTTGGTGATGCCGGTGTTCATAAAAATCAAGCTTTAGTTCTCGTGAATTATGGCAATGCAAGCGGTAACGAAATCTGGGATTTGGCGCTGCGAATTCAGAAAGAAGTTCTTCAGCAATTTGGCATTGAGATTCAGCCTGAAGTCAATATTATAGAATAACTAAAAATCCGTTTCAATGCTATTTGAAACGGATTTTTAGCTTCCGCATATTTCACAACACTCGATTCAAATTTAACAGTAGGTTTTGTTATCCTCACTCCGTAAATACGACCAAGCATTTGCTTTGGGCTCAAGGCTTCATTTTGTATCTTTGCACTATATATTTTAGTTATGAAACTACTATTGATCACATTACTTTTATTAGGACTTGCTTTTGCCGGAATTGCAATTAAGATCTGGGCAAAAAAAGACGGTAAATTCGCCGGAACTTGTGCAAGCCAAAATCCTTACCTGAACAAAAGTGGTGAAGCTTGTGGTATGTGCGGTAAAATGCCGGACGAAATTGGCGACTGCTCTACGCAAAAAGCCTCATAAATTCTTGGCTTGACTTTTTTAAGTCCATTCCTCTTTTACAGCTTTCTCCTTATCTGCTGTATCAACTTAGGGTATTTCCTTTACTTTTCGGTATTTAATGCTGAAGAACAAAAAGAAAATGGAAGCCTTCAAAACGATGGAATTTCTGTCATTATTTGCGCTAAAAATGAAGCAGCGCAGCTCCCTGCTTTAATTGAAAAACTCCTCCTTCAGGATTTTCCTCTTTTTGAAATTATAATGATCAACGATCACTCAAGCGATGCAAGCCTGGGCATTATGCAGGATTTTGAAAAGAGGAATGCTAACATTTCAGTTTTCGATCTTAAATCAACTACCGGAAAAAAAGCAGGAATAACGCTAGGAATCAAAAATGCACAATATGAAACCTTAGTTTTTACAGATGCCGATTGTCTCCCCGCGTCAAATCAATGGCTCAAAAAAATGAGCGCAGCCTTTTCAAGAGAAACGCAAATCGTCCTCGGTTATGGGGCTTATAAAAAATTTAAAGGATCGGTTCTCAATAAACTCATCCGTTTTGAAACGCTACTCACGGCGTTGCAATATTGCTCTTACGCTTTACGCAAAAATCCCTATATGGGAGTAGGCAGAAATCTTGCCTATTCCAAATCGCTTTTCAATACTTCAGGTGGCTTTGAAGCGCACAATCACGTGAAGCCCGGAGACGATGATCTTTTTGTAAATCAAAATGCTACACCAACAAATGTAGCAGTCTGTACTAAACCGGAAGCATTTACGATTTCTGCTCCAAAGACCAACTGGAGGGATTGGTTTATTCAGAAAAGAAGACACGTGGGCGTCGCTCATTTGTACCTACCTAAACACCAATTACAACTGGGAATGTTTTATACCTCGCAGCTTTTATTTTTTATACTCTTTGCTTTGGTACTCGTCACTCAAGGATATTTATTACCTGCGGTAGGCTTATTTTTTACGCGTGAGTTGTATGTTTGGCGTGTTTATGCAAAAGCTGCAAAGAAGCTGAAAGAACAGGATCTGATATTTTATTCCCTCTTGCTAGAACCATTTTTAGTGAGCTTGCAATTGCTTATCTTTATAACAAACACACTGGTAAAACCCCGCCGTTGGAAGTAAATCAAGATATCGTCAATAACAAAATAATTCAAGCTAAAGCAGGAAGTCAGAGCGCTTATAATTACCTGCTCAACACCCATTGGAATATGGTTTACCGCTTTCAGCTTGACCGTACTAAAGACGAATTTAAAGCGGAAGAAATTACGATTCAGACCTTTGCGAAAGCCTTCAATCAATTAGAGTCGTTTGACAATGCCTATAAATTCAGTACGTGGTTGATCACGATTTCTAAGAATTTACACATTGATTTACTTCGGAAAGAAAGCAGCAGACAGCGCCATTTCAGTAAAGATGAAAAAGTAAATAAAGTAGTTGACGACAACCCAACTGCTGAAGATGCGCTCATCACAGAACAAAGTCTTTCTGAACTCAAAGGGCATATCAAAAAACTTAAACCGCATTATCAGGAAATGATAAATTTGCGCTACTTTCAAGAAATGAGTTATAAAGAAATGGCGCAAACTTTAAACGAACCTATGAGTAATGTGAAGGTGAAATTATTGCGCGCACGCCGCTTACTATCAGACTTGATTGAAAAAGAGCAATAAGCAATCATGAAAGCATTTTTTAAACAGTTGGGTCCCGGTCTTTTATTTGCCGGTGCTGCTATTGGTGTATCCCATTTGGTTCAGTCTACCCGTGCGGGAGCTGATTATGGCTTAGGTTTAGTCTGGGCGTTGGTGCTTATTCACATTATAAAATATCCTTTTTTTCAGTTTGGTCCCAGATATGCCGCCGCTACCGGCCAAAGTCTTCTAGACGGTTATAAACGTCTGGGTAAAGCCGTTTTAATAATTTATTTCTGCATCAACTTACTTACGATTTTCACCATTCAAACCGCGGTAACCATCGTAACGGCAGGTATTGCTACCTATATCTTTGATGTGAACTGGGACATCACAATCTGGTCTCTGATCATTACCGGCATTTGCGCTGTAATTTTAATAATTGGCCGCTACAATCTCTTAGATCGCTTGATGAAAGTCATCGTGATCACGCTCACGATAAGCACGCTTGCTGCAGCTTTTATGGCAGGCTCACAAACTTCTGAAGCTGTTAGTTTAACTCAAATTCTTCCTAAAGATTCTGTGGGTATTGCATTTCTTATCGCATTTATGGGCTGGATGCCCGCGCCTTTAGACATTTCTATCTGGCATTCCTTATGGTCTTTGGAAAAAGCTAAAAGTGGTACGATCACACCAAAATCTGCTGTGTTTGATTTTAACATCGGCTTTCTAGGCACTATAATCGTTGGCACCTGTTTTGTAGCATTAGGCACGTTTATTATGTTTCATAGCGGTAGCAGCTTTAGCTCTAGCGGTGTTGCTTTTGCACAGCAATTAATTGATATGTACACCGGTAGTCTGGGTAATTGGGCATTTTACCTCATTGGTATCGCAGCCTTGACGACTATGTTTAGTACAACGCTTACAACTTTAGACGCTTCGCCGCGCTCCATGGCAAAAGCATTAGAACTTATCACCGAAAAAGAAAACAAGAATAGTTATCTCATTTGGATCATCATTCTCATTCTGGGCACTGTGGGTATTCTTTTCTTTTTGACCAACGAGATGGGAACACTGGTAAACATTGCAACCATCCTTTCTTTTTTGACTGCTCCGTTTTTTGCGATCAGTAATGTACTGGTAATGAACAGCGCCGAAGTGCCAGAAGAACATCGACCAAGCAAACTGCTTAATTATTTCAGTTGGTTTGCTATCGTATTGCTCGTTCTTTTCAGCTTGTGGTATTTGAGTACGCTATTCTGATTTTTTCTTTCGTTCTTCCTTGCGAGTTCTAATGGGTGCATTTTCTATAACGGTAGAAAGCACAATATGCGTTTTGGTCTCGCCATACGTAATGAGTTTATCGATAAATTCTTCTAGATGGAATTGATCAAAAAGTACCACTTCCATAAAAATATTTTCATTCCCCGTAATTCGATAGCAATTGAGCACTTCGCTAAAATCATGAACCTTCTCTAAGAAGGGTTTCAGCCTTCCCATAAAAGCCCTCAACGTGATTATAGCTTTAAGTTGATGACCCGATTCTATATGAGAGATTTCAGCTTTATAACCTATTAAAACACCAGCATCTTCCATCTTGCGAATGCGCTCTGCAACAGCAGGCGAAGTGATACCCACTTCACGCCCAATCGCACTCACACTCATACGCGCATTGCGTTGTAAAATTTGAAGAATTTTCCAGTTTGTAGAATCAATATGCATTTTTAAACAAATTAGATTTATTTCTTTAAAAATTAAAGTAAATACAAATTTACACTTTAAAATCAAAATATATAAGTTTTGAAATACCGCTAAATTTGAATCACAATTTAAACGATGACTTACGTACCACGAAATACGCATCTTTATAACCAAGCTATCGAGATCCTGAAGCTTTCGCGCTCAGTATCAAACTATTTGGTTTATGATCTTGCCCATCTCAAGAAAGATGGTAGCGAAGATCCGTGCGTATATTTTACCGGTGATATCGTACGTCAATCAGACTCACTTGCTCCGGAAATTTTAAAGGCCGAAAATCAAGCTTTTCAAGACGACCGATTAAAACACGCTGCATCTTTAGACCAGTTGACTTCTAGTCTATACCGCACGTGTGAACGTCTGGAGCGCGCAGAAAGCAATGGAAAAGACTTCGTACGCATATTGCGTCGCGAAATTCGAAAATTCAGAAAGCTTCAGCATAAATGGATGATGACCTTATAGGTACATCTATTTCTTTGAAAAGAATGTTTTGTATTTTTAAATCAATCCTTTCACCCCTATATTAAGGCTCAGATTTAAAGCTAGAAAACACATGCCATCAGAAGACGATTTTAATTCGCAAAATGATTATCAAGATAGCGAACTCTTTAAAAAAGCAACCGAAATTTTAAAGTTGGCTAATCGTATTGCAGAGATTGCAGCGTCTTATGAGATTGACTCAAAAGACAAAAATGAACAAGAAATTTTGCGCAGTCAAGCCTTGTTCATACGTGAAGATGCATCAATCATTCCTTCAAAGATTGCTGGAGCTTATCATTGTGACCTTTATGACATTAAAATGGAAAAGGCAACCATCATTCGCAAATGCGCACGCGATCTCGCAACACATATGACCGGCTTAGAGATGTTTGGTTTTAAAGAAACCGAATACCTCAACTTACTTCGTAACGAGATTGAAGACTTCAGGATTTTATTTGCAGAATGGGTAAAGACTTTTGACCCGTGGAATTATATGATAGACCGCTGGGGACTCTTTAATCCACCTGGAATCAATTATAACGATCCCGACCCCGACGACGATTTACCCTTTGACCCGGACGATCTTGATTTTGAAGATTGAAAACAAAAAAAGCCCATTTTTCAAAGGGCTTTTTTTTCATAATATTTGATTTAGTCTTACATATTTCGTCTGTACTGACCTCCTACTTCAAAAAGTGCTGCGGTAATTTGACCGAGCGAACAAATTTTCGTCGCCTCCATAAGTTGTTCAAAAATATTGTCGTTGTTGATCGCCGCCTCTTGAACTTTGCGCAAGGCATTTTCCGCCTCATCTTCGTAGGCTTTATGAAGCTTTGTTAAAGTATTGATCTGTGATTGTTTCTCTGCTTCTGTCGCTCTGATGACTTCGGCAGGTTTTACCGTTGGCGAACCTTTACTGCTCAAAAACGTATTCACACCAATAATCGGGAAATCTCCATTGTGTTTCAGCGTCTCATAATACAAGCTTTCTTCCTGTATTTTACTGCGCTGGTACATCGTTTCCATAGCGCCTAATACGCCGCCGCGTTCTGTAATTCGATCAAATTCAGTCAAGACCGCTTCCTCTACTATATCTGTAAGTTCTTCTATTATAAATGCTCCTTGAATAGGGTTTTCGTTTTTCGCTAAACCTAATTCTTTATTGATTATTAACTGAATCGCCATCGCTCTGCGCACACTTTCTTCAGTTGGCGTGGTGATCGCTTCGTCATAAGCGTTTGTGTGTAACGAATTGCAATTATCATAAATCGCATACAGCGCCTGAAGCGTCGTACGAATGTCATTAAAATCAATTTCCTGCGCGTGTAAAGATCTTCCTGAAGTTTGAATGTGATATTTCAGCATTTGAGCTCGAGGATTGGCTCCGTATTTATGCTTTAGCGCTTTAGACCATATTCTACGCGCCACACGACCGATCACGGCATATTCAGGATCGATACCATTACTGAAGAAAAATGAAAGGTTGGGACCAAATTTATTGATGTCCATACCACGGCTGAGATAGTACTCTACATAGGTGAATCCGTTTGCTAAAGTAAACGCGAGTTGTGTAATAGGATTGGCACCAGCTTCTGCAATATGATATCCTGAAATAGAAACCGAATAAAAATTGCGCACCTGATTCTCGATGAAATATTCCTGCACATCCCCCATAAGACGCAGTGCAAATTCGGTTGAAAAAATACAGGTGTTTTGCGCCTGGTCTTCTTTCAGAATATCGGCCTGAACGGTACCGCGCACCTGTTTGATCGTTTCTTCCTTAATTTTTGAATAGACATCCGCTGGCAAAACCTGATCTCCGGTAACGCCAAGCAGCATCAAGCCCAAACCATTATTCCCTTCAGGAAGTTCGCCGTTGTAAGCCGGTCTGTCTAATCCATTTTCCTTATAAATCGATTGAATGGTTTGCTCGACTTCGTCTTCTAAATTATTCTCTGTAATGTATTTTTCACACGCCTGATCAACGGCTGCATTCATAAAAAAGCCGAGCAACATCGGCGCCGGGCCGTTAATGGTCATACTTACCGAAGTCATCGGGTTTGCCAAGTCAAAACCTGAATATAATTTTTTTGCATCATCGAGACAGCAGATTGAAACACCCGCATTTCCGATCTTTCCATAAATATCTGGGCGATGATCGGGGTCATTACCATAAAGCGTGACACTGTCAAAAGCGGTAGAAAGTCGCTTTGCAGGTAAGCCCATGCTCACGTAGTGAAAACGACGGTTGGTACGTTCCGGGCCACCTTCTCCGGCAAACATTCGGGTAGGATCTTCTCCCGTACGTTTAAACGGATACAAGCCTGCAGTATACGGAAATTCTCCCGGCACATTTTCTTGCAACACCCATTTTAAAATATCGCCCCAAGCTTGATATTTTGGCAACGCCACCTTAGGAATCTGACTGTGCGACAAAGATTCTGAATGCGTTTCGATCTTGATTTCTTTATCACGAACTTTAAACGTGTACACAGGATCTTTGTAGCGATTCACTTTATCTTGCCAACCTAAGATCACTTCCCAATTATAGGGATCCAGATTCATTTTTACCTTATCAAATTCAGCTAGAAGCAGTTTTGCTAAATCCTGATCTTCTGCAGCGTCGTTTAGAATTAGTCCGGTTTTGTCAAGTTTAGGCAACTCACCGGTTACGGTATCTAATGTTTTAAAAATCCCATAGAGTTTTTGTGCAACTTCAGCCTGAGTAGCTGCGGTGTCATCATAACTGCGATTATTTTCGGCGATTTCAGAAAGGTAACGCGTGCGCGCCGGCGGAATCACAAAGATCTTCTCAGACAACTCATCGGTAGCGCTGAAGGTACTTTCAAAATTTGCTTCGGTTTTTGCATTGAGTGTTTTGATGATTTCAGAATACAATTTATTCATTCCGGGATCATTAAACTGCGAAGCGATAGTTCCGTAAACCGGTAAATCTTTTTGATCAACTTCCCACAATTGATGGTTGCGCATATATTGCTTTTTCACATCACGCAGCGCATCCTGAGCCCCACGTTTGTCGAATTTATTTATAGAAACCAAATCGGCAAAATCAAGCATATCGATCTTCTCCAGTTGCGTTGCCGCGCCAAATTCCGGGGTCATCACATATAAAGACACATCGCTGTGCTCAAGAATTTCGGTATCGCTCTGGCCGATTCCGCTGGTTTCTAAAATGATTAGATCGTATTGAGCCGCTTTCAACACATCAACAGCTTCTTGCACGTGTTTAGAAAGTGCTAAGTTGCTTTGACGAGTCGCCAGCGAGCGCATATAAACACGTGGCGAATTGATTGCATTCATACGAATACGGTCTCCTAAAAGCGCCCCGCCTGTTTTGCGTTTTGAAGGATCAACCGAAATAATCCCAAGATTTTTCTCTGGGAAATCATTTAAAAACCTTCTTACGAGTTCGTCTACCAGCGAGGATTTCCCCGCACCTCCGGTTCCTGTAATTCCTAATACCGGAACGCTAGAAGCTGTTTCAACCGCTCTAAATTTCTCTAGAAATACGTCGTGATTATTTTCAGCCATGGAAATGAGTCGGGCTAAAACATTCACGTCCTTTTCCTGAATCGCGTTTTGAATTTTTTCAGTCTTCGGTAAAGCTTCAGCAGCCGGAGCAAAATCAGCCTTTTCCACAAGATCGTTGATCATTCCTTGTAATCCCATCTCACGCCCATCGTCTGGCGCATAAATACGGGTGATGCCGTAATTCATCAATTCTTCGATTTCTTCCGGAAGAATCACTCCGCCACCACCGCCAAAGATCTTGATATGTCCTGCTCCCTTTTCCTGAAGCAAATCATACATATATATGAAATATTCGGTATGACCGCCTTGATACGAAGTCATTGCAATCGCCTGAACATCCTCTTGAATAGCCGTGTTCACAACCTCTTCTACACTGCGGTCGTGCCCGAGGTGAATCACCTCAACACCTGTTGCTTGAATGATACGACGCATAATGTTTATTGCGGCGTCATGACCATCAAAAAGCGAGGCTGCGGTTACAATACGTACTTTATGTTTAGGATTATATGGCTGAATTTGATTCATTCGTAATTTTTTGCTTTTTTAAGACCACTAATTTAAATAATTACTAACTAATTGATAATTATTTTGTGTTATTAATATTATAATTTGAAAGTTTATTTTCTAGATTAGCGAGCAGACAAACTTAATTTTATCCGCTGAGAATCAACCAACCAAGCTTTTCAAATTATGCAGAAAATTACGCTTTTAATCAATTGTCCAGATCGCAAAGGTATTGTCACCACTATAACACAGTTTATTCTTGAACGCCAAGGAAATATCGTGTATCTCGATCAACATGTAGACCGCCAGGAAGGTATCTTTTTTATGCGTGTTGAAAGTGAATTTGATCAAGAGGGTTTTAGCATCGCAGATTTTGAGATGCAGTTTATTGCTCAATTTGTTGACGATTATCAATTGACCTATCAACTTTTTGATGCGTATTACAAACCGCGTTTAGCGCTTTTTGTTTCTAAATATGATCATTGCTTATATGATCTTTTGGGACGCTACGCTTCAGGAGAATTACCTGTTGAAATCCCGCTGATCATCAGCAATCATCCTGACCTGGAAATCGTAGCCAAACGTTTTGAAATTCCGTTTAAACATATTGCGGTGACCAAAGCAACAAAGGCAGCAGCCGAAGCAGAACAAATCGCAGCGATTAAAGAGCACAAAATCGATTTGATCGTTCTCGCCCGCTATATGCAAATCATTTCTGATGACTTTGTAGCGCAATTCAAGAATAAGATCATTAACATTCACCATTCCTTTTTGCCGGCATTTATTGGAGCAAAACCCTACCACGCTGCTTTTGAACGTGGCGTAAAGATCATAGGCGCTACCAGTCATTATGTTACTGCTGATTTGGACGAAGGCCCTATTATTGAACAAGAGATCGTACGTGTGTCTCACGTGCATTCGGTTCAGGATTTTATCCTTAAAGGAAGGGACCTAGAAAAAATAGTTTTGGCACGTGCCATCAAAGCCCACGTAGAACATAAAGTTCTGGTTTTTGGAAACAAAACAGTGATTTTCTCCTAATGTCTATTTTTAAAATCTTCAAGAATAGCCTAACTTAACACTATGAAAAAAATAGTTGCTCTACTTTCGATATTAATATTAAGCAGTTGTGCCGAATTACAATCTGTGGTTGATAATTTACCCAATCAAACGGGTATTGACAACACAACCATCGCCAGCGGCCTGCGCCAGGCTTTGGATTTTGGCATCGACAAACAAGTAACCAAACTCACCCAAAAAGATGGGTTCTACGGAAATAATTTAGTAAAGATCCTACTCCCGGAAGAATTACAAAAAGTGGATCAAACCTTACGAAATATTGGCCTTGGCAGTCTTGCCGATGAAGGTCTCAAAGTACTTAATCGTGCTGCTGAAGATGCGGTAAGCGAAGCGACGCCTATTTTTGTCGACGCCGTCAAAGGCATCACGTTTGCTGATGCTAGAAATATACTTCTAGGAGCTGATAATTCGGCAACAACCTATCTGGAAAATAAAACCAGTGCACAATTGTATGATAAATTCAATCCGGTGATCAAATCATCCTTCAGCAAAGTGGGCGCTGATCAAATCTGGAGCAACCTCATCACCAAATACAACGCATTACCACTTACCAATAATGTAAATCCTGATTTAACAGATTATGTAACCAAGGAAGCGTTAAAAGGAGTGTATACGATGATCGCTGTTGAGGAAAAAGAAATAAGAACCGATTTTTCTGCACGCACCACCACGCTGCTTAAAAAAGTGTTTGCACTTCAAGATTAGAATCTTATGTCAAATCTGCTAAAAATAGTTGTTGCCGGCCCTATCCCAAGAGATACGATTTCAACCTATGAAAACGATATTATCATGCGCTATGGCTGTGTTACTCATCCGGTGATAGCGCTATCCAAATTATTGGATGATGAAGGCGTGGTTGTGCCCGTAAGCAATATGCATAAGAAAGATAAAGAAGGAATCACCTCTGAATTTGCTCCTTTTAAAAATATTGATCTCAGCGGAATCAACACTAAAGAAGACAGTGGCACAGTGATTCTTCTTGATTTTAAAGACCAAAATAATCGGGAAGAAAAACAACTGGCTTGTATGAATCCCATACGGCCAAAGCATATTAAAAAACATCTGGATGCTGCAGTTTTCGTTTTTGTTCCCATCACCGATTTTGAAATAAGCCTGAGCACACTCAAACACATCAAAAAACACAGTGACGCAACCATTGTTTTTGATGCGCACGGAGCCACTACTGCGATGGATGTTAAAGGGCACCGCCATCGCAAATTTTGGGTAGATCGTGATGAGTGGCTTCCGTATATTGATGTTTTAAAAATGAATTTAGAAGAATCCCAGTGTATGTCCTTCGCACGTGAATACGAGCACGAGATTCCGTCGATTTATGACGAGAACGCAACAGAACATCTCGACGATCTTGCTATGCACGTTTTGAAAAAAGGCGTGTCGTACTTCTACGTCACCATGGATTCCAGAGGATGCATTCTGTATTCTATGGAAAATGACCAACTCAAAAAAGATTGGATCGCTTCGGTTAAAGTCGATAAAGTTGTGGATACTACAGGATGCGGAGACAGTTTTGCCGGCGGATTAGCTTATGGTTTTGCAAAATATAACGACCCCATAAAAGCAGGTCAGTTTGCTAACATTTTAGGAGCACGACGCACACAAGGAAAAGATTGGGATGTGTTTAAAACTGCTGAAGAAACTGAAGAAATACGCAAGAATAGCTATTCCTAACTTAGCTACTTCATCTGAAATACCAAATCCTCAAAATAATCAAATGCTGTTAAAAGTCGGCTTCCATACCAACTGAAATACTCGCCGTCTACACATAGAATTTGTGCTTCAGTCTGAGTTTCGAATTCAGCAACATGTTTTTCAGAAAAAGGAAACGGCTCTGAAGAAAGCAATACATAATCTGCTTTTTTCAGCAGTTCTAAATCTACTTCAGGATATCTCGAATGTTCTTCTGCTATAGTATTTCTGAAACCACATACTTCTAATAGCACATTGATAAAGGTGGCGCTCCCGGCAGCCATTAACGGGTCTTTCCATATAAGATAAAGTACGTTGCGCACAGGCTCTGAAACCATTTTTACTCTGAACTGCTTAAGTCGGTTTTTTACCGATTTTATCAATGCTTCAGCTTGATGTTTACAGCCCAAAAGTATCCCTAAGTCATTTACAAAACTGTAGAATGAATTAAAATCATCTATGTCTGAGACGTATACAGGAGTAATCTTTGCACAGGCATCAACGATTTCCTGAGTGTTTTCTTCCTTATTACACAGGATAAAGTCAGGTTTTAGTGCTGCGATGCGATCGGCGTGAATGGACTTGGTTCCACCAACGATAGTTTTTTCCGTCCTAAGATTTTCTGGGTGTACACAAAATTTGGTCACTCCAACTAATCGATCACTCAACCCTAAATCTACCAACAATTCGGTAAGACTGGGAACGAGACAAACGATACGCTTGGGAGTGCTTTTGAGCTTTATTTCATGACCTAATTGATCTAGCATAGATCAAAAATACAGGTTTAACCGAGTTTTGTGAGATGCGAAGCCATTTGCTTTTGAAGACGTTCTGCTTCGACAGCTGCTGCTTCAGCAAAATCTTCAGAAGAAGATGCGTAAATAATTCCACGAGAAGAATTGATGAGCAGTCCGGCCTGATCATTCATTCCGTATTTAAAAACCTCATCCATACTTCCGCCTTGCGCACCTACTCCCGGAACGAGCAAAAATGCATCTGGAATAATCTGACGAATATCTGCTAGGAATTCAGCCTTTGTTGCGCCTACTACATACATCAAGCGCTCGTTGTGCTCCCAAGTGGTTGACGTCGCCAAAACTTTTTTATAGAGCTCGGTTCCATCAATTTGCTGCGTTTGAAAATCGAAAGCTCCGGGATTAGACGTAAGCGCCAGCATTATGGTGAATTTCTCTTCAAATGCTAGAAAAGGCTCTATGGAATCCTTTCCCATATACGGCGCTGTGGTCACCGAATCAAAACCAAGATCTTCAAAAAAAGCTTTTGCATATCTACTTGAAGTATTCCCAATATCACCACGCTTTGCATCAGCAATAGTGAAAATATCAGGATGCTTCTCGTTTAAATAGTTAATCGTTTTTTCTAAAGACTCCCAGCCTTTTAAACCGTACGCTTCATAAAAAGCGGTGTTGGGTTTATAAGCCACCGCAAACTGATGCGTCGCATCAATGATCGCTTTATTGAATGCAAAAATGGGATCTTCTTCCTCAAGCAAGTGCTTAGGGATTTTATCTAGATCGGTGTCCAGTCCCACGCATAAAACGGATTGCTTTTTCTTTATTTGCTCAACAAGCGTATTGATGTTCAAAACGATAGATTTTAGTACGTTGGAAAATTAAATTTGATCGCCGCCTTCCGCTAGCTTTTCAGTATTGCTTACCAGCTGTAATTCATCAATAATTTTCTGAATATCTCCATCAATAATATTGGCCAAATCATATAGCGTCAAGTTGATACGGTGATCAGTAACCCTTCCTTGCGGATAGTTATAAGTCCGTATTTTTGCACTTCGGTCACCACTGGTTACCATTGACCCACGTTTTGCTGCATCTTCTTCCTGCTTCTTAGCAAGCTCTAAGTCATAAAGACGCGAACGCAATACTTTAAACGCTTTCTCCTTGTTCTTATGCTGAGATTTTTGATCTTGACATTGCGCCACCAAACCTGTTGGCTCGTGTGTTAATCGAACCGCAGAATACGTTGTGTTTACCGACTGCCCACCAGGACCAGACGAACAGAAATAATCTATACGCACGTCTTTAGGATCAATTTCTACATCAAACTCTTCAGCTTCAGGAAATACCATAACTGTAGCCGCACTGGTATGAACACGACCTTGCGTTTCGGTTTGTGGTACACGTTGTACACGATGTACACCGGCTTCAAAACGTAAGGTTCCGTAAACGTCTTCACCGGTCACCTCAACCTGTATTTCTTTATAACCGCCACTGGTTCCTTCACTGTAATCAATCGTACTGGTTCTCCAACCTTTGCTTTCGCAGTATTTCATATACATACGATACAGGTCTCCGGCAAAAATACTTGCTTCGTCACCACCCGTTCCTGCTCTGATTTCCATCACGGCATTCTTTGCGTCTTCAGGATCTTTAGGCACCAGCATAAAACGAATTTTTTCTTCCAAAGCAGGCATCGCCTCCTTGGCCTCTTCTAGCTGAAGTTTTGCCATTTCGGTCATTTCAGGATCACTACCATCGGCAATTATCTCTTCAGCCTCCTCAATACGCTGAGTATGCTTAATATAGTTTTCGCGCTCATCCATGAGAGCGCGTAAATCTTTGTATTCTTTATTTAACTCAACATAGCGCTTTTGATCGCTGATTATATCAGGCTGAATAATAAGATCACTTACTTCGTCAAAGCGTTGTTTTATAAAGTTTAATCGTTCTAGCATAAGCATTTTTAATTGCTTGCGAATTTACGTAAAAAAAAAGCGTTTTGCTGTTATTTTAATAGTGTGAAAAGCAATGTTTGGCAAGAAGAAATACTTCTACAGCAATCTTGGGTTTATTCTGAATATTCAATACTGTGTTTACGCTCCCGATCTAAAAGCCCAGTATTTAAACCGTAGTTAATGAGCAAAAACAAAGAAGCTACGTAGGCTATTCGTTCTAAGTAGTACATTTCATAAACTGAAACATAATATGCAAAACATGAAGCAACGTCTGTTATTAACCAGCTGTACGCGAGAAAACAAAATATAATAGACCTGCGACTTCCTACGCGGTAATAGTAGTAAAGGGAAGACAATAAAAGCGCGATAACAACACTTCCAAAAACATAAAATGGATAGGTTAGCTCCGGCTCTCTAAATTCCGGAGAGGCAATTTCCTCAAACTGTACGAGCATAAAAGCAAAAGCGAATGTAAGCAGAGCTCCTACTAAAAGTGAAGGTGTTTGAAATTTGTATTTAATAAGCTTACGCCATTGCTTTATTAATAACAGAATGTAGCTCAGGATACTAAACGCAAAAAAGTAATAATCGTAATCGTCTTTCTCATAATGAATATAAAAAAAATCTCGAGCAACTAAAGCAATTAAAATAGCCACGACATACTTGTTACGCCCTGAAATAAAAAAGGTGTAGTAAATCAAAAATAGGCAAGTAGAAATAAGACGCACACTGCGCATAGGTATAGGAGAAAGAAAGCTAATAGCTAAAATATTGAGTACCGCAAGCACAACAGCGCAAAACACCAAACTGCTAAGCTTGAGCATCTTTTTCTCTGTTTTAAAATTATTTTGAGCACGGTTCATACTAGCCTGTAAAAAATTCCTTCCTGATGTAAAATCTTGACCAGAACAAGCCAAAGTATTTACAACACTGCATTTAAACTTAATTAATTTCTTGAAAATCGAAGTGAACAATCGTATCAAAAAAAGCCTTGTTAAGGAAACAAGGCTTTAAAATTTAGATTGCTATAAATTTAGAAATCAGTCTGAAAAACATCTGCAGCATTAAATGCTCCACTTTGCATGATTGTACTAGAATGACTTAGACCTAGCTGCGTCACAGCGGCTCCATTAGAATCTCCTAGCTGTCTTGTTAAAGCATAGTTATCATCTCCCCATTGTGCTACTGTTGCGAAGTTAAGATCTCCAGAAGTCTGAAGCGTATTAGCATAATTACCATCTCCTACTTGCTCTTGAAAAGAGGTTTGTGTAGAGAAATACTGTTGTGTATTTGCAAAATTATTATCGCCTTCCTGATATTGACGTGAGTAGTTGTTGTCGTTACCTTGATATGCGACCACCTCATTATTGTCACCTATAGAAGCTTGTAGCGCAAATTGATATTGTCCTCTTTGCGTTATAGTAGCGTCATTTGTATCACCATACTGCTCCTGCTGCGCAAAACCGATTTGAGAGGAAGCCCACCCAGTATAGTCAACACCTTGCGTGATCGTTGCTGAGTTTGTATTACCATTTTGAATCTGGAAAGCTTCATTATCATTTCCCCATTGGGTTAGTGTTACACTGTTTTGAGCCCCAAATTGATCAGAATAACCATAATTAAAATCGCCTACCTGCTCTACGGTAGCATCATTTTCTGTACCGTACTGATAAACATAATCCCCATTGACTGCACCTTCCTGAGAGATTTCGGCAGTGTTACCTTCAACATCTTGTACAACCTGTGAAAAATTAGAATCACCCAGTTGGGAAATTGTCGCATCATTTAAATTTCCATATTGATAAGAATACGCTGAGTTGTAAGCTCCATCTTGATCAACATCCAGAACGTTCTCATCACCTAATTGATACCCATAAGAATAGTTGTATGTACCTACTTGATACACTGCTCCAAGGTTGGCATTACCTTGCTGTTCTAAAGTACTCGAATTGCTTTGTGCAATTCCTGCTGCAGAGATTAAACTCGCGCCTAATAAAAGAATAGAATTTTTCATAATTCAATTAATAATATATAAATGGTTAATAAATAATATACTTAGTTGACGGCCAGACGGCTGCTTAAAGGGGAGATGTTCTAGGGAATCCTTAAAATAACTCAAATTCCCACCCATCAAGAAATTTTTCGACGAAAACGTTGTATTTCAAGACAACCTACACTTAAATATTTTATTATCAGATATTTGCAAAATGACTTAAGATTTTCATTAACTTAACCTGGATTTATTAACCATTTTAAAACCAAGTAATTATGAAAATCAAATCGCTTATTATGTTAGGCGCACTGAGCTTGCTCTTTTCGTGCCAAAATGAAGAACCTATCGCAGATCAGGAAGAAACTCTGGAACAAGAACTAGAAATTACGCCTGAAATCCTAAGTCAAATAGAAGCGCTAAGCTTGAATACCGAAGATGTAGAAATCATTACGACAACTTTCCCTGACGGAAGCACGAGAACCAGCTTGCTCATCGAGGGAGATATCGCTATCAGTGCTGCAGAATTAGAAAGCATGCGCCCTGTTGATATTAGCAACAAGCAATACCGCACCTATAATCTAGTAACTTCTCCCAGAGTTATCGAAGTAATTGGTTATACAGGCCTGGGCTTCAATCAAAATTTAACAGCATTGCAACAGGATGCACTTACCGAAGCTGTAGCAAATTATAATGATCTGAATTTAGGGCTAAGTTTCAATCTTACATTTACAAATGATCTTACCAATGCAGATATTATTGTATTTCAAAATCCTAATGGCGCTGCTGGTGGTGTTGCCGGTTTTCCTTCTGCAGGAAATCCTTATCTATATGTTCAGATCTATTCTGGCATGGAAAATTATAGCCTAGAAGTTAACACCCACGTGATGACGCACGAGATTGGTCATACCTTAGGACTTAGACATACTGACTGGTTTACGCGTCAGAGTTGTGGTCGACCTAGTTTTGGCGAACTCGCTAATCCTTCGGGGGCTGTACATATTCCGGGAACTCCGTACAGGTTGGATCCTAATTCTGTAATGCTCTCTTGTTTTGGCCTGGATGAGACCGGAGAATTTGGCAGATACGATATTGTAGCTCTTGAGTATCTTTATTAAGGTAAAAGGAAACTGCTTACTACAAATAAGCAGTTTCCTTTTTTTATACACATCTGTTTTTTTAAACAGGCGCATTTTCTTCAATCAATTTTTCTTCTTTTAATTCAGCCCATAGATCGGTAGGAATTTTTACTGAAAAAGAAGTTGCATTTGCTGCAGACTGCTCTGCAGTACTCGCACCGGGAATTACAGAGGCTACCACAGGATGCGCTGCACAGAACTGCAATGCTACCGTACGTAAATCTACACCATAGTTATTGATGATAGCATTCATTTTCTCTCGCTTTTCTACCATGTCTTGAGGCATTTTTCCGCCATAGTTCCAGCGATCCCGATTGGCTAAGAATCCGGCGTTTAAGGGACCTCCTATTACAGCGCTGACTTCATTCCTTTCCATCGCAGGAAAAACTTCATTCAACGCATTTTTATGTTCGGCTAAAGAATATTGAATCGC
>Ga0208029_1000559_pt1 | contig 21846 bp, 29 predicted proteins | sample MalvireepMed_s12_FD_184242 | JGI IMG/M metagenome (GOLD analysis project Ga0208029, IMG submission 184242) | Marine viral communities from the Global Malaspina Expedition - Malaspina viral metaG DeepMed_s12 (SPAdes) (version 2) | ecosystem: Environmental > Aquatic > Marine > Oceanic | place... | reverse complement strand
ATATTGGAAATGCTGAAATAATGCCTACATTTAGACCTTATCAACACGCACTGCCATCACAGCGCCGTCCCATAAAGCATAGTTTTAATCCTTTTACGCGCATGGGTATAGGTGGTTTGAACTCGCCACGGTTTAATCCGTTTATGAATATGCCTATGCGCTCCCCTTCTTTCGGTGGTTTCCCGTCTAGGCGACGTCCATTTTTTAATTTCCCTCAACCGCAACGACGAGGATTTAGACCCCCTTCATTTGGTGGTTTTGGAAGCCGATCCCGTTCCCCTAACATATTCAGCGGGATCGGCGGATTCGGTGGCAGACGTCAGTTTAATCCCTTTATGAATAGGTTTGGCGGTGGACGTGGTCCAAGAAGGGGCGGTTTTAATCCGTTCGGACTCGGACAAAGAATGCCATTCAGATTTCCACCCCAATCTAGCCAAACAGGAGGTTGGGATGCTTTTTTAGAAAAAATTCGGTCTGGTCTTGGTAGCGACTTTGGTTTAGGCGGAGTTAAAGAGGATATACCAGAAATTGGAACTACTCCGGATGAAGAAATTCAGTTTCATCTTCCTTTTACACCCCCCGATACTCCACTGAAATTGGGTGGCGGTGGCTTAGGAGACTATACAACACCTTCAAAATTACTACCTTCAGTGGAATCAACCGCACCAATTATTCCACCCATGGCACCGCAGCCACAGCTTCCGGTTATGCCACCTTCTCCTGTTTCTCCCCCTATTGCTCCTCCAGTAGTATCTCCAAAAGAAGATTATCCAGCCGTAAATACTTTACCTGCTTTTTCTGAATGGTACAATCCGGTAACAGGGGAAAGAATAACCTCTCCTACTTCTGCATTAAATAAAGAAGGATTTATTCCTGTACCATCAGGAGGAATTCCAGACGCCGGTTTGCCAGTAGTACCTCCAGTAGTACCTCCAGCTGCTGAACTTATTACCCCTCCGATAGTTCCTCCGGTAGTTCCTCCGGCAGTTTTGCCGCCTCCAATCATTGAAGGGGATAGAGCTACAGTAGGTCCAAGACTACCACCTCCTGTTGAACAGTTTGGTGGCACAGTAGTTCCTAAAAGTTCTCCGCCCGAACCTATAGATTTTGAAAGAGAGTTATACAAGGAACCCGGCTTTGAGCTTAGAGATGTGTTACGCCAAATGGGAGGCGGTACTCCGCGTGCGATGTCCGATAACCTTTCTCCGCAGGAACGCTACGCTCCTACCCAGAACTGGGGAGAACCGAAACTGGATGAGGTCAATGAAAGATTGAAAAATTTAAGTGAACTCAAAAATATGTCTTCCATTTTCGGTGGCGGTTTTTAAAACATGGTTGAAATAACTGATAAAGCACGCGAAATCTTTACCGTGGCGGATGCCGTTGAGCGCAGTAACGGCGACTTAGCCGGCGCCCAGATGATGGTGCAAAATAACCCCAGTGCCATGGTATACGGCGCCAGTTCCGGTCTCCCCATTAACGAAAGTTTGTTATATCCTCCCGGATTCATGCCGGAAGAAGAACGCTCCCGTTACCGTTTACCCGGTTCCGAGTTTAACGAAGCGGGCGGCTTGGATTCGCTGGCACGTGCAGAGGAAATGCGTCAAGAGTATAAAAACTCTTTGGAACTGCGTAATCAAGCTGTTACCCGTTTGGGTGACTTGCTAGCCAAAGTTGGCGATCGTGTCCTGTCTGACAAGGAATATGAGATTATCAGCCGGCTGGTTCACGACCTGAGTTATATCCCCACAGCTGAAGACCAGCGGCTTGCTATTACCGCGGCAAATAAATTATTGCAATATGAGGAACCGGGTTCACCCGACGAGCTTATTCCTGAAGTGCCATCTCCAATACACGATTATCCCCCTAAACCACTTCCTACTTATAAAGAATGGTTAAAATTAAAAGATGTAAAATAATCGTGTGAATGATTTATCTAGGTTGTCAGAGGCGGAACTCAAAGAAACACTTTTACTACAAGAGCGTTTAGCACAGTTAGAGTCACAGGACGAAGCTCAAGGTTCTTTTCTCGGTTTTGTACGCCAAGTCTGGGAGGAGTTTGTTCAAGGTGAACACCATCGTATTTTTGCTAACAAACTAGAAGAAGTTGCAGCCGGTAAACTCAAGCGTTTGATCGTCAACATGCCGCCTAGGCACACCAAGTCAGAATTTGCTTCGGTGCATTTCCCCGCTTGGATCATGGGTAAGAATCCCGACATGAAAGTGATGCAGACTACGCACACCGGAGAACTGGCTGTACGTTTCGGACGTAAAGTACGTAACTTGATGGACAGTCAGGAATACGAGAAATTATTTCCCGATGTCAGACTGAAAGCCGATAACAAGAGCGCGGGCAGGTGGGAAACTAACAAAGGTGGTGAGTATTTTGCTGCCGGAGTAGGTGGAGCGGTAACCGGAAGGGGAGCGGATTTACTGGTCATTGATGACCCGCATTCCGAGCAGGACGCGCTATCGCCGTCCATGCTGGAAATGTGCTACGAGTGGTACACGTCCGGACCGCGACAACGTTTACAACCGGGCGGCGCCATCGTCGTGGTGATGACCCGATGGAGCACCATTGACCTGACTGCCAAATTACTGGAGCGCATGGCAGAACCGCACGCAGATCAGTGGGAAGTAATTGAATTTCCGGCGATTTTTCCCGACACCGATAAACTGCTGTGGGCAGAATACTGGAAGCGTGACGAACTGGAGCGTATTAAAGCGTCGTTGCCGATTAGTAAATGGAATGCACAGTGGCTACAAAATCCCACTGCCGAAGAAGGGGCGATCATCAAACGCGAATGGTGGCGTAAGTGGAAGGAAAAAGAAATTCCGCCGGTGGAATATATTATTCAAAGTTACGACACTGCTTTTTCCAAAAAGGAATCGGCGGATTATTCCGCCATCAGTACGTGGGGCATTTTTCGTCCCAAGGAAGAAGAACCAGATCAGATTATCCTCATGGATTGCCGCAAGGGCAGGTGGGACTTTCCGGAACTGAAACGCATTGCCATGGAAGAATATAAATACTGGGAAGTGGACATGGTGTTAATCGAAGCCAAAGCCAGCGGTACGCCGCTCACGCATGAACTCAGGCGCATGGGCATTCCGGTGGTAAATTATACGCCCGGCAAAGGCAGAGATAAGGTGACACGGATGCACTCGGTGGCACCGATGTTTGAAGCCGGCATGGTGTGGGCACCCAAAAAACAGTTTGCCGAAGAAATGATTGAGGAATGTGCTGCATTTCCCTTTGGCGCACATGACGATTTATGTGATAGTATGACGCAGGCAATCATGAGATTTCGTGAAGGTGGGTTCTTGGAATTGCATACGGACTACGAAGATGAACCCCGAGTAGAACCAGTGAGGACGTATTACTGATGGTAAAGAGAAAGAAAAAAAGGGGGCAACGTTGGATTCAAGACGCCAACTTAGTCACCGGCTCTTTTTCCCGTAAAGCTGCCAAACGAGAACAAACGCCCGCTGAATTTCAGCGTGTGGTCTTGGCAAATCCGAGTAATTACGATACCAAAACCGTGAAGCAGGCAAACCTGCGTAAAACTTTTGTTACAATGGCATAAAAAAATGGCAGAAAGACGAACAGAAAGACAAGTCCCCGATCCGGCACAGACACCTGTAGATCAGAGTGGTCTGGAACTCGGCAGTCCAAATGAAGAACAAGTAGTTACCGCGTTTCTGGATGCTGTTGAACCGGAAAACGTAGAAATGCAGGAAGACGGCAGCGCTTTAATCGGCGAAGCCATGGGTCCTCCTATGGACAGCAGTTTTAATGCTAACTTAGCAGACCTGATTCCCGATAATGAAGCCCAGCGTATTTACAATGATTTATACGGTGCTGTACAACGCGATGAAAGCACACGCGGTGACTGGGAAAAAACTTATGTGGATGGATTGAAATATCTGGGGATGCAGTTTGATGATGAACGTTCTGAACCTTTTGTGGGGGCAACTGGCGTAGTTCATCCGTTGCTGGGCGAAGCGGTAACACAATTCCAAGCTCAAGCATACAAGGAACTACTGCCTTCCAACGGTCCCGTAAAAACTCAAGTGGTAGGGGCTTATAATTCAACGGTTGAAGAACAGGCACAGCGGGTACGCGAATACATGAATTACCAGATCATGCACGTCATGAAAGAATACGATCCGGATTTGGATCAATTATTATTTTATTTACCGTTATCCGGCAGTGCATTCAAGAAAGTTTATTACGATCAAACCATGGGGCGTGCGGTCGCACAATTTATTCCGGCTGAAGATTTAATCGTGCCTTACGAAGCCACCGACTTGGAAAGCTGTATCCGTGTTACTCATCGGGTCAAGATGCCTCTCAATGAAATTCGTAAATTACAAGCTAGTGGTTTTTATTCTGCTGTCAAGGTAGAAGGGGGTGATGTTTATGATACCTCGCAAGTTAAAGAAGAAATAGATAAATTACAGGGGGTTGAGCCCAATGATTACGGCAGTGGTGACGACGATATAGTTACTCTGTACGAAATACATACCAATTTAGAGATTGAAGGTTTTGAAGACATAAGCGATACCGGTGAAACCACCGGCATTAAATTGCCTTATATCGTTACACTCGATCTCAATTCCAACAATTTGCTTTCCATTCGTCGTAACTGGAGCAATACCGATCCCCTTAAAAACAAGATTGAATACTTTGTGCATTACAAGTTCTTACCCGGCTTAGGCTTTTATGGATTTGGTTTAACACACATGATAGGTGGCTTATCCAAAGCTTCCACTTCGATTCTGCGTCAATTAATTGATGCAGGTACTTTGTCTAATTTACCGGCTGGTTTTAAAACCAGAGGCATTCGTATCCGCGATGAAGCGGAACCCATCCAACCCGGTGAATTCCGTGATGTAGACGCACCCGGTAGTAGCTTGCGCGATGCTTTAATGCCCTTACCCTTTAAAGAACCGTCGCAAACATTATTGTCATTGATGGGCATATTGGTAGAAAGCGGTAAACGTTTTGCTTCCATTGCTGATCTCAATGTAGGAGACGGCAATCAAGCCGCGCCGGTAGGTACTACGGTAGCGTTACTCGAGCGTGGCACTAAAGTCATGAGCGCTATTCATAAGCGTCTACATTACGCACAAAAAATAGAATTCAATTTATTAGCAAAAACATTTTCTCAGTATTTACCACCTGAATACCCTTACGCAACCAGTGGTGGGCAACAGATGATTAAGCAAGCGGATTTCGATGACCGGGTGGACATTATCCCTGTTTCCAATCCGGACATTTTTTCCACCAGTCAGCGTATTATGATGGCGCAGGAAATGTTGCAAATGGTCAAGAGCGATCCGCAAGTGCATGGTGTCGGCGGTACTTATGAAGCTTACCGTCGTATGTACGCAGCACTCGGCGTAGATAATATTGAACAATTGTTGCAACCCCCACCGGATACCACCCCCAAACCAGTGGAAGCTTGTGCTGAAAATGCAGGCTTGGTATCTGGGCAACCGGCACAAGCCTTTCCGCAGCAGAATCACGATGCGCATATTGACACGCATCGGCTGTTATTAGAAGACACAGTGGCACAAACTAATGTGGGCATTCAAGCTATGGTACAAGCTCATATTTTTGGGCATCTGCAAATGAAAGCGGACAAGATGGCAGAAGAACAAATGCCACCCGAAGTACGGCAACAGTACCAACAATTACAGCAGCAGGCACAACAAATGCCGCCACAACAAGGCGCTCCTATTCGACAACAAGCCGCCGATATTCTGGCACAGTTCTCAGCCCCTATTTGTGCTCAGTTAGTAGCTGAGTTTATGGCGACTCTCAATCCGGATGCCGACGAAGACCCACTCGTTAGAATACGTAAACAAGAACTCGCATTACGCGGTCAGGAATTGCAACAACGTGGTCAAGAATTTCAACAACGTGAGGAAAGAGAATGGGCAGAGCTTGAGAAAGACGATCAGGTTGACCAAGAACGCTTGAACTTACAGGAAAAAATTGCTGTAATACGAGATGAAACGGCTCAAGACAGGTTAAAACAAGCTGAACGATTTCACGAAGATGATATGAGAAAACAATAATGCCAGCTGGAAAAGGAACATACGGAAAGAAAAGAGGAAGACCCCCTAAAAAGAAAAACAGTAATAAAAAGAGTAAGAAATTTAAGAGATATTAAAATGCCATGGCGAGCCAAAGGACGTGAAGTTCAAAAAAAGAAAAGTGGTAAATGGATACATCGTGCAAAAAAAATGGTTAAACTACTTTATTCAAAGGAGAAAAAATGAAAGGTAAAACTTTAAAATCAGAAAAGAAAGGACCCGCTTTTGGAGCAGGACCTACTATTGCAGAAGTTTCTGGAACCGTTGCTATTAACAAGCAAAAGACTCCAAAAGTGACTCGCAATAAAATACCTTATGCTAATAAAGGCTTAGGACCTTTGGCTGAAAAGAAATCTTTTAAAGCCAATGCAAAAGCTGACCCCGGTATGGGCAAAGGTAAAAGTCGAGGTGGAGGAGAAGCTTCTTACGGTACCAAGTTTGAAGGCGTTTTTTAGTGGACCCCTTGTGGCTCACGGATAAAGTTTATAAACTAATCCGTGAAAAGAGAGAACAACTTGCTCAGATAATGGTATCGGGTGGAGTTAAGAACATGGAACACTACCAGAATTTACGGGGACAGGTAGAAGTATTGGATTATTTTGAAAGTGAATTTCAAAATATTATTGGTAAAGCAACAAAGGATATAGATGAATAAAGTATTAGTTCCTAATCATATTGCGGAAGCTCAAGAGGCAGACATAAAAGAAAATCAAAAAGAAGAATCTATAGTAAATAATGCTTATGTACCTGAAGAAGAAAGGGTGCTTGATCCCACATTATTAGATAAAAGTTTATTAGAAAGAATGCCAACTCCCTCCGGTTGGCGTATACTGGTTTTGCCCTACGCAGGGAAGGGCGTTTCACAAGGTGGTATCCATCTGGTTCAGGAAACGGTATCACGTGAAACTTTAGCAACAGTAGTTGCTTATGTCCTTAAAAAAGGACCCCTGTGCTATAACAACAGAGAAAAATATGGCGATAGTCATTGGTGTGAAGAAAAACAATGGGTATTAATAGGTCGTTATGCAGGTGCACGCTTTAGACTGGAAGACAGTGCAGAAGTTCGCATCATCAATGATGATGAAATCATTGCAACGATTTTAGACCCTTCTGACATCTTGGCTGTTTAATTAAATCAACCATGGAGAAAGACCATGCTACCAGAACCAGAAGAAAATATCGTATCTGAAGAAGATGCACAAGAAGTAGAGTTTGAACCTTTAGAAAAATCTACTTCCGATTCCCCACCCGAACAGGAAGTTACTGTTGACTTATCTAGTGAAGCTCCATCTAAAGCAGAGACACAAGAAGCGTCTACTGAAAAAGAATTAGAGCAATACAGTAATAAAGTTCAAAAGCGTATAGATAAACTTACCAAAAAATTACGTGAGTCTGAACGCAAAGAACATGCAGCAGCAAGTTTTGCGCAAAATGTTTATACAGAGAACCAGCGTTTACAAGAACGTAATCGTACCGTTGATAAAGGATTTTTAGCGGAATATGAAACACGGCTTCAATCGCAATCTGCACAAGCTAAAAAAGCTTATGAAGAAGCGTATGCAGCTGGAGATGCTACACGTCTTGCGGAAACGCAAAATGTAATGGCAAAGATAGCTGTAGAAGAAGAAAGACTGCGTATGAGTAAACAGGCACAGGCACAGGCAACGCCCAATAATGGAATACCACAGCCACAGTTATCTACGCCGCAAGCTATGCCACGACCCGATGCAAAAGCAGAAGGTTGGGCAGAAAAAAATGACTGGTTCGGTGAAAATGAACCAATGACTTTAACCGCTTTTTCAATTCATCGTAATTTAGTTGAGCAAGAAGGATTTGACCCCAGCACCAACGAGTATTATGATGAGATAGATAAAAGAATTCGGAAAGAGTTCCCTCACAAGTTTTCACAAGCAAGTGAAGGAAATACGGAGACCACAGACAGTTCGATAGCCCAGACTGTCGCCCCGGTTTCAAGAGCATCCGGAGGTGGGCAAAAAAATAAACGTATTCGTTTAACCAAGTCGGAAGTTGACATGGCAAGGAGACTAAACGTTCCGTTAGAAGAATACGCGAAATTCGTGCAGAGGTGACACATGTCAGAAGAAACACGCAAAGATATAGAGTCAAGAGAAGACGAAACGCGGGAAGAAAAAACCGCGCGTAAACCTTGGGCACCGCCCCAAATGTTAGAAACCCCAGAACCGCCTGAAGGCTATCATTATCGATGGATCAGGGCGGAATATGTAGGACAGGAAGATCGAAAGAACGTCATGTCCCGAATGCGAGAAGGCTATGAATTAGTCAAATCCGACGAAATAGGTGATTTTGAATTGCCCAGTCTGGAAGATGGAAAACATGCAGGAGTGGTTGCCGTTGGAGGTTTGTTACTTGCCAAGGTTCCCATAGAGACACGCGATGAAAGAAATTCTTATTTCAAAAACCGCGCCGACAGCCAAATGAAAGCGGTTGACAATGATCTCATGCGGGAATCGCATCCAAGTATGCCGATCCTTAAACCGGAACGGCAGAGTAAAGTAACCTTTGGTGGAGGCTCCAAAAAGGGCTAAAACCATTTAATTAGGAAAGTAAAATGGCAAATAAAGACAGAGCATTCGGGTTAAGACCCGTACGCAGACTGTCGGGTGACTATTATGCCGGTGGACAAAATAAATTCACGATTGCTTCTAGTTACGGCACTGCTATCTATCAAGGTGATATAGTAGCTGCGGTAACAGCTGGTAATGTTGAAAGAATCGCAGCGGGTGGCTCAGGCTACGTGCTCGGTGTTTTTAACGGGTGTTTTTATACTGATCCGAATACTTCTAAACCTACATGGAGCAACAAATATCCTGCTAGCACTGCTGCTAGTGATATTGCTGCTTTTGTGATAACTGATCCTCTTATAATATGTGAAATTCAAGCAGACGCCGCCTTCCCAAGAGCGGATTTGTTTGGTAACTTTGATATTGTGGACAGTTCTCCCGTAGGAGACGCCTACTCCGGTAGAAGCGCTTTAGAGTTAGACGTGACCACTGGTGCAACCACCGCCACACTTCCCATAAAGGCTATTGAAATTTCACAAGACCCTGAAAACTCTGATGTAGACAGCGCTAATACTAACGTTCTCGTTACTATTAACAATTCCTTGTTTTCAGCAGGAACCACAGGGTTGGCATAAGGAGTATAGGAAATGGCAGCAATAAGCAGAGCGCAATTAGCGAAAGAGCTTGAGCCGGGTCTTAACGCCTTATTTGGAATGGAATATGACCGTTACGAAAATGAAGCAGCTGAAATCTACGACACCGAATCATCGGATCGTGCGTTTGAAGAAGAAGTGCTCATTGTCGGATTTGGGAATGCTCCGGTTAAGAACGAAGGTGATGGTGTTGATTATGACGATGCAAGTGAAGGCTATACTGCAAGGTATACGCACCAAACAATTGCATTGGCATTCGCACTAACAGAAGAAGCAGTTGAGGATAACCTCTATGACAGGCTTGGTTCCCGTTACACGAAAGCGCTTGCGCGTTCGATGTCACATACCAAACAAGTTAAAGGAGCAGCTACTCTCAATAACGCTTTTTCGTCATCTTATACTGGCGGCGATGGTGTAAGTTTAATTAACAGTTCTCACCCTCTAGGGGGTAATGCTGGAACATTAAGCAATCGCCCAAGCACTTATACAGACTTAAATGAAACTTCACTTGAACAGGCAATGATTGACATTGCTGCGTTTACGGATGACAGAGGTATGATTATTGCGTTGCAAGGCATGAAACTTATAGTTCCGCCTAACTCGCAATTTATCGCTGACAGATTGTTAGAAACCCCTCTACGTCCAGCAACAGCAGACAATGACATCAATGCTTTGCGTAACATGGGAATGCTTCCAAATGGATACGTAGTCAATCACTTTTTAACGGACACGGATTCGTGGTACGTTAAAACTGACTGCCCAGATGGATTTAAGCATTTTGAACGTGCGCCTCTTACAACTGCATTAGAAGGTGATTTTGACACCGGCAATATGCGTTATAAGGCAAGAGAACGTTACAGCTTTGGCTACAGCAACTATCGTTGCGTGTACGGTAGCTCAGGCGCGTAAGCTTTAAGTTTATTAGGAACGCATGGTTATGACGTTTCTTACTCAATCATAACTAAAAAGGGAGTCTTTTGACTCCCTTTTTTTATGTGCTATTCTAGATTATTAATTAAAGGAGAAATGTATGTCTATATGGAAAAATGTGACTGAATTCTTGCATAAAAATATAAAATGGGCGGTAGGACAACCCCTTTCCAAAGAGAAGGAGGTTGAAACAGATGATGATTGGCATGAAGACACAGTTTTGGAAAGTAAAGAAGAATCTGAAAATGAGCCTGAACGGGCTAGAGATAAAAAAGGTCAGTATATAGGGGATGATGACTCTACTCCTGATATAAATGAAGCATGGAAAAGCGGAAAGGCGCCTGTAAAAAAAGGACGACCTAAAAAGAATGTATGAATATAAATGCAGTCCTATCAAAATTATTGATGGCGATACTGTGGATATTCTCATTGACGTCGGTTTTTCTATTTTTTATAGCAGCCGTGTGCGTTTATACGGCATTGACACTCCTGAATCACGTACAAGAGATAAGATCGAAAAAAAATTTGGTTTATTAGCTAAAGAGTATTTAAAAGCTTTTATTAAAGAAGCCGGTAAAGACTTAATTGTAAAAACTCATAAAGACGCTAAAGGAAAATATGGACGTATTTTGGGTGAATTGTATAAAAAAGATGAATCCAAATCAGTAAATCAACTTATGATTGAAGAACATTATGGAGTGGCTTATACCGGACAAAATAAAAGAACTGTAGAGCAACAGCATTTAGAAAATAGAGAAAAGCTAAAACATTTAATAGATTAAAATGCCTACTTTGTTACATCCGGGAACAAAGCAAAGAGTTTTATTTGTTCATATCCCACGTACAGCTGGAAGATTTATTAACGAGAATCTTTTATTAAACGGAATTACCAGTGAACAGGACGATATTTATGGAGAAATAGATGGCGTACAGATAGACCATTTTCATCAGGACTTATACGAAAAACATCTCAACGTGCAGAACATTCCTCATTTTGGAGTATTTAGGGACCCGGTAGAAAGATTTTATTCCGCTTCTTCATTCTTATTACATGAATACGGAAAGAAAGTAGAAAAAGATTTAAAGAGTTATAAAAAATTTACCAAATTAATAAACACTCTTATTAGTACACATTCTAATAATTGGTTTAGACCACAACATGAGTTTTTTTCTTCTCACACTCATAAGTGGAAATTTGAAAATGGTTTTGAAGAACCTTTCTTTAACTGGCTTAGTGATATTTTTAATACAGAGATAATTAAAAAACAAAATAGTTTTGAGCCTAATTATTGGGATGGAAAAAAAATAGAAAAAGAGGCTATAATTACTAATAACATTAAAAAGTTTTATAAAAAAGATTATGAGTGAAAGAGAAAGATTTTCAGGAGACATGGATCGTAATGAGGTTGAAATAGACCTGAGTAAGTTTATGGACTTGTTGCAAGAACAAACTAAATTAAAAGATCGTATAAGAGAATTAGAAGATGAAGGAACTAAGAATCCGCACCAGAAATGGATTTTTCTAGCACAAGCAGTAGATAGCTGGCGGATATTTCCCAGAGCTTTTCTAAGTGTTTATATCTTTTTATTATATTATGCCACCATGTGGTTTATGGGTTTAGAAGCCCCTAACTTTGAACAGTCAGCTTTAATTTCTGTTTTAGTGGGGGCAGGAGCAGCTTGGTTTGGATTATATGCAGGAACAAGTGGCGCGTCTAAAAGCTTTAAAGGAGAAGATAAATAATGAACCAAAAATGGATTGTATTTGGAATAATTTGGTTTCTTATAGCTCTTTTAGGAGCTTCTACCATTAGAGCAGCAGAAAATGAACCTGAAAACCCTGACTGTACAGCTGGTACAGAACATTGTGAACAAAATTCGTTAGACACAACGAATAATACCACCACCAACAACACCAACGTAAATACCAACACCAATAATAATACTTCGACTTCGACTGCAACCAATACCAATAATAATACCAACACGACAACAACGACAGGAACTAACACGAACACTAATACCAACACTTCGACCAACAGCAATACGAATGTAAATACTTCGACAGCGACTACGACAGCGACTTCGACCAATGCCAATACAAACACCAATACGAATGTTAATACATCAACATCGAATTCAACGGTTAATTCAACGGTTAATCAAAGTGTTACTAACACTTCGACAACGGACAATACCAACACCAATGTCAATACGTCAACGAGTACGTCTGACAATACAAACACTAATGTAAATCAATCCACCTCTGAGTCCAATGTAACCACAGACAACACCAATACAAATGTTAATCAGACGACTACAGATAACACCAATCGAAACATTAACGAGTCCAGTTCTACACAAAGAATAGAACAGGACATTAAGACGGAAGCCCCACCAGCCTCGGCAATCGCTCCAAGTATAATGAGTTATTCTCAAGACCTTTGTACGACAGGAAGATCAGGTGCTTTTCAAGGTCAGGTATTTGGTTTCTCAACAGGGAGAACTATACGAGATGAGAATTGTGAAAGGCTAAAACTATCTAAATATATTTACGATATGGGCATGAAGGTGGCAGCGGTTTCAATACTTTGCCAAGATCAACGAGTGTTTGCTGCGATGGAAATGGCAGGAACTCCTTGCCCTTATATGGGAAAAATAGGTAAAGAAGCATCAACAGGGTGGAAAGAAAATAGAACGGATAGACCTGATTACGATATGAAAAGAAAACAATTTATTAAAGCATGTAAAGACACTAAGCATGTTCAGGGAAAATTAGATGGTCTTAGAAAAAGTAAATTTAGTTGTAAAAAAGAATGGAATGATGCAGGTTAAAAAATGGTTGGCTCTACTTGCTTTATTATGTGTGAGTACACTTAGTGCGGATTATGTCTATGAAGGAAGCCAAGATTTATATGACTTACAAACTAATTCGTCAGGCTCAACGGGGCTAGGCTCAAATGATGATTCAGTTTCAGCTGCTTTTGACTTAGGATTTACCTTTACCTTTTATGGTAATGATTATACTAAAGCGAGAATGGCGACTAATGGCTGTTTGCACTTTAACCTAACAGGAAGTTATTGTGGGGATTACACCCCGGACCCCTTACCTCAATACACCAACACTTTATTCCCCTTCTGGACCGATCTGATAAAAGATGGGGGTTCAGCTATGAGAGCCAAAGCCTTTGATGACTACACTATTTTTGGTTGGTATAACATGAGGGAATACAACCGAGCTAATTCTGATAACAGTATAGAAGTTTGGTTATATCCCAACGATACTTATGAGTATCGCTACGGTGAATTAGACATTATCTCCCATGACGTTTTAATAGGGGAACAGGGCACTACCTCACAGATTTACACTTATCATTTCTTTGACGAGTGCAATACAGGAACAACCAATGTATCCGGAACCTGTGTTAGTTATGACTGGAACTCCAGTAGTAACGCTGTGAATACTTTATTAGAAGATGGCGGTTCTTTGTTTGGCGATGGTACGGATCAATCGCTCTGTGCAACTGTACCTTTAACTTCGGTCAACTGTTCTGGTTATGCGGTGGCTTATCTGGCTCAACAATGTGCGTTAAATTCTTTATATGATGAGGATTGTGATGGTTATGCAGCAGCTTATTTAACGCAACAATGTAATATAACCCAACTTTACAGTCAGGAATGTCCTTCTTATTGGAGTGCTTATGACGATCAACAATGCGATGACGATCCCCAGTATGCACCTTTCTGTCCCGGTTATACACAAGAAGCCTCAGTCGCTTACTATGTGCAAGATGAATTTGATTATGGTTACGATGATCCTTTTGCCGACAGCTGTATAGATAACCCAAGTTATTGTTATGACGATGACCCTTATGCAGATATGTACTTTACCGATGCGGAATGGTATGAAATAGACCTACAGGAATTTGGTCAGACACAGGTAGATGAATGGTACGGAACGGAAGTAACATTTAATAATGAAGGCTGGATTGAATGGGACACTTCACCCTTGGATACTTGGAATGATTTGGATTTTCAAATGGATGTATTTGATTATGAGGAAGCCAACTACTATGAAGCGGAAAACATGGAAGTATTTGACGCAGAAGAACTGACAGAATTATATGAATTCGATACCATACTGAGGGAGGAATTAGATTATGAAGAAGTTTTTGTCGAAAGTTTTGACACAGTTGAAGAACTGGATGAATGGTTTGAAGAAGAAATGGTTGCCGAAGAAGAAATGGTTGCCCACGAAGAAGAACCTGAAGAAGAATTTGAAGAAGAAATCTTTGAAGAAGAAGTCGTTGAAGAAATCTTCGAGGAAATAGAAGAAGAACGAATAGCAGAAGCCGAAGAAGAAATTATAGAACAAGCCGAAGAAGTAGAAGAAGAATTATTAGCGGATGAAGAAGGAGGGGGTAAAAGTTCTTTAACCAGAGAAATGGCTTTAAGCGTAGTAGCTAATACGATAAGAACAGCAGCTAATAGTGTGAGTGGAACTACAGCAGGAACATCGGTTTATACGACAGGTAATACAGTTGCAGCAGGGAATACAGGGACTTCTTCTGCCATGTCTTCTTCCTCAACTGGAGGCATGAGTACCAGTAGTTCTCCAAGTCGATCTGCTCAATTTTCTTCTGCTGCTGTACAGACGCAACAGGTTTTGTCTTTGAGTGGGGATACCGGCGCTGTCACCAATGTCTCGGTAGTGGTAACACCGATGCCGGGGCTCGATGATAATCCTCAAATAGTAATGGCTGATGTGCAAGTTCAGGATATGCAGGGAGAAATAGATACTGCGATTGGCGGAGTGATGACAGCTAGTGAAGCGGATCAAATAGCGGATAAAATTATCGCGCAGAATATCAAGGAACAGCAGGAAGAAGGTACTGCACAGCAAGAAGAAACAGGAAAATACGGGGACGAGTCCACACTCATAGCGTATCTTGGTTACGTTCCGGGGTTTGATGCTTATCGAGAAGCACAGATTCCACCGCAAACAACTTGGTACGAACCAAAAGAAATATACGCAGATGCGTTTATTTCAGATAATATAACAGCGTTTTATGGGTTAGCAAGAACCAGTTTAACTACCATGAATACCCTAATAAGTTCACAACCTAATTTATAGGAGAAAAAAATGGAATGGTTTCAATCAAAAACAACACAGATAATAGCCTTAGTTACCATAATAGGAACGCTTGCAGGCTTCGGTTACACTGGCGCTACTTACGTTAACAGGCTTGAAAATCTGGAAGCAAAGGTAGGCGGTATTGGAGAAACTGAAGATGCACAACAAGACATAGAAGAAAGGTTTGCCTCGATAGAAACTTCAGTTGAATATATCAACAAATCTATTGATGATGGCATAAGTCTTTCTTTAAAGACTCATGCTGAATCCATCAACTCAGTAAAAGCACAACTATCTGGTTTATCTATTTTAGTTAAAGAACTGGAAAAAGATGTCGATAAGCTAGAAGAAGAAAATAAGAATCCGTTAGCTAATTAATATGCCTAACACAGTCCTTCCTAAACATGGCGTGACAGGAGGTGTTTCTTTATCTGAAGAACAAGTACAAAAGTTCTTTACCTTCATTAAGGATAAAAAACCAGAAATTGGTAAGGTATTTCGAGCTGGTAAAAAAGTAAAAGATAAAGAATATCGTGATGTAGAAATTTTTTCCATTGACGAAGATCAAGAAGATTTATACCAAATTCTCAATACTGTAGCGAGCATGGTTAATCTTTATTTTAGATACGACATAGATGGCATAGAAAAAGCTCAAATAATGAAATATAGCGCTCCTTCTGGGGGATATAACTGGCATATAGATATAGGAGCAGAGGGTATTGCGCTTAATAGAAAAATAGGAGTTTCTATTTTATTGAACGATGATTATAAAGGTGGTGAAATTATGTTTAGAAGCGGGGATAAGGAAGAAGGAATTAAACCCCCTACAGGAAACGCGGTGGCTTTTAGTTCATTCATACCTCATAAAGTAAATCCTATTACTAAAGGAGAACGCTATGTTTTAGTTGCTTGGTTTACTGGACCTCCGTTTAAATAATCCTTGTTTCTATTTTAATGGTAGTGCATACTAATTCTGTCTAGGAATAGATAAATTTGTTAACCGAGATAATTTGTTACATCAACTGACTCGGCAGACGTACTCCAAGATGATGTAGCAGTTTTAGTTAGGAGAATACAATGGCTAAATCAACTTTTTCAGGTCCGGTCAGATCACTGGGCGGTTTTATTAATGCAGGTTCCAAGTCTTTTGTTAGCTTAACAGCAGATACTACTTTAACTGTGGCTACTCATGCTGGCAGATTATTGTTAACTAATGATGCAGATGGTAAATTTACTTTACCCAGTATTGTTGCAACAACGCCAAACGATCCAACTGATCCGGGACAAACCAATAACATCGGTGCACAATTTACTTTTGTAGTAGAAACAGTTGCGACTGATATGGACATTTTAACGGATGGTACAGATAAGTTTGTTGGTGGTCTTTATTTTGGTAAGAGTGATGCAGCAGGTAAAACATTCTTGTCTGGAGCGTCTAACGATGTTATTACATTAAACGGCACTACAAAAGGTGGAATAGTAGGTACTACAATAGTAGTAACTGCAATGGCTAGTGCCAAATATCATGTAACTGGGCTTGTCCTAGCTTCAGGTACTGTCGTAACTCCATTCGCTGACAGTTAAAAATAGGAGGTAACTAATGCCACTTAAAATATCAGGAACTGATGTTAAAGTAGCTACAGCAACGGGTGATGCTACCATTGTTAATCATCCTGCGCGTTTACGTCAAGTATATGTATTAACTTCAACTGGATCGCCTTCGATTGTTTTTAAAGATGGCGGTTCAGGCGGTACGACACTTTGGACACAGACTTTAAAAGCTTCTAGTGAATCCAATATTAACGTTCCAGATCAGGGTATTTATTTTGGTACCAACATTTACGTTGATGTAACAGCAATAAGTTATTTAACTGTATTTCACAGTTAATCGGAGGGTAAATGGCTACTTCCGGTTCAAAAAACTTTGAGCTTGATGTTGCAGAATACATCGAGGAAGCTTATGAGCGCTGTGGTTTGGAGATGCGTACCAGTTATGATGCTCGCACCATTCGTCGTTCGTTAAACATTTTGCTAGCTGATTGGGCGAATCGGGGTTTAAATCAATGGACTATCCAGCAAAACTCTATCTCTATGATAGAGGGAACCTTGACTTATAACCTTGATTCGACCGATCCAACTGCTGTTATTGATGTTTTAGATGCGTTTTTAAGACGTACAGTTAATAGTGTTGATACAGATTATTCGATTGATCGTCTAAGCAGGAGTGAATATGCCAATATTCCCAATAAGAGTACCAAGGCTCGTCCTTCTCAGTATTTTATTAATAAATTAATAACTCCTACCATAACGGTTTTTCCGGCTCCAGAAAATAGTACAGATACTATTCATGTTAATTGTTTAATGCGTATGGACGATGCAGATAATTTAGTGAATACAGTAGAAATGCCGTTTCGTTTTTATCCTTGTTTAGCAGCGGGATTAGCTTATTATCTTTCAATGAAAAAAGCACCGGACAGAACTCAAATTCTAAAAGGTATTTATGAAGAAGAATTCAGACGAGCAGCAGATACAGATGAAGATCGTGTTAGTTTAAAAGTAGCTCCTGCGCTAAGGTCATATACATTATGACGTATGCTTCAGGAAAATTTGCTTTAGGAGAATGTGATCGTTGTGGTTGGGCATATAAGTTACACGAATTAAAAAAAGAATGGACTGGGTTTAAAGTTTGCCCAACTTGCTATGAACCTAAAGCTCCTCAACTTGGACCTTTTCCTCATGTAGATGATCCACAAGCTTTATTTAACCCTCGTCCTTCTATGGATAAACCATCTGCTAAAGGGGTAGTAAGAACATACGCTGTTAATACCATGTATAGTGTTACTGATGATCCGATAGGTTATGCTTTTGATGGATTGGAAGCAGAGGGAGAAGTTGGTACTGTATTAGCGGGAGGAGACTGATGGCTTTTACTTATAGTGGTTTAAAAACAGCCATACAAGAATATATGGAGAACGACGAAACTACGTTCACCAGTTCTTTAAATACTTTTATTAAAAACGCCGAAGAACGCATATTAAAAGAAGTAGAATTATTGGGATTTAGAAAAAATGTAACGGGTACTTTAGCGAGTGGTAATCCTTATTTAGCAATGCCATCTGATTATTTATCTTCGTTTAGTTTGGCTGTCATTGATTCAGATAGTAATTATAATTATCTTTTATTAAAACACGTTAGCTTTATTCGTGAATACACCCCTGCTGCTGCAACTTCAGGGACGCCTAAATATTATGCTCAATTTAGTTCAGATTCTTTTATTGTAGCTCCTACTCCTAGTGCAGCTTTAACAATGGAACTGCATTATTGGTATCAACCAACATCATTGACCTCGGGAGCTGAGAGTGGCACCACTTATATTTCTAATTATGCTCCGGATGCTTTGTTATACGGATCATTACTGGAAGCGGCTGTATTTATGAAACTAAGTCCAGAAGATTTTTCTATTTATCAAGATCGTTACGATCGAGAAATGGTGAGACTCAAAAACTGGGCAGAAGGCAAAAATCCTCGTTCTGAAGCTAGATATGACAGAGTAAGGACACAGCCATCGTGATAAAAAAACCAATTAAAGCATTAGAGGGTAAAAATATCGCTATTGTAGCTATGGGTAACAGTCAATTGGATTATCATAAAATGGTTACTCACAGTCATGAGTTTGATGAAGTATGGGCTATCAACGCTATGATAGGGGTTTTAAAAAGAATAGATAGAGTTTTTATGTTAGACCCTGCCAGTCGTTTTTTTGATAGTGATGATGCAGGTAATATGACTATTTTAATGAAAAATATGCTTCCTACAATAGAAGTACCTATTTATAGTTGTGAATTGGACAAAAGAGTTCCTGCTCTTGAAGAATATCCTATCGATTCAATTGTTAAAGACCTGAATTGTGGTTACTTTAACAATACTATTGCCTATGCGATTGCTTTTGGGTTATGGAACAAAGTAAGTGGGTTAAACATGTTTGGTGCTGATTTTACATACAAAGGAAATTTATATTTTGCCGAATCTGGACGTGCTTGTTGTGAATTTTGGTTAGCTAAATGTATGGCTGCCGGCATTACTGTACAAGTAGCTTTATCATCAGGGTTGTTGGATTCGGATGTGCATATAAAAGAAAAATTATATGGTTATCACCGTTTAGATGATCCAGTTATTACTTACGTAGACGATGACCAGCTAAAAGTATGTAATTGGTCAGAAGTAGAACAACAACAAGCCATTCCTATAGGTCTTGTAGGACGACATAATGAACCAGTAGAAGAAGGGTTAATTGTAGAACCAAAGGAATACTAATGTTTGCATTTAAAACAGAGACAGAAGTTGGTGATCTTGGGGTTATTACAAAGGATAACAGAGGGCATACAATAGAAGAAATTGCCAAAATGGCAACTAATAAAATAGTTTCTATTAGTGATACAGCCCCTGCGCCAATTAAGGCACAAGCTCACGCATTTAAAAATGCGTGCTACAAGATAATTGTGTATTATATGCAAGAAGCGGTGAATAACCACATGTGTACAATATGCAATAAATTGGAAAAACAAGGTCAAAAAGACCTAGCTAATATTATTAGGAGACTATAATGGCAATAACACAAGCAATGTGTACGTCTTTCAAGAGTGAATTGATGACGGCTACGCACAATTTTGCAACTAACGGAAATACTTTTAAGCTGGCTCTTTATACCAGTTCAGCGACTATGAGTGCGTCTACAACGGCTTATACAACCAGTCAGGAAGCGACAGGAACCAATTACACAGCAAAAGGGGGAACTTTAACTAAAGTGGCTCCTACAACATCTGGAACGACTGCGTTCACAGATTTTGCTGATTTAACTTTTGGTACTTGTACGATTACGGCGAGAGGCTGTATGATTTTCAACGACACGGCTTCAGGTGACCCTGCGGTTGCAGTCTTTGATTTTGGTGGAGATAAAACTTCTACCGCTGGTAGCTTTACCATCTCTTTTCCGACGGCTGATGCAAGCAACGCTGTTATCAGAATAGCGTAGATTTAGCCCATGGCTAATATCACTGGCTGGGGTCGGAGTACGTGGGGCTCAGGCACTTGGGGTAATCCTGTACCTGTTGAATTAACAGGGCTGGCAGGTACCTCTGCACTAGGTTCTCTTACTATTACGGCTGCTGCCAATGTCAGTGTAACAGGGTTAGCAGGAACCTCTGCACTCGGTTCTGTAACCGCAACAGGTGCAGCGAATATTTCCCTCACGGGACTAGCGGGAACCTCCGCGTTAGGCAGTGTAACAGCAAGAATTTCTATTTCAGTCTCTCTTACGGGACTGGCAGGAACTTCAGCACTAGGTACGGTAGTTGCTAACGGAGCCGCTATTACAGGAGTTTCAGGAACCGCTTCTACAGTAGCACAAGGTGATGAAACGGTTACAGGTGCTGCAAATGTTTATCCTACGGGATTAGCAGGAACATCAGCACTAGGAAGTTTAACTCTAGTAACTAATAATATAATTTCGGTTACAGGATTAAGCACCACAGGCGAACTTGGCTCTTTAACCGTTACAATAGCGGTAGATATTTCCTTAACGGGAGTTTATGGCACCGGAGAAATAACAGGAGTGTTGGTATGGAGTAAAATAGATGATTCACAAGACCCAAGTTGGACTGGCGTAAGTGATTCACAATCGCCTGACTGGAAAGACATTGCGGCTTAAATGCTATATGATAATAAAAATATGATAAGATTTTTTTAGGAGACAAAAAAAATGGCAACGTATGTAAATGATTTAAGATTAATGGAAATTGCCACGGGTGATGAAAGTGGCACTTGGGGTACTAAAACCAATACCAATTTGGAATTAATTGGAGAAGCCTTTGGTTATGGAACTGAAGCCCTTTCTGATGCGTCCACTGCTACGATTACGATGGCAGATGGACAAGCAGATGGAGCCAGAGCTTTATATTTAAAACTAACAGGGAGCTTATCACAGGCTTGCACAGTAACTTTAGCACCAAACACAGTTTCTAAAACTTGGGTAATTGATAACGCAGCAGGGGACACAGTTACTATTAGTCAAGGTACAGGTGCCAATGTAGCTATATCCAGTGGCTCGGTAAAAGTAATTACTACAGACGGAGCAGGTTCAGGTGCAGTAGTTTATGACATTTTAACCGATCTTGAATTAGCGGGAACAACAACCGCAGTAACCTTTACAGCGTCAGGTGTCATTACAGGAGCAACTGTAGAGGCAACAGGCGATACTTCAGCAGGGGACAATGCTGCTATGGGTTATACCAGTGCAGAGGGATTAATTCTTACAGGACAAGGTAGTACTAGTGATTTAACTATTAAAAACGATGCCGATGCGGCTGTTATAACGATTGCTACAGGCACAACCAATGTAGATATTGTCGGAGATGTAACCGCTTCTACCGTAAACGCAGACGGAGATACGGCTGCCAGTGATAACGCAGCGATGGGATACACT
>Ga0208029_1000558_pt1 | contig 21850 bp, 13 predicted proteins | sample MalvireepMed_s12_FD_184242 | JGI IMG/M metagenome (GOLD analysis project Ga0208029, IMG submission 184242) | Marine viral communities from the Global Malaspina Expedition - Malaspina viral metaG DeepMed_s12 (SPAdes) (version 2) | ecosystem: Environmental > Aquatic > Marine > Oceanic | place... | reverse complement strand
GACTAAAATACACATTTATTGGGAATCCTTTCTAAGTACTATAAATTTTAGCCACAGATTCACGGATGTTGAATGAGTTGGTATTATAGTTATAAGAGGCAACAAAATATATCCGTGAATTCGTGGCCAATCTACTTTTTAATACAAGCTTAATTATTCCAGAAAAACATCTTTTTTAAACATTTGGTAACTTAAAGGTAATTTTAAAAACATTACAAATAGTAATTATTTATCGAATTTTACATCCATAAATTTACTATTTGTAAACATTTTGAAATATACAAAAACAGATATTAAAACATTATTATATGGTTCTTTTGCTGCCTTTGGTACTTACTTTTGTATGTATGCCTTTAGGAAGCCATTTACTGTTGCTACTTATGAGGGTCTGAGTTTTTGGGAGGTGGATTATAAAATTATTCTTATAATAGCGCAGGTTCTTGGATATATGTTTTCAAAGTTTATTGGGATTAAACTTATTTCAGAACTCAGAAATAATCAGCGTTTATTGCTATTAATAACAATGATTGCAGTGGCAGAAATTAGCTTGGTGTTATTTGCCGTTGTACCAGCTCCCTATAATCTTGTTTTTATGTTTTTAAATGGACTTCCGTTGGGAGTGATTTGGGGGATTGTTTTTTCATATTTAGAAGGGAGAAAAACTACAGAGATATTGGGAGTAGTATTGTGCTCTAGTTTTATAGTTTCTAGTGGAGCCGTAAAGTCTGTGGGACTTATTTCAATGAGGTGGATTGGTGTTAATGAGTTTTGGATGCCTGCGGTGACAGGAGCAATATTTATAGTTCCTTTTTTAATATTCTCTTATCTTTTAGAACGAATCCCCTCACCAACACCAGAAGATATTTCCTTACGAACAGAAAGAAAACCAATGAGTAAAGTAGATAGGGCTAATTTGATTAAAACCTATTTTTTTCCAATTGTAATATTAGTGTTTTTTTATGCGGCTCTTACGGCATTAAGAGATTATAGAGATAATTTCTCTCGAGAGATATGGGATGCTTTAGGGCTCAGGGATAGTATAGCTATTTACACATTTTCTGAGATTCCAATAGCTATTTTAGTGCTTGTTATTTTAGGACTATTTGCTTTTATAAAAAGCAATTTTAGAGTTTTTATTTATTATCATTATTTGCTTTTTGGGGGAGCGTTCGTAATAGGGTTGCTTACGGTATTCTATCAATTAGAATTGATTAGCGAAATTTTCTGGATGATAAGCGTAGGCTTCGGATTATATATATGTTATGTGCCTTTTAATTGTATATTTTTTGACAGAATGATAGCAGCTTTTAGAATTAAAGGAAATGCTGGATTTCTTATTTATATAGCAGATGCTTTTGGCTATTTAGGAAGTATTGCCGTGTTGCTTTATAAGAATTTTGGTCAGGGGGGAGTATCGTGGTTAAACTTTTTCATTTATGGATGTTACCTTATTGCAGCGCTGGGTTGTATTGTTGCAGTGGCTTCTCTAAATTATTTTAAAAAGAAATATAAGTCTTCAGAAAAAAAAATATCACATCTTTTAAATATAGCTTATGAATAATATCGAGAAGTATGATCTTGTTGTTATTGGAGGAGGAGTATTGGGGAGTTTTCATGCTTATCATGCCATTAATAAAGGGTTAAAAGTAGCATTAATAGAGAAAAATAAAATACTTCAAGGGGCTACTGTTAGAAATTTCGGGCAAGTAGTTCCTTCTGGAATGAATACGAAATGGCAGACTTTTGGTAGGGAGAGTCTGAAAATATATAAGGAGATTCAATCAAAATTTGATATTTCTGTACGCCAAGAAGGATCGGTTTATATAGCTTCTAATGAGGAGGAAGTTAAATTATTACACGAGTTAAAAAAAATTAACCAAGCAAATAATTATACGTCCGAATTGTGGACTAAAGAAAAAACAATTAATAATTATGCAGGCATAAATGAGGCTTATGTAAAAGAGTCTTTATTCTTTCCTGATGAGGTTTTAGTAGAACCTCGAGTTATGATAAGCAAGCTTCATGCTTATTTACAAACAAAGGGATTAGCACTTTTTTCTGGAAAGACAGTGGTAAGAAATGAATCTGTAGGAGAATGTGTAAAAGTATTTACAGCAGACGGAATGGTTGTTACAGCCGAAAAAGTGATTATTTGTAATGGAAGTGATTTTGAGAATTTATATCCTGAATTATTTTCTGAAAGTGAATTAATAGTCTCCAAATTACAGATGATGGCAACCAAGCCTCAACCATTAAATTATAAAATGAAGGGGGCAATTCTTACAGGACTTTCTATAAGAAGGTATGAAGCTTTTTCCGAATGCCCTTCATTTAAAAAGATAAAAGAAAAAGAATCTTCTGAGAGTTTAGAAAAAAAATGGGGAGTGCATATTTTGTTTAAGCAAGCAGTAGATGGTTCTGTAATTATAGGCGATTCTCATGAGTATGCATCAGTTAAAGAAAAGGAAAGTTTAGGTTTTGATTTAAATATGGATATAGATCAATTTATTATTGAGGAGGCTAAAAAAATATTCTATTTACCAAATTATGCCATTCAGCATAGGTGGTATGGAATGTATTCGCAGTGTAAGGAAAGCGATATTTATTTGAAAACAATAGATAAAAATATTCATATCGTAACTGGAATTGGAGGAAAAGGAATGACAGGAAGCGCAGGTTTTTCTAAAGAAAATATTAATTCAATTTTTAATTTTTAAAATGCAAAATAAAATAAAACTTGCCGTTTTTGATATGGCTGGAACTACAGTGAACGAAGGTAATGTTGTATATAAAACCTTACAGAAAGCAATAAATAATGCAGGGTATAAAGTAGAATTAGACTTTGTGCTTACACATGGCGCTGGGAAAGAAAAGCATCAAGCTATTAAAGATGTTTTAGAAGAATTAAATGAAGATAAAAGTAAGTCGGATGTTATTTTTGAAGACTTCAAAGTATTACTGGATGAAGCATACAAAAAATTAGCGGTCAAAGCTTGTAACGGTGTTGAAGAGTTATTTAAATTACTAAAAAGTAACAATATTAAAGTTGCATTAAATACAGGGTACAATAAAGAAATTGCAACCTTGTTGTTGAATAAATTAAACTGGACAAAGGGAGAACAATATGATGTTTTAATTACTGCCGATGATGTAATAAATGGAAGGCCAAGTCCAGACATGATTTCTAAGGCAATGGAATTAACCAATGTTCTTGAGGCAGATAAGGTGTTAAAGGCTGGAGATTCTATTATAGATATTGAAGAAGGAAAAAATGCAAACTGTGCAATTACGGTAGGGGTTACTACGGGAGCTCATACAAAAGAGCAATTAATGAGTGCTCATCCTACTTATGTAGTAGCATCTTTATTAGAATTAAAAGATATATTGCTTAAATAAAGGTATTATATAAAGAAGTAAACAACTAGCATTTTAGAAGGTTGTTTACTTCTGTTTTCTGGTACGTGTGGAATTCTACCATCAAAAAATATGGAATCTCCTTCTTTTAGTAAAACTTCTTCTTCTCCAATAATATAGTAACATTCTCCTGAAAGAATGTATTTAAATTCAAATGCATCGGTAGTTACTTTTTCTCTTTTAGAATTTGGTTTTACTTCTAAGAGAACTGTTTCAAAACCAAGGGAAGAAAGTTGTTTGCTAAATATAAAGTTGTAGGTAAAGCCTTCTGCCTCTTCCTCTTTATCAATAGGGGTATTTTCTTCTTTTCTTGAAACAATAAAATTAGCGCCACTACCTTTTGGTATTCCTTTAAAAAAATCGGTTACTTCAACTTCAAGCGCATTTACTATTTTTATAAATACTGGGAGGGAAGGAATTGTTCTTCCATTTTCAATACGAGAAATAAGTCCGCTAGTTACTTCTGCTTTTACAGCAACATCATTAATGGTTTTACCATCATTTTTTCTAATTTCTTTAATTCGCTTACCAATACCTATAAGATAATCTTCCATTTAGTAGAATTTTTTATACCTCAAAATTAAAAGAAATACTGTAAATTATTTACCCTATTTTATGCTTTTGATTCTGTTATTTATTCAAATTAATGAAAAACAGAAAAGTAACTATTAGTAAACTAAGGTTGTTAACTTTTTGTTAACTGAATTTACAGTATGATTGCAATGATTTAATAGTGTATGTAGTTTAACTTAACTTACCTCTTCGATATTTGCATAACTAAATAACTTAATAAAGTTTACAAATACGAAAAAATGAATAAGCGGAAATTATTATGTGTATTTGCGTTCTTCGCATTTATTACAAGTTACTCTCAAACCTTATTTAAAGGGAGTGTATTAGATGAAAATAGCACACCTTTACCAGGTGCATCCATTATGATAAAAGGTCAAAATAATGGAGTTGCTACAGATTTTGACGGAAATTTTGAGATAGAGCTCCCCCAAGGCAACGAAATATTGATAATTTCTTACGTTGGGTATCTTTCTCAAGAAATTAATTCAGCATTAGAGAATGGAGTAAAAGTTGTTTTACAACCAGATTCTCAACAATTAGATGCAGTGGTAGTAACTGCTCTAGGTATTGAAAGAGAAAAGAAGTCGTTAGGATATGCTTCTCAAGAACTTGATAGCGACCAAATTAGTTCGGCAAGAGAGCCTAATCTATTAAATAGTATTTCTGGTAAAGTAGCAGGACTTCAAGTAACTAATAGTCCTTCAGGAATTGGAGGGTCTGCTAGAGTTTCTATTCGTGGAGATGCGTCGTTAAATATTAATGGAAACTCTCCTTTATTTATTATAGATGGTACTCCTATTAGTAATGAAATAGTTGGATCTTCTGGAGCTGGGACTCAAGATGTGGATTACGGAAATGGAGCTGCTGAGATAAACCCAGAGAATATTGAGTCGATGAACGTTTTAAAAGGGCCAGCGGCGGCAGCTTTATATGGTTCTAGAGCGGCAAACGGGGCTATCATCATCACAACAAAAAAAGGAACTTCTAAAGATGGAAAAATAGGGGTTACCATAAATACTGGAGTAACAGTAGATAATATTTTAATGTTACCAGATTGGCAAAATGAATACGGTCAAGGTAATAATCAACAATTCTCTTTTGTAGATGGAAAAGGAGGAGGAATTGCAGATGGTGTTGACGAAAGTTGGGGACCAAGATTAGATACAGGACTTTTAATTCCGCAGTTCGATTCGCCTAGACAAGACGGAACTCGTGGGGGAGATTTAATAAGTAATTCTCCAATTATAGCAACTCCTTGGGTTTCTAATCCAGATAACACAAAAGATTTTTTTAATACTGGATTTACCAAAACCAATAGTATTTCTATTTCTAAAGCTGGAGATTTAGGGAATATCCGTTTCAGCTATCAGAATTTTGATCAAGAAGGAGTTGTTCCTAATACAGATTTAGAGAGAAATACATTTAATTTAAGTGCGGGTCTTAATTTAACTGATAAAGTTAAGGTTAATGCAAATGTAAATTATGTAAAAAGTGATAGTGGCAACAGACCGTCGTTGAGTTATGGAACAGAAAGTATTATGTATCTTTTTATTTGGTACGGAAGACAATTAAATACCAATAGTTTAAGAGATTATTGGATGCCAGGGCAAGAAGGCGTGCAGCAGTTTAATTACAATTACAATTACCATGATAATCCTTTCTTTAATGTGTATGAAAATACAAATTCTCAAGACAAAGATCGGGTATATGGAAATGTAAATTTAACCTATGATATTTCCGATAATTGGAAACTGTTACTTCGTACAGGACGCGATTTTTACCGAGATTTAAGAGCTAAAAAGAGAGCTTTTAGTACGCAACGTTTTCCGTTAGGATATTATAGAGAAGATAATGTGTTTTTTGAAGAGATTAATACAGACTTCCTATTGTCATACGATAAAACTTTTAATGAAAAATGGAATGTAAACTTTTCTGTAGGAGCTAATCAACTTAGACAAAATCAAGAGTACGACCAAACGGTAGCGCCAGAACTGATAAATCCAGGGGTGTATTCTTTTAATAATAATAGAAAACCATTAGAAGTTACTTCCATAGATCAAAATAAACGTATTAATAGTGTGTACGGTTTTGCTCGTTTAGCCTATAATAATTATCTGTTTTTAGATATAACAGGAAGAAACGATTGGTCTAGTACGCTTCCTTCTAATAATAATTCATATTTCTATCCTTCTGTAACATTGAGTACAGTATTTAGCGATATGTTTGTGTTGCCAGAGTTTGTAAGTTTTGCCAAATTGAGAGCAGCTTATGCAGAAGTTGGTAATGATACAGATCCTTATAAATTATCTAGTTTTTACACCAATGAGAATCCGTTTGGAGAGTATCCGGTGTTAACAGAATCTTCTTTAATACCAAATGCAAATTTAAAACCAGAGATTACTTCTTCTTATGAATTTGGGGTTGACTTACGCTTTTTTCAGAGTCGCTTAAATATAGATGCTACTTATTATAGCTCCTTAACAAAGAACCAGATTATTTCTATTGATGCAGATATTGCTAGTGGTTACGCTAGTAAACTTATCAATGCTGGGGAGGTTAAAAATTATGGTTTTGAAGCTATTTTAGGAATAACTCCAGTTAGAAATGATAATTTTTCATGGAAAGCAACCTTCAATTTTGCTAAAAACCAAAGTGAGGTTACAGATTTGGGAGGGGTAGATTATACCTTAACCGAAAGAAATTCAGCTTTTATTCAAGCAAGAGAAGGAGGTTCTATTAGTGCAATTTACGGAAGAGGATTTCAAAGAGTAGAAGATGAGAATAGCCCGTACTTTGGGGAAATGATTATTGATGAAAATGGAATTCCATTACGTACAGATGATTTGGTGTACCAAGGAGATTATGCTCCAGATTATACGCTTGGGTTTCAGAATAGCTTTAGATATAAGGCTTTTGATTTTGGATTTCTATTAGATACCCGCCAAGGAGGAATTGTAGTGTCTAGAACAAAAACAATTGGAAGTACTTCTGGACAATTAAAGGAAACTTTAGTAGGAAGAGAAACAGGAATTGTTGCAGATGGAGTTGTACAAGTATCGGATGGGGTTTATGAACCTAATACTACTAATGTAGATGCTAGAACTTATAATAACAGATATTACGAAAGAGATAATGTGGAGGCTGCAAAATATGATGCTTCTTACACAAAACTAAGAGAGGTAACATTGGGGTACACTATTCCTAAGCGCTTTATAAAGCAGTTGCCAATTACAAATGCTAGATTTTCTCTTAGCGGAAGAAACTTACTTCTGTGGACAGAAAACCCACATTTTGACCCAGAAACAGTAGCTGTTTCGGGAGGGACATTGCAACCTGGAATCGAAAACATGTCGTATCCAAGTACAAGATCATTCACTTTTAATTTACGAGTAGACTTTTAATTCAATAGAAATGAAGAAAAATCAATTTATAAAGAAGCTATTTTTAGGGGCTACAATGATACTTTCATTAAATGCCTGTACTAAAGATTTTGAAGAAATAAATGCAAATCCTAATTATCCTGAAAAGGCAGCATCAGAATTATTATTGCCAGGGATTTTAAGACAAATGTCTTATAATTGGGGTAATATGGGCTGGGAACAAGGCTTTACAGTTGCACAATATGGAGCAAGACTACAGTTTACAAGTGGAGATCGCTATAATTGGTCGCCAACTGGAAACCCATATAACGATGCCTATGATGCGCTTAGAGATGTTGAGAATATTATAGAATCTACGGTAGGTGTAAAAGGACAAGAAAATTACTTAGCTGTTGCTTTAATAGTAAAATCTTGGATTTATTCTTACTTAACAGATGCTTATGGAGATGTGCCATACACACAAGCAACAAAAGGAATAAGAGAAGATAATATTACACCAGAATTTACACCACAGAGTGAAATTTATGATGGATTAATTACAGATCTTACTGTTGCAAATAATTTATTAAAAGGAGCTGCTACTATCTCTGGGGATATTCTTTACAATGGAGATGTTACTAAATGGAGAAAGTTCTCAAACTCTTTGCGATTAAGATTATTAATGAGAATTAGTGATGTAGATAAAGCGAGAGCAATTTCGGAAATGAAGGAAATAACAAATGCTCCTTCAGAATTTCCAATTTTTGAAAGCAATGGAGATGCTGCAGTGATACAATGGAATTCTGATAATCCACAGCCTAAATTTACTACTCGATCTGGAAGTTATGATGAGGTAAGGTTAAGTACTACTTTAGAAACTAGGCTAAAGGATTTAAACGACCAAAGATTAATTGTTTTTGCCCAGCCTACTTCGGCATCAGGAAAAGGGATTTATTCGGATAATATGGACGATTATGTAGGGATGCCAAATGGTTTAAATGATGAAGATGCATTGGCATATAGTCCTTCTGGGGATCCACAAAAATCGGGTTCTAATTTTATTTCTCGTTTAGGGGTTTTACTTACATGTAGAGCATGTGATCCTGAAAATGCTTCTCCAACAGCTTCTCAAACTATTATAATGAGTTATTCTGAACTTCAGTTTATTTTAGCGGAAGCTCGCGAGAAAAATTTTATTACTGCAGGGACATCAGAGCAGTATTATGAAAATGGAATTTATGCTTCATTTGAGTATTATTTAGAAAGAATTAATGCTGGCGGTTGGAATGAAATAGCTACAAGCTTGGAAAATTTTGATGTAGATGCATATATAAATCAAGAAAAAGTAGCTTATACAGGAACTTCCGAAGAAAAACTAGAGAAAGTGGCTATGCAAAAATGGATTTCACTTTTCTACACAGGTTTTGAAGCTTGGTCGGATTGGAGACGTACCAATATGCCAGCAATAGTGCCTGGTCCAGATGCTGCTAACGGAGGGAAAGTGCCAGTTCGTTTTCAATATCCAAATTCAGTTAAATCTACAAACAATGCAAACTACCAAGAGGCTGTGAGCAGAATGGGAGGAGATAATCTAAATACATTGCTTTGGTGGGATGTGTCTGTGAATAATTAATATCTATGAAATTTAAAAAAATCATTTTTATGGTAACCACAAGTCTTTTAGGCTTGTGGTCTTGCCATAATAATTCTACTGAGAACAGAGAAATTAAACATGTTGTTGTAATTGGGTTTGATGGACTTAGTCCGGATGGGATTAGAAATGCTTCCACACCTAATTTTGATAAGGTTATTGCTGAAGGGGCTTCTACCATGCGAGCAAGAGCCGTACTTCCTACAAGTTCTAGTTCTAATTGGGCATCTATGATAATGGGAGCTAGCCCTTCTCAACATGGGATTACATCTAATGCGTGGAATAAAGACAATTTTGAGTTACCTACAGTAGTTCAAGGGGAAGATTTTTTGTTTCCTACGGTCTTTAATTTAATAAATAAGCAAAAAGAAAATACAGAGATAGGTGCTATCTATCATTGGGGCGATTTTGGTAGATTGTTTGAGAAAAGTGCTGTTAATTTTGATATTCATGCAGACACAGAAGAACAGACTGCCGCCGTAGCAAGTAGTTATATTAAGAATAAAAAACCGACGTTTACTTTTATTCATTTTGACCATATTGATCATGCTGGTCATGAATACGGACATGGAACACCAGAATACTATGAATCGGTTACAAAAGGAGATAAATTATTAGGAGAGGTTTTATCGGCAATTAAAAAAGCTGGAATACTAGAAAATACATTGGTTATTATTTCTTCGGATCATGGTGGAGTAGGAAAAGGACATGGAGGGGAGTCTTTAGCAGAAATTGAAATCCCATTTATTGCCTGGGGGAAATCAGTTAAAAAAGGATATGAAATTAAAACGCCCGTATATCAATATGACAATGCTGCTACCGTTGCCTATGCATTAGGTGTTAAAACGCCTACAGCATGGATAGGAAAGCCTGTTCTGTCATTGTTTGAAGGGAATGAAATAAAGGGTGATGAGTATCTTATTGAAGATCGTTTGGTAGCTCCCATAATAAAGCCAGAAGCTAGTTTGAATAAAAGAGCAGGAGGTCTTTTTTTTAATGAAACGAAATTGGAAATAATAAATCCAAATAAACAAGGTGTTATTAGATATACTTTAGATGGGTCTATGCCTACAAAAAAATCAACAGTATATGAGGGTATTATTGATATAACCGACAATAAAGTAGTAAAAGCAGCAATATTTTTAGAGGGGAAAATATCGAGTCCCTTAAGCGAAGCCTTTTTTAGAATTCGTCATGATGATAGAAAGAGAGTATCTTATAAAATTTATTATTTAGTGAATCTTACTTCTCTTCCTGAGCTGTCCAATAAAACTCCAGATGATAGTGGTAACACCTATGAAATCACTTCAGAAGAAATAAAAGAGAAGATAAAAGAGAACACAGCAGTAATTTATACAGCAATTATAGATATTAAAAAAGCAGCTAATTATACTTTCTACACTAGATCTGATGATGGGAGTAAACTATGGATTGATAATGAGTTGGTGGTAGCTAATGATGGCGACCATGGGGTACTAGAAAAATCTGGAACTGTTAAGCTTAATGCTGGAGAACATGCTATAAAAGTAGCTTGGTTTAATGGGGGAGGAGATGGTTGGTTAGATGTTTATTATAAAGATGGTAAAAATCCAAAGCAACTAGTTTCTACAGAACTTTTAAATTAAAAACAGCGTGCAAACAACTATAAAACTAGCTTTATATTTTTTATTCATTCTGTGCTTTTATAAAGGAATCTCTCAAGAGATGTACCCAAATTGGGAACCTGGTATTTTAGAGATTCATCATATAAACACTGGTAGAGGAGACGCTACTTTTTGTGTTTTTCCAGATGGAACTACTTTGCTTATAGATGCAGGAGATACCTCAGAAACACATCCAAGAACTTTGTCTGATAGAAATGCAAAATTGCTTCCTAATAGAAGTAAAACTGCTCCTGAATGGATTGTAGATTATATAAATCAATTTCATCCAAAACCAAAAGGGCAGACTTTAGATTATGCCTTGATTACGCATTATCATGATGATCATTTTGGAGAAGTAGATAGTACACGGTTATATTCTAAAAAAGGGAAGTATCAATTAACCGGAATTGTTGCTGTTGGAGATGCTATTCCTATTAAAAACTTAATAGATAGAGGTTCTCAGTTTCCTATAGATTTAAAAGATGAACAGGTTCAAAAGGAGCTATCTGCAGATAAATATCATATAATTCCAACTTTGAAAAATTATTGGAAATATAGTGATGTACACTCTAAAAATGGATTGAAACATTCTGTTCTAAAAGCAGGAATGCTAAATCAAATAAGACTGTTATATAATCCTGAAAATTATAAGAGTTTTTCTGTCAGAAATATTGCTGTAAATGGTAATGTCTGGACAGGAGAAAAGGAAAATTACTACGCATTATTTTCAGAAGGAGATTCTCCTTCTGAAAATAATTTAAGTACCGTTATAAAAATTTCATTTGGTTTGTTTGATTATTATACCGGAGGAGATATTAGCGGGGTAAATGCAATAGGGGCAACCGATTTTAATTCCCTAGAATCCAATATTGCTCCTGTTGTAGGCCCTGTTGATGTTGCTACCTTAAATCATCATGGAAATAGAGATTCTCAAAATGCATTTTATGTAAGAACACTTCGTCCTCGAGTATGGGTACAACAAAATTGGTCGTCAGATCATCCTGGAGAAGAAGTGCTCAGAAGAATACTTAGTAAAGAAATATATCCTGGGGAGCGAGATGTGTTTTCAACAGTAATGCTAGCTGCAAATAAAAAAGTAATAGGCAATCGCTTAGATGCGTATAAAAGTCAGGAAGGACATATTGTAGTAAGGGTTTATAATGATGGAAAAAAATACAATGTTTACATTTTGAATGATAAAGATGAAAAGCGTAATGTGGTAAATAAATTTGGTCCTTATGAAGCAAGGTGAAATTAATAAAAGAACAGAAGGAGATATTAATACTACTTCAGAAAGGGAAAAATGGAACCTTCGAGAAAAGGATAGGCATACACAGTTAATTTTAGAAAAGGACGAACGTTATTTTATGCATCAATCTATGTCTACTCCTTGTTTGGATGTTTTAAAATCATCTAAAAATAGTTATATAGAGAATTTGTCTGGAAATAAATATTTAGATTTTCATGGTAATAATGTGCATCAAATAGGTTTTGGAAATGAGGAATTAATTCAAAAATTAATAGCGCAATTAAAAACACTTTCTTTTTCTACAAGAAGGTATACCAATGAACCAGCCGTTTTATTTGCTGAGAAATTAGCGTCTATAGCTCCATCAGATTTAAATAGAGTTTTATTAACGCCTAATGGAAGCTCTGCAATTGGAATAGCGTTAAAATTGGCTAGAGCTATTACAGGAAAGTTTAAAGTGGTTTCTTTTTGGGATTCTTTTCATGGAGCGTCTTTAGATGCTATCAGTGTTGGAGGAGAAGCGGTTTTTAGAGAAGCTATGGGACCTCTAATGCCAGGAGTAGAAAGAATTCCACCTCCCGTTACCTATAGAGGGATTTTTGAAAATAATGAGGCCAAGTGTTTAGAATATTTGGAATATGTTTTTGCTAAAGAAGGAGATATTGGTGCTTTTTTAGCAGAAACTATTAGAAATACAGACGTACAAATTCCTTCTAAAGAGTTTTGGAAGGAGGCTCGCAAATTATGCGATAAATATGGAGTTCTTCTTATTTTAGATGAAATTCCAATAGCTTTAGGAAGGACAGGTAAATTGTTTGCTTTTGAGCATTATTCTATAGAACCAGATATTATTTGTTTAGGAAAAGGACTTGGGGGAGGAATATTTCCGCAAGCAGCGGTTATAACAAGAGATAAATATAATACATTTGGAGAACTGTCTTTGGGGCATTACACCCACGAGAAAAGTCCACTTGGAGCAGTAGCTGGAATGGAAACGATTAGAATTGTGGAAGGTTTATTGGAGAAAGTTAAAGCAGATGAAGCTTTTCTAAAAACAGAACTCAATAGATTAAAAACAAAGTTTGATATAATAGGAGATGTAAGAGGGATTGGAATGCTTTGGGGAGTTGAATTAGTTTTAAATAGATTAACTAAAGAAAAGGCCGTAGAAGCTGCCGAAAAAGTTATGTACAATTGTTTAAGAGAAGGATTAAGTTTTAAAGTTTCTTCGGGGAATGTTTTACAATTATCGCCTCCTTTAACAATTACACGAGAGGAATTGTTAAAAGCAATTCATATTTTAGAAAACAGTATTTCAAATTTATAGAGATGAGATTAGTTTATACCAAAAGCCTGCTTATCTGTTTTTTTATGTTGAGTTTAATGTTGACTCATGCACAAACAGTTAAACAAAATTTATTAGTAGCGCCTTACTTACAAAACGCTTCTCCACAAGAAATAACTATTATGTGGGAAACAGCTGTGGGAGAAGAAAGTACAGTATTGTATGGCAAAACTACCGATTTAAAGAAAAAAGAGACAGGAATTTCTTACGATGTTAATTTTTCCGACCATAGAATTCACGAGGTAACACTTAAAGGATTAGAGCGTTTTACAACTTATTATTATAGAGTAAGAACTGGAGAAACGTATTCAGATGTTTATCAGTTTAAAACTCCTCCTTTTGCTGAAGATAAAAAAGCGTTCAATGTTTTAGCCATGAGCGATATGCAAAGAGACCATAATGAACCAGAAAAGTTTGCTGAAATTGTAAATGAAGGAATTTTAACCTACTTGAAGAAAGAATATGGAGAAGATATTTCAGACAATCTGGCCTTAGTGCTTATTCCTGGAGATTTAGTTGAAAATGGAACTAAATATGAACAATGGCAAAATGAGTTTTTTGAGCCTTCAAAGAAGTTATTTTCAAATGTACCTGTATATCCTGTATTGGGGAACCATGAAAAGAATTCTACATTCTATTTTAAATATTTTAGTCTTCCTAAAAATGGAACTCCAGCTTATGCCGAGCATTGGTGGTATAAAGATTATGGAAATACAAGAATAATAGGGCTAAATTCAAATGAGGGATATAGAGACTCTAAAGAGCAATATATTTGGTTAAAAGAACTTTTAGAGCGTACAGCCAATAATAATGAAATAGATTTTGTTTTCGCACAATTACATCATCCACATAAATCGGAATTATGGATTCCTGGGGAGACAGATTTTACAGGAAAAGTTGTTGAATTATTAGAGAATTTTACTACCAAAACTGGAAAACCGAGTATACATTTTTTCGGACATACACATGGGTATTCAAGAGGGCAATCTAAAGAACATAAACATTTGTGGATTAATGTAGCTTCTGCTGGAGGAGCTATAGATAATTGGGGAGAATTTGAAGGACGAGATTATGATGAATTTACTGTAACTCAAGATGAGTATGGATTTGTAATGGTAGAGGTAGATCCAAACCCAGAAAATCCTAAGTTTGTTGTAAAAAGAGTTAGTAGGGGAAATACTGTACAATCTAGAAACAATGAGGTTACAGATAGTATGGTAATTTATAAGAAAAAACGCTTGCCTTACGCTCCAATAATAGAAAGTCCAATGGGAGAGCATATAGCAATTAAAGATGTAATGTTGAAGGCGGGAGGTTATGAAAGCGATTATAAAGATAGTTTTCATGCAGCTTCAAATTGGCAATTAGCTACCGATGCTGAATTTTCTAATATTATAGTAGATAGATGGAAGCAATACCAAAATTGGTATTATAATGAAAACCGACAAAAGGATGATGATCTTACAGATGAGAAAATGCCTTTATTAAAATCTAACACTAAATATTTCTGGCGCGTACGTTATAGAGATCAAAATTTAAATTGGAGTGATTGGTCTAAAACCGCAACTTTTACAACAAAATAAAAATATGAGATGCCTATTAGCAGTTTTATCAAACCAATCGATTTGATAATTGAGGGTATCACATCTGACTTTTTAAATCAATAAATATTAACAAATGAAAAAGATAAGTTTACTACTTTTATTAATAACGAGCTTTATTTCGGCACAAGATAAAGATCAGAAAGTAATTTTAATTACGTTAGATGGCCTTCGTTGGCAGGAGCTATTTACTGGGGCAGATGAGAAGTTAGTAGCTAACAAAGAATATGTAGCTAATCCAGAAGGGTTAAAGAGAATGTTTTGGAAGGAAACTCCAGAAGAACGTAGAACTGCACTTTTTCCATTTGTATGGAATTTTGTAGCTAAAAGCGGACAGATTCATGGAAATAGAAATGTAGGAAGTAAGGTGAATTTAACAAACACGATGTGGTTTTCTTACCCTGGTTATAATGAAATTTTAACAGGGGCTGCAGATGATGTAAACATAAAGAGTAATGATAAGATTTATAATCCTAATATTACTATTTTAGAATTGCTAAATAACACAGCAGGTTTTAAAAATAAGGTGGCAGCCTTTGGGAGTTGGGATGTGTTTCCTTTTATAATTAATGATGAAAGAAGTGGAATCCCTGTAAATGCAGGATTTAGAAATGCAGAAGGTGACTTAACCGAAAAAGAAGAGTTTTTAAATCAATTGCAGACTGAAATTCCTAGCCCATGGGGAAGTGTTCGTTTGGATGCTTTTACGCATCACTATGCAAAAGAATACATACAAAAAGAACATCCTAAGGTAGTTTATATTTCCTACGGAGAAACAGACGATTTTGCACATGATGGTCATTATGAAGCATATTTAAAATCGGCACATACTACAGATTCTTTTATAAAAGATTTATGGGAATTTGTACAAGCAGATCCTTTTTATAAAGACAATACAATTTTTATAATTACTACAGATCATGGTCGTGGTACAACGCCTTTAAAAACATGGAGAAGTCACGGAAGAGATATTAAGGGAGCAGATGAGGTGTGGTTAATTGCTTTTGGTGCTAATGTAAATACATTGGGAGAAGTTAAACATGATGAGCAATTATACAGTAATCAAATTGCACCTACTATTTTAAATATCTTAAATACCAAAATCGATACCAAAACTATGAAAGGTGCTGATTTAAAAATTACAAATCCTTAAACATAAATTAGTTAAGATTTTGTAACAGTATAAAATAGCCTTCTCTTAAAATAGAGAAGGCTATTTTATTTCCAAACTAGTTTCCTATTTTTTATAATTCTAAGTTTTATTTTATATACGTAAGCGTGCTAGTTTATTATTAAAGACTACACAATGTAATTTCTCTTCAATTTTAATTTACAAATTTAAACTGCTTACTAAGCTATATTGAGGGCTAAAATCATAGCGTAATGTAGATTTTTTTCAACTAGGTGGTAGTTGTTTTTATACTCTAATTTACTTGAGTGTTATTAGAATTTAGTCTATTTTTTTTGAATATTTTTATTAAGTTAAAATATATCTTCATTCTTTAAGAATAGTTCAAAAATTAAAGTTTTTAATACTATTAATAATGATTTGAAAGATAATTCTTTATGATTTTCAGGATGAAAAAGAAGGTTTTGTAAGTAGTTTATCGATTTTATATCGCTTTTAGTCTAATAGGAGTCAATTATGAGTGACGAAAATGATGATTGGGTTTCTTAATAAGTGAAGGCTAAACTATATAAAATAAATTACGATATAACGAATGAAAAAATTATTACTTTTTCTAGCATTAACTATTGGCTATTTTTCCTATTCTCAAGTTGGGATAGGAAATACATATCCCAATAGTTCCTCTCAACTAGATGTTGAAGCCCAAGACAAGGGGTTGCTTATTCCGAGACTTGCACTCAAAAGTACAACAGATTCAAGTACTATAGTTAACGGTAATGTTAACAGTTTGTTAGTTTTTAATACAGCTACTACTACCGATTTAATACCGGGGTACTATTATTGGTATGTAGATAAATGGCTTCGTATTCTTAATACAAACGATGTTAATGGTACTGGGGATTTCCCAGATAACATTGTTATATACAATCCATTAGAGGAGACATTTAACTATATTGACAATGAAGGGAATCTTCAAAATATAAGTTTTGAAGATATTGTAAAGGCTAATGAAACCGTAACTGTTTTAAAGGATAACGGAGATGGAACGTATACACATACTTCTGAAGATGATACTAAAACTACCTTTAAAGTTACACAAAGTGGAACAGGTAATCCAAATAATAATAACACAACAGGTGATGCAGGAGATATTTATGTAGATGAGTCTACAGGAGATGTTTATACACACAATGGAACAACTTGGGTTCAGGTAGCAGGAGATAATTTAATTATAGATGAAGGAGATCCTAACGATAACAACACTTCTGGAAACGAAGGGGATGTATATATCGATAACTCTACAGGCGACACGTATGTATATAATGAAACTACAGGCGAGTGGGAACAAAACACCGATGTTTTAAACGTAGCCAATGGTAAAGTAACTCACACAGCAGTTGATGGCACTGTAGAAACTTTTGATGTAAGTCAAAGCGGAACAGGTAATCCAAATAATAATAACACAACAGGTGATGCAGGAGATATTTATGTAGATGAGTCTACAGGAGATGTTTATACACACAATGGAACAACTTGGGTTCAGGTAGCAGGAGATAACTTAATTATAGATGAAGGAGATCCTAACGATAACAACACTTCTGGAAACGACGGGGATGTATATATTGATAATTCCACAGGTAATACCTATGTATATAATGAAACTACAGGCGAGTGGGAGCAAAGCACAGACAGTTTAAGTGTAGTAGACGGAAAAGCAACACATACAGCAGTTGATGGTACAGTAGAAACCTTTGATGTAAGTCAAAGTGGAACAGGTAATCCAAATAATAACAACACAACAGGTGATGCAGGAGATATTTATGTAGATGAGTCTACAGGAGATGTTTATACATTTGTGAATGACCCTGATGGAGACCCTACTACGGATGATGCAGCTTGGGTTCAATCGAATGTTGGAGATGATGAGAGTCAGACTATTTTAGTTAGTACAACCGATAAAAGCGAATTATATTATGTATCGGAAGCTTATTTAGCGGCAAATAATCAAACAGCCCCTACAAGTACAGATGCTGATGGATGGGATCCTGCATCTTTACCAGCAGGAATTTATGCAATTGATATTGCAGGCGGTGTAGTAAACAATTTTGAAAATATCGTTAACAGCGGCCCAGTTACTATCAATGGAGATACGTATACTACTGTTGAAGAATATTTAGAAAACATCGTAAGCGCTAATGAGAGTCAGACTATTTTAGTTAGTACAACCGATAAAAGCGAATTATATTATGTATCGGAAGCTTATTTAGCGGCAAATAATCAAACAGCTCCTACAAGTACAGATGCTGATGGATGGGATCCTGCATCTTTACCAACAGGAATTTATGCAATTGATATTGCAGGTGGTGTAGTAAACAATTTTGAAAATATCGTTAACAGCGGCCCAGTTACTATCAATGGAGATACGTATACTACTGTTGAAGAATATTTAGAAAACATCGTAAGCGCTAATGAGAGTCAGACTATTTTAGTTAGTACAACCGATAAAAGCGAATTATATTATGTATCGGAAGCTTATTTAGCGGCAAATAATCAAACAGCTCCTACAAGTACAGATGCTGATGGATGGGATCCTGCATCTTTACCAACAGGAATTTATGCAATTGATATTGCAGGTGGTGTAGTAAACAATTTTGAAAATATCGTTAACAGCGGCCCAGTTACTATCAATGGAGATACGTATACTACTGTTGAAGAATATTTAGAAAACATCGTAAGCGCTAATGAGAGTCAGACTATTTTAGTTAGTACGACCGATAAAAGCGAATTATATTACGTATCGGAAGCTTATTTAGCGGCAAATAATCAAACAGCTCCTACAAGTACAGATGCTGATGGATGGGATCCTGCATCTTTACCAACAGGAATTTATGCAATTGATATAGCAGGCGGGGTAGTAAACAATTTTGAAAATATCGTTAACAGCGGCCCAGTTACTATCAATGGAGAGACATTTACTACCATTGAGGATTATCTTGAGAGTAAAGAACCTTGGAATGTGGAAAATACTTCTACTCCAGCAATAAGCAATACAGAAAACATTTATCAAAAGGGAAAAATAGGGATCGGAGATTTTTCAGGAGAAACAACTACCGAGAGCTTAGATATTAAAACTGGGAGCGCAAGAATACGTGAGGTTAATACAAATGTAGGAACCATAGAAGCTGCTACAACAGGACAAAAAGACCGTGTGTTAGTAGCCGATGCAAATGGAATCATAAAATCATTAAAGGCAACCTTACCTAAGTTTTTCTTTATGCCATCTGTTTTAATACCAGTTATTGCAGAGCAGGTTCCTGCTGGAGATACATTTGGAACAATAGATCTTCATGCAAAATATATCGATCAATTTGGAACACCTCAGGCAAGTAGTGATACTTCATTAGATGTAGCTATACCAGTTTTACCAGCTGATGAGTTAGCATATCATATTACATGGTATGATGAAGAAGTATTTGAAAATGTTGCTGTTTCAGCAGCTGGAGTGCTTACGTATGATGTTAAAGCAGGAGCAGATATCTATGAGGGGTCTTTTATGAATATAGTATTTGTTGTAAAGGAAGATTAATACTGAAATCTAAATTTTTTATAACAATTAATGAACCAATTTTATGTGCAGAATTAAATATATCATAATACTTATTATATACATGTTTATAGTGAGCTTTACTTTCTCAAAGAGCTCATCTGAGACTGTGTATATAGATATTGCTGTTAAGAAGAGTGATAGTTTTCTTGTTATGAATAAGAATTTAGATTCAAGAACTTATCATTTAATAACTCATGGTCGTCCAGGACAATTATTGATAGAAGGTAAATGGCTGAACGCCGAGCAAATTACTGACTTTCTCAAACCTAAAATTCAAAACTCAGAATTCAAAATTCAAAACTTAAATATTTATGGTTGTGAATTTGCTAAAGGAGAAGAAGGGATAAATGCAGTTAAATACATAGAAAGTAAATTAGATGTAAAAGTTTCTGCATCTACTAACCTTACAGGAAAAGATGGAGACTGGGTGTTAGAAGTAGGTGTTAAGGCTAATTTTAGTTTTTTAAAAGATTATCCTTATACTTTACAAACAGGCCCTAACGATGACTTAGATGGAGACACTGTACTTAATAAAGATGATTTAGATGATGATAATGATGGAATTTTAGATACTAATGAATTAATTTGTGCCGAGTCTCCACAAACCTTAATTACTTTTAGTGAAGCTACTAACTATTCTACTACTTATAGTAGTGGTGAAGCTTTCAATATAGGTACAGGAACTTTTAGCACAGGTGCTACAGGTGAAGTTTTTCCTTTAGCGGGAGGAACAATGGCGGGGCAAACAAGATATGGGTTTGAATCAAAGCCAAACTATATAATTACAAGGGCGAGAACAGGAGCAACTGCTAGTAGTCCTGCCTTTGTAGGGATTAATTTTTCAACGCCTGTTTACAACCTGAGCTTTGAAATAGATCATTTAAATAGTGTTTCTGTTACAGGCTCAACACCAGTAGAAAAAAAAGAACGGGTATTGATAAATGCAACTTATCAAGGAGTAAGTGTTCCTTTGGCAAGTTACACCTTAGAGTCTGGTGTAAATTATAATACTACTAATGGGTATTTTAGCTCCAACGGAACTGATATAACTAATTCAGGCGCTGTCCTTAATTTTGTAGGACCAGTAGATCAAGTATCATTTTCTTATTCTGCTACTGGGAGAGATCATACGGTATACGAAAATGAGATACATATATTAAAAAACGCTACTGGATGTGTAGATGGTGATTCCGATAGAGATGGTATAGTTAACCGTTTGGATCTTGATAGCGATGGAGATGGTTGCCCAGATGCTTTAGAAGGTGATGGAGGAATAACCTCAAGTCAACTACAGACTTCAAACATTAATGGAGGAAATACGGGTGCAGAATACAATGGTACCGCAGGTCCTGTAATAGATAATCTTGGAAATAATGTAGGTGGCACTGGGATACCAACAATCGCTAATGGAGGACAAGCTGTTGGAACTTCACAAAATGCTTCTGCAATTAATGAAGAAGAATGCGGTGATGGTACTGGATGTAGTCAATGTTCTGTAGCTGGAGTAGTTGGTGGCTCTGAAGCTTGTGATGACTTTGATGGTGATGGTATTATAAATAGTTGTGACCTAGATGATGATAATGATGGGATACTAGATGCTATAGAAAGTCCTGATTGTTTTTATTCAAAATACACACTGCTCACCAATAAGCATGAATTTATAAATGTCTCGACAGATCTTCAACCATACACTACCAATAATAATATCTCTGAGGTCATTGATGGTTATCATGACCAGTACGGTGGATTTGTGGTCGAGAATGACATTACTATCACAGATAAAGCTGTCTACACTTTTGAAATGGATGGCTCTGTAGAGCTGAAAGAGGTATATATAGTTTATTTTAATCGATACACACACCTTAGTTCAGGAGAGTTATTGCTCCAAGGTAGTGTTGATGGAAATACTTGGGTTGATTTGAGTCAGTCGATTACAAATATGGTTGCATCATTGATATCAGTACCATACTTGGAAGCTCAGAAACGAGCCCAAAAATTCTCAGTAACACAAAATTCAGGAGAATATAGACATTATAGAATATTTGCCCCGTCTGGAACCACATCTTATAGTGGGCGAGCATTAGAAGTGTTTCCTGTTTCTAAAAATGAATTGAATTCTTCTGCGTATCCTAAAGATTGTAGTTATACAGGGTGGACTTGCTATATTTGACTGGACAGTAAGAAAGGAGTTTATATATTTATAAACTTTAAAAAAATAATAATGTCAAAAGCACGAAATTTTTACACCAAAGAATTTAAACAAAAAGCTGTAGAGCTTA
>Ga0208029_1000557_pt1 | contig 21892 bp, 26 predicted proteins | sample MalvireepMed_s12_FD_184242 | JGI IMG/M metagenome (GOLD analysis project Ga0208029, IMG submission 184242) | Marine viral communities from the Global Malaspina Expedition - Malaspina viral metaG DeepMed_s12 (SPAdes) (version 2) | ecosystem: Environmental > Aquatic > Marine > Oceanic | place... | reverse complement strand
ATTCTATGTGACAGGCTGGGACATGAGTTGGTCAACCGCAAAAATCCAACTGTTCACCGGCAAAGTTTCTGATGTCGATCTCGAAGAAGGTAACTATAAAATCACTGTTCGGTCGGCTATTGCCGATGCGCTTTCGACCCGGCTGTTCGATGCTGCAAGCACAGAATTAAGCCACGCAATCAATGCCACCCAAGCTAGTTGTATCGTGAAAAATGCGAACGCTATGCAGTCGACTGGCGTGTTTGCGATTGGCACAGAACGGGTCACGTACACTGGGAAAATAGACAATGGTGACACAACCTGGACGCTGAACGGGTTGGGTCGTGGCGCCGGCACATCGACAGCAGCTACGCATGCGGCTGACGCAGCAGTGCAGGAAATTTTCATCCTGACTTCTGGCGGTGCGCCAGGAACGAAAGACAATGCATTGGATATCTTGACTGATGTATTAACAAATACCGGCGCGAAGAATGGATTCAATCTTGATTCAGCCTGGCTGGACACGACCGGAATAGCGGCAGTGAAGAGTACGCTTGGGACGGCAGACCATTTTTCGTTTGAAGGCACGACTGGCCGCAATGGCAAAGAATGGTTGGAGGAGGAAATATTTGCGATGCTGGCCAGCTATCCGGTGGAGAATAATCTGGGTCAGATTCGGCCGAAATTGTTTGACACGCCGACTGCGGCTGATTTTGTCGAAACATTTACCGATGCTGATGTGCTGGCGCGGCCTGTTTTCGAAGGCAACTTCGAACACCGCGTCAACGATCTGATTCTCGATCTTGATCAGGATGTCGTTAATTACGACGGCTCGTTCGCGAACCAGCAAACGCTGAACGATGCCTCACTGATCACACTCGCCGGCGGTAAACGACACACAATGCATCTGGAAAGCACCGGAATGCGCGGCGCAACATTAGCTGCCACGAAAACATTTATTGATGGTCGCTTACAGGCGACTCTCGACAGGTTCGGAAATCGGGTGCCCGTGCTGACATTCAACACGAAGATGTCCAAGTTGCTACTTGAGATCGGCGATCCGGTTCTTTGCACGTTCACGAACGTTTTGAATATCGCGATGGCATCGTCAGCAACTCGCGCAATTACAAACGGGCCATTTGAGATCATCGGCATACGGGTAGATTTTCAGCGTATGAATATTAACTATAAGGTGTTGGGATATCCTGGGACATTTGTCGGTGTTCATTCAGCATTCGTTCCTGGCGAGAGCCACACATCGACGGGCTTGAAGCAATCGGTAGCGTGAAATGGCAATAACTAATCGCGGCAAGAAGTTAATTTTTGACTATGCCTTCCGCAAAGCAACGTTGCCGGGGAACTATAAATTTTTGTTGGTGAGCGATACGCCCACGCAGACAACTAATGTTCTGTCAGATCTTACTGAAGTTGCAAACGGCAACGGGTACACTTCCGGCGGTCAGAGTGTCAGCTTGAATTCAACAGATTTTGATACGCTGACAGAAAATGACACAGATCATTATGGCGAAGTTCAACTGAAGAATTTCGTATGGACAGCGTCCGGCGGCAGCATTCCGGCATCCGGCAATCCTCCGTTATTCGTTTGCCTCGGCACGAATGATGGTGACCCACAGATCATTGCTTATGAATCCTTGGGCGGCGCAAAAACAATTCTGAATGGAACAGCACTGACAATTGCCGATTTTTTTATGCGTATGGGCGGGGAACTAAGCGAACTGCCAACTCAGTATGAGCAAGGAATGGTCAACGTTTCCTTTGAGCCAGGCTCGAAAGGTGACTACGCACAGCTAATCGCCTCGACCGGTTTCAAAGCTACGTCGCTGACAATTATTTTCCGGCTGGGAAATAACGGGCAACATTTCGATCTGGCAACGGGCGCGGCGGCTTCCGAGGCAATTCTGATTCCGGACATCGAAGCATCGGCTCTCGGAACGATATCAGACACGCATACACTTTGGGGATCGATTCAGGTGCCATGTAACATTGCCGCCTCGACACGAATCGCGGCACGCGGGCAAAAAGACAGCGGCAGCGCGGTCAACGGCATGGTCCAGGTCATCATCGGAGGACCGTAATGAGTAATCTGCCGGTTCAGTATGAGCAAGGCATGGTCAATGTCGCTTACGCTGAAGGCGAGAAAGGAGCTTGGGGGCAGTTGATTGCCTCGACCGGTTTCAAGGCTACGTCGCTGACGATTATATTTCGACTCGGCAAACAAGGCCAATTCTTCGATCTGGGAACTGGCGCAGCATCATCTGAAGTTATTCTGATTCCGGACATCGAAGCATCTGCTCTCGGAACGATATCAGATACGCATACGCTCTGGGGATCGATTCAGGTGCCGTGTAACATTGCTGCCTCGACACGAATCGCGGCGCGCGGGCAGCAGGATAGCGGCACCACAAATGGCATGGTCCAGGTAATCATCGGAGGTCCGTGATGTTTAATCTAATTTATAATATTGAAACCGGCACATTAATATCGCAAACAGACTTGCCTGTGGACCTGGTGGAATTGCGAGGCAGAGGTTACGCAGTTCTGGACATAGGCGATGCTCCAGACATCGATGAGGAACGCTGGAATGCCGACAAGCGCACAATGGAATCTTATTCGATAGCGCAGTCCGCCGATCAGATAGATTTGGCGCGGCTCCAGTCCGACGGTGTGCAGTCTGACGATGATCTGAAGCGAGGCGTGGAATTGTTGTTGAAAGTAATTTCAGTGGAGACGTTCGAATGAAGATATTTGCATCGGTTTTATTTGCGGCGATCCTGGCCTGGTCAACGCCGGCAGCAGGTCAGTTCACTGGAACTACGCCGCAATTACGGTTGTACGAAACAGACCAGACGTTACCGGCGGGGCTGTACAGGGTATTGATCAGCGGCGACACTCTGACAGTTGCGCGTAATACGGCATCGGCCGGAAACTTTTCGACAGAGACAACGCACCTGTCGCTTACCGCAACGACATTCACGATCAACGATGATTCTGCAAATCTTGATTTTCGAATCGAATCTGATGCGAATGCTAATGCCGTGGTCCTGGATGCCGGAATAAGTTCAGGCGAAGGCGCGATGGCATTCGGACAAGCCCCGGCAGGCAGATTCAAATATCGCTTCACCGGAAACATCACTTCAGACGGCGGATCTGATCTTGCGGAATATTTCAGCATTGCTCCAAATCTCACGGCGCATAGCGGAGATACAAACTATTTAACTTTGCTAGGTGTAGATGGCTCGACGATTACTCCAGCAGCTTCATTTACAGTTGGCACAATCAGCACTTTGCGACTGGACGAGCCTGGGATCACCCTGGGATCTGGATCAGCAGCGACAAACGTAGTGACGCTTTACATTGTTGCTGCGCCGACCGAAGGAACGAACGATTATGCATTCTGGATAGACGATGGCTTAAGCCGATTCGATGGTGAAATCAATATGAATGCGACTGGCGTTGCCCACGGCGTGACTGATGTCGTGCCTACCGACACCTATGGCGCGCTCAGTTCGGCAGCAGGAGTAAACGGCGGATTGTATATTCAGGGAATATCAGATCAGACTGCAACAACAAGTCGTGGCCTCGTGTTGCGAGGTATCACGAATGATGGCATCGATGACAGCGTGGCCCACGTTGAATTGATCGGCGCGAATCGTAACGGAACGACCATTGCCGCGATTGCAAATGCGGAGACGGTTATGACGATTTCAAATCACAGCACCAAGATGGTTTCGTACATGGGAAATGGCAACGTTCACTACGTGAATTCGACCGTCGCCCATGGCGTCACCGATATCTTCCCGACAGACGTTTACGGCGCTGTGGGGATTGTTGCTACAAACGGTGGCTTCGGAATTCAGGGTTTGAGCGATCAGGATGCGAATAACCTTCGGCCATTCGTAATCCGAGGCATTACAAACGTCACCGTGGACGATGATATTCCGCATCTGGAACTTATCGCCGCGAATCGCGACGGAACGGGTATTGCCGCAATTGCCGCTGCGGAAACAGTGTTGACGATGTCGAACAACAGCACGAAGCTGCTGTCACTACTCGGAAATGGAACTTTGCAGCCGGAAGCTGATAATAGTTACGACCTGGGTGCGACAAGCAAACGATTCAAGACCGGGTATTTTGGGACGCTTTTCTTCGTTGGCGACACGGCGAACGCAAATATGACTCAGGGCATTACGATCAATCAAGGCGCGGCTGATGATCTTATTTTCACGCTGAAATCGAGCGACATTGCAACCGGGTTGACTACAGGCACGTCAGGTCCGAATATCGAAACCGACGACATTCTGGCCTGGTCGAAAAATTCAGGCACGCTGGGCGGTCTTCGGTTCAAGGTTTTCGGCGAAGATGCTGCCTTAGATAGTACGCTAGTATTTCAGGTTTACGGAGGTACTGCACGAACTGGAAAAGATACCAGCGAAGAGGGGTTGGTCAATTTTTTAATTTCCGAACATAACGGATCGAATGCCGTAGCGAATATAACAGCAGATGGTAATGTGTTTTCAGTACGCGCAAGAGTCGGTGGCGCTGACGCTACGCGTTTTCTTATCGATGAGGATGGTGATCTGTACTCAGTGACTTCCGCGCAGACCTTCGATACCTACAACGACGCACTGCTGGCGCGTGCGTTCGATGCGACTACAAGTCCGGAAAGTATCATTCTTTCGGAGTGGGACGAATATGTAAACTATAATGAACAAGATTTAATCGATGCTGGAATTCTCGGCGCACCTATCGACGAAGGCGGCATGTGGAACGTCACCCAGCATATTCGGTTACTAAATGGTGGCGTATGGCAAAACTATCAACAGATTCGCAACTTAGAGCGGGAACTGATCTCTACACGCGCCGCGATGGCTGAGATGGCGATAGAATTAGGCCGCCAACGATTACAAATTGTAGAGGTGAACTGATGATGCGAGCATTAATTCTGATTGCAGTACTGTCCGTGCCAGGCTTCGGTCAGACCGTCGTTATTGATCGTGCCGAGGCTGTCCAGGAAGATGATGTTATCGTCAACTTCTTCTTCTCAGCGCATATCATTCAAGCTGAGAGCGATACATCTACTGACGCGTGCGAAGAGGTCAGTGTGATACCTGAAATCGAAATCGAGTGTGTTATCGATCGTTGGGATCAGTACGTCGGCGCTGATTTGACTGAGTTGATTCTTGACGGAACATTGACCGAGAGTGACGCTACAGCAATGTGGGCCTCCAGCTACCTTTCGAAGTACAACGAAGAGCAAGCCGCGATTGTCGTCACGACGGCTGATGATATCGATATCGCGACCGATATCGATACGGAGACGGCCGGATTTTTAAAACTTGATGCCGCGATTGCGGAATTGGATTTGCTGGCCGATAGTGTTCCGCCTGGGCCTGTCGAAGTCACGATTGTTGACCCTGTCACCGGCGAAGAAACGACTATGATGGAGCCACAGCCCGACCCACTTCTAGTCGAGCGTGAGGCGGCGTTGATAGAGCGGGAACGACTGCGGGCAATGAAAATAGCTCTCGGGAGGTAAGTTTGTGCATTTGATTCTTCCGCTCGTCTTGATGTTCGCTGTGCAAGGTTCGGCGATCCCAGATGCTGTTGAAATCCCTGACGGTCGGGAACGGCTGGCACTTGAGAAGGTCATTCTTCAACTAATCAATATTCAACTTCGCAGCGACCTGGCAGCAGAGCAAGCACGAGCGCCGTTCAACGCCGAGGCGCTTGTGCTTCAAGCAACAACCCGGTCGATCATAGAAGCAGCAGCAGCGGCGGCCGGCGTATCGCTCGAAAAATATCAACTCAATGCTGACACTCTATCGTTCAGCCGCATCGAAATTGAAATCGTGGAGGAAGATCAATGAGTCCGTTCACGGAATGGTTTTTAGATTTCGATCCTATGGAAATAATAACGTTATTAGTGCTCGGTGCGGTCGTATGGACACAGTTGCGTTCAACTGTCAAATGGCATACAGAGTGGATCAATCAGCACGACGACCGGGAAAATAAACAGGATCAGACGCTGGCGACTGCAATTGAAACGCAATCGATGTTAGTGGCACTTACAAAACAACACGAGAAACGGTTGGACCGCGTCGAGCGATTCCAGGACCGGGCATGACACCATCAGCATCCCAAATCAGGATCGCCCAACAAAATGCACGCATACTACAACTCGATCCGACTTTAGTGTGCGCGATCTGTCATCACGAATCGTTGTGGAATACCTGGGCTGCCCGCTACGAGCCGGGATTCTGGCGGCGGTATATCACGCCGATGAGACGGGTAGAACGTTTCGGTCCGACAATCAGCAAGCGCACTGAGCGGCGATTGCGATCAACGAGCTTAGGATTGATGCAGGTTATGGGGCAGGTGGCACGAGAATACGGATTTGCAGGAGAATTTTTGACGGAATTATGTTCGCCCGGCATCGGCATTCGCTATGGCTGTTTGCGACTGCGACGGGCGCTGGATCGAACAGGCAATATTATCGAGGCTGCTTTGTTGCGGTATAACGGCGGCGGTAATCCGGAATATCCGAATCTGGTACTGCGGCACATGAAAAAATACGAGGAGATGAAATATGCTTGAATACATCGATGGTCACGGCGTCGAGGTGATGTTCGCTTATATAATTTTCGTGTCGCTTGTCGGCTCTATGCCTCCACTTCCGAAAACTGCGCCTTATTTGATTCGATGGGCTTTTGCCGCTGTTCACTCGCTTGCTGGCAATCTGCGCAATGCTGCGGAACTTGTCAACGTGAAATTACCGAGGGGGGATGAATGAATCGTCAAGTCGTTCGCACAGCCGGAATGCTCGTGCTACTGTTAGCGGTGTCGGCTTGCGGCTTGCGAACAATGTCGCCCGGCGCGATGAGTCAATTCGATTCAGACGCGTACGCTACTCTGATCGTGACGCAACAATTAATTGAAAGCTCGAAGGAAGCATTAGCGGCCGGTGACTTGCCGGAAGGCGTTCGGGAGCCGCTGAATATTTTGATCGATAGTTACAACGCAACCCGTTCACTATGGCTGTTGTATCGGGGCGGCGAAGAAAACATTGAAGGCCGAATCACTGTCGCTCTCGATACAGTCAATCAGGCAGTAGCTAATCTAAGGAGTGCAAGTCGATGAGTAACGTTTATGTGCAGTTGATCAAATTGATCCTGGTCCATCTGTCTGCGCAAACTGAAACCACAGCTGACGATAAAGCTGTTGTATTTTTACAAATTGCTCAAGATGCGAGTCAGGCTTTCGAGGAAATAAAAGGGCAGCCGATCAACGAATCGTTGTTACGGCATCAGGATCATGTTTGATTTTTCGGCAAAAGAATGGGTCACGTGGCGACATTCGAATGCTACGACTGGTTCCGTTTGGCACCGTCCTCATAGTATTGCTCCATACCGGACAATTTGCGGCCACGCAATCGGCAAGTGCAACACGATTGTAAGTCATTCACCAAAAGGACAATGCTGTGTATTCTGCTCAAAGGGGGTGGCTCGTGGCGGTCGAATATGACCAATGCTGCCGCGTATGCGGTATTGATATATGGGGTGCTCACGAATTAGATCCGATTTGTACTAATTGCTGGAACAGCCAGCAAAGTAATGAAAACATTACTGTTATAGACGAAAAAAAAAGTGAATAAAAAGGTTTATAAGCCGATACTCTTGTGGTAAAATAGTTTTGTTAAATAAATTATAACTGAGATGAAAAACACGCCTACCAACCTCACTTCCTGCCCAGCGCAAATCATCCAGTTTCAACAACACAACTTAGAAATGACGGAGAACTAAAACATGGGAGTTGATGTAAATGCATGGATCAATTCGCAGGCAGAAATTCGAGATATTGTTGATGTGCTTGCACTGTTAGATGGAGCCAAAGGTAAATGGGAACCGCTTGGCGAGAGTAGTAGAAAGTGGAGAGTTGAAGGGACGCAGGTCCAAGGTTCAACTGTAGCAGGATTGGCCAACCTTAGTTGGGAAGGACAATACGAAAGGCGCTCGATGACTTGTCACTTGCAACCGTGTGAAGCCCTACCGTCAATTTCGTTATCTCCGCGCGCTACAGCACGCAACCTAGCATTGTGTTGTGGAGTAGCCTCTTTCTTTGGGGGCATTGTGCAATTCAACGATTGTGCAACCTATCCCATGAGTTTCAAAGGTTGCCCAGATTCGGGCTTAGCATACGCCAATGATGGAAAAGAATGGGAGTGGTTCCAGCAACGACTATCAGAAGTGCAGCCGTTGACAATTGAGCATGTTGAGAGCTTCGAGCGTTTTGCGTTCTATCAGGGACATATCACTGGGTTAACGGAGTAACTGACCCCTCGCCTACCGTGATTCTAGAAAGTTGGTTTCAGGCCAATCGGTAGGATTACCTTAACAGCGGAGATAGGTACCGCATTTCTGGAGAATTGAAAGCATGACCAAATCAAAGAGACCTAAAAATGCTGCGTAGCCGGTCGCGTCCTAAGCTGGAGGAGTGGGTTGAGTTCACTGGAGAGAAGCGAGGCAATTCAATCTACCTCGATGAAGGTGGTCGAAAGAGTGCTGGTGGTAATTGGATTGAGTGGGGTCCTGAATAACTATGCCTAACGCATGAGAATGCCTGTTCGCGAAAACAAACTAGTAGCACTCACCGACCGCGACGGAAACCAGCGCCGTCCGTATTGGTTCTATCCTCAACTGACGGGTTGTTGATCGACGGCGACAACTATACGCCGATCAAAGTGCGAATGCTCGGTGACGCAATTAACTGGAGACCTGAGCGAAGATGAATAATAAAATTGTTTTCATTACGCAGATCCCGCACAAAATTGATCGTGCGACTGGATCGTTTACGCCGACTGTGAATATCGCTCCGGCTGGAGAATTTGGAGAGATTAAGGTAATGATGCCTCCACGGGCTGCCTACATCGACAGCCAGGAACTGGTGTCCGGTCTAGCTACTTACCTGCATCAATACGATTTCGAGCGCGGTGATAGTATTATCACGCTCGGCGATCCGATGATAATGGCGGCGGCTTGTGCTTATCTCGGTCGGTCGGTCGGCAAATTCACATTGTTGAAGTGGGACCGGAATACCGGCCGCTACTTGCCGACGCTGGTCGATGTCGCGGGGGATGAACCGTGCTGACGCTTTATCAAATTGCCGGCCTTGCACGTGCGCTTTTGGCAGCAGATCGGTCTGTCGAGCAGGCCGATCTTGCGCTGCGTGAAGAAAAGGAGAAGCGTCGAATTATCAGGGAAGAAACACTGCCGGGAGCAATGCAAGAGTTAGGCATTGAAAAGCTGACTCTCGAAACCGGCGACACAATCACGATCAGCCGGGAAGTCTATGCATCTATTCCGGCAGGGGCGAGGGCTAATGCACACCGGTGGCTCCAGGAACATAATTTCGGCGGGTTGCTGAAGACCGAAGTCACCGTTGCCTACGGCCGCGATTCAGCGGCAGAAGCAAGCGAACTGGCTATAGAGCTAGAACAACGCGGGTTATCTGTTATGGCAATTGAAAAAGTTCATCCGCAGACGCTGAAAGCATGGCTGAAGGAACAGTTACAGGCTGGCACGGAAATTCCACTAGATTTATTTGGCGCGCGTCCGGTGTGGACCGCAAAGATCAAAACTAAGTAACTGATAAGGAGATGAAAATGTCAAAAAAGAAAACATCGAAAAAGAAAGCAATCAGCCAAACAGGATCAACTGATATAGAATTGATGGACTTCGCGGTTGATGCTGGCCAGGGGCTTGAAAATACAGACAAACAATCGTTCGCTATTCCGTTTCTGGTCGTACTCCAGGGCTTAAGCCCGCAACTGGAAACAGTCAAGGGTGCCAAGCCCGGAATGCTTCTGAACACGATCACCGACGAGCTTGCAAGCGAGGTTGAGGTGATTCCGTGTGCGTATCAGCGGCGTTTTCTTCGCTGGGCACCACGGATATCTGGCGGCGGATATGGTGGTGAGTATGATCCAATTGAAGTTGAGACAGGTCAAGTCGCCGATACAGAACTAAAGGAAGGGCGCTGGCAATTTTCGAATGGCGATGAATTGCGCGACACCCGACAGCACTATGTTCTGATGAGTGCAAACGGTGACAGCTGGCAGCCAGCGTTGCTGTCACTAAGTTCAACCCAGATTAAGAAATCTAAGCGTTGGATGTCCCGCATTCAAAGTTTAGAGATGACAACAACCGGGGGCGAAACATTCACGCCACCTTCTTTCAGTCATCGCTACAAGTTGACTGCAGTTAGAGAAGAGAATAGTAAAGGCAGCTGGCATGGAATTGCTATCGAATTGGTCGGTCCACTGAATAATTCAGCGACATACCGGCGGGCGAAAACATTTCACGATACTGTTGTCTCTGGTGATGTTGAAACGCAGCACCCGCAATCGGATGCTGTCGATGAAATCCCGTTCTAACATTTATATCGCTCCTTTGTGGGCAAGGTCGCAATTCTCTGTCAGAGAGTTAAAATTCTCTGTCAGAGAGTTGAAATCTTATTAATCGGTATGAAATATCATTTATATGCCGAATCAGATTCTTAGAGCCGCGCTTGATTACGCGGCGCTTGGTTGGTTAGTTTTTCCAGTTTTCGGCGTTACTCACACAGGAAAGTGTGAGTGTGGCGTTACTGGTTGCAAAGATGCTGGCAAACATCCTCGTACTTCTAATGGATTGAAAGCTGCCACTACGGATCCAGAGCAAATAAGAGAATGGTTTCCTGATGTCACCAGCAATCTTGCTGTAAGAACCGGAGCCGTTAGCGATATTACTGTAGTTGATGTCGATACCGGACCTGAAAAATTAGGCGCGGAAACGTGGGCAGGGTTGATTCAAGAACATGGTGAAATTGAAACGCTAATGGCTCAGACAGGCAGCGGCGGTATGCACGTTATTTTTAGATACAACTCAGCCGTTAAGACAGCAAACAATGTCTTTGGGCCTGGTATCGATTGCCGCAATGATGGCGGTTATATCGTTGCTCCTCCATCGCTACACCGTTCAGGAAAACGCTATCAGTGGTTAATATGGCCTATGTCGACTGCAGCACTTCCCGCCCACCTGGTTGAAGCCCGATCTCATCGAGGACGCCCGCTTGGACCAGCACGGAGGCGGTACACGCTGCAACAGGTCGAGGACATGTTAACAGTCATCCCTGCTGACGATCGCGACTTATGGCGCAGTGTAGGCATTATTTTAGGTAGAGAATACGAGCGTTCACCGGAAGCGTGGCGAATCTATACGGAGTGGGCAGGAAAGTGGACAGGTAAGAAAAGCAGCAATCACGATACCGTGATGCTTGAAGCGTTTCACGAGATCAGTCAGCAACAATCCGATCGGCAAGTATCAATTGGTACTATTGCTCGCGCAGCAACGGCTGCCGGGTGGGCACCGCAGACAGGCAACGTACCGATTGATCAATTCGTTTTTTACGGCCCCGGTAATAACTATATCTACCGACCAACGGCTAGCTATTGGGTTGCTACAGCTGTCAATGCTGCTGTGAGCCGAGTGAATGTAAACGGGCGATTACAGCAAGCATCTGCATGGCTTCAAACTAATCAGCTGGCAACATCTATGACTTCGGATCCAGCGCTTGATGGAGACTATATCATTGGGAAAGATTGCCGTAACGGAGAAATTGTTGAAGCTATAGGGGCGGCCATTTTCAATACTTATCGCCCGAGTACTATCGTCCTTGGTGAAAGCAAATCAGCCGTACCATTCACAAATCATGTACAAAAGATTTTCGATAAGCCGGGTGATGCCGATCAGTTCCTGGATTACATGGCACACCGGGTACAGCGCGCCTGGGAGAAGCCGCGTTTTGCGCTAATGATTGCTGGCGGTCAAGGCACGGGAAAAGATACAGCTGTCGAATTTTGTTGCCCCGCTATCGGTCAGTGGAATGTTGCGAATATCGAGCCGCAGCAATTCGACAGCGGCTTTAATGAATTTGTTGCTTCGGCGCTTGTTCGAATCTCTGAGGCGGCTAATCTTCATGAGATGACTAAATGGGTCTTTAATGAACGGACGAAAGTACTCATCTCTGGAGTGCCAGATATCTGCACGATCAACCCGAAGTACGGCCAGAAGTATTCTGTGCGCATGTACTGTGGCGTTATTATCACCACGAATCATCTCGCATCCGGAATATTCATCCCACAAGACGACCGGCGATACGACGTGATCGAGACTGCAACACTAGAGCAGATGGGCCTGGAGCAGATGGAATCACGGAGACAATATTTCACTGAATTGTGGGAATGGTTTAACAAAGATGGTGCTGGTCATGTTGCTGCATTCTTGAATGAACGTAATATCAGCAAATTCAGTGCCAGCAATGGCCAGCGCAAGACAGATGCGCACCATACTGTCGTGGCAACTGGGATGACAGGCGATCAATGGCTAGATGATATTCTATCTGATCTTGCAAATCCCGCTGTAGTGCGTGCGGATACTATAGTCAATAATGCTATTGCGACAGGCGAGCGCGACATGGATGTACGTCGCCGACTTGCAAACGCTATGGGTAGAGCCGGTTATACATTATTTCGTAATCCGCGCCGAAAGGATGGCCGCTGGCCGATCGATAATCGAAAGGTTACTGTTTACGCATTGACCGGTACAGCTCCCGATATCGACACGATTAATAGTTTAAAACGTCATGATCATCACGATTTTTGATACAGAAACAACTGGGCTGACATTGCCTAGCAATGTCGATGTTAACGAGCAGCCGCGTATCATCGAGCTGGGTGGCGTTAAGTTTAATCAGGAAGGTGGGCTGGACCGGCTTGAGCAGTTGATCGATCCGGGCATGGAAATCAGCTCAGAGATTACAAAAATCACTGGTATATCTACTAGAGATGTATCGGCACAACCAACTTTTGAGGATTATCTGCCAGCATGGCAATCGTTCATGGACGGTACGGATGTACTTGTAGCGCATAACGCACCGTTCGATGTGTCTGTACTAGAAGCAGAACTAAGCCGCGCTAGTTGTTTCGACTTTCCCTGGCCAATTAATGTGATCTGTACGGCGCAGGAATATCATCCAATCTGCGGTTTTCGTCCGACTCTCAAGGTGCTTTATGAGTATGTAATGAATCGCATGTTTGTACAGACACACCGGGCGCTGGACGATTGTCTCGCGCTGCACCAGTTACTTTTGAAAGATCAATTCTTTCAAAAAGTAGGATTGTGGAAATGATACAACTTCGTATCCGTAGTGAATATACATTTCGCCAAACTTTCGCACCGATGAACAAAATTATCGCTCGGTTACAATCAATCGGGTGTACTGCGGCAGGACTTGTTGATATCGATTCTACGTGGGGACATGTGCCTTGGTTTAAGGCGTGTCATCAGGCTGGTATTAAACCACTGTTGGGAGTTGATCTTGTTGTTACTGATGACGACCGGTCATTGCGGATGTGGTTTCTTGCGCGGAACAAAAACGGGCTGAGTGAGCTTTATCGTGCGACGACACAAGCGCATCAGCAACAATTAGCTACTAAAGTAGGACATCTTCCACGACTGTACACGTCAGATGTAATCGGTATGAGTGATAATATCATTCGCTTTGCAGGTGATCGTACAGATGGCATGTTCCTAGCAGAAGTTAACGCCTTCCTCGATCTGAATCCATCGAGCCGTATTGTCAATGCTGCGAAATCCCGTGCCGCCGCCGAGTATGATTTGCCGATAGTGGCGACATCCGATAATTGGTACGCCGACGAAAAAGACCGCCTGATGTTGGAATTTATTCCACGAGGCCGGGAAAAACAAACACCGCAACATATATTAGCCGATCTGGAATACCAGGAGGCCGCAGAAATTATTGCCGGTAACTGCGATGTCCAGTTGCCGCGTGCTGCGATGGTTGCAGTTACGGGCGATTTGGAACAACTTTGTCGGGATGGAATCGAATATCGGAATATGAATTGGACTGGCGAGTATGAATCGCGCCTTCAATACGAACTCAAGCTAATCAGGAGTAAAAACTACGAATCCTATTTCGTCATCGTTGCCGACATGACTGTCTATGCAAAAAGCCGCATGCTTGTCGGCCCGAGCCGTGGCTCCGCAGCAGGTAGTCTTGTTTGTTACGCGAGCCGCATAACGGAAATCGATCCGCTACCGAATGGCCTATTTTTCGAACGATTCATTGACGTGAGCCGAGTCGATCTTCCTGATATCGATCTTGATTTTCCAGACGATAAGCGTCAAATGGTTTTCGATTATATGTCGGAAAAATATGGCGCGGGCAATGTAGCCCACATCGGGACTGTCAATCGATTCAAGCCACGATCGGCATTGATTCAGGTTTGTAAGGCGCTTCGAATCGCGCCATCGGCGACTTACAAAATAAAGATGGCCATGGTTGATGATGGTCTGGAATCTACAATGAACAATACTGAAGCCGGCCGGGCATTCGTACAACTCTATCCGCAAGCAATGGTTGCAGCAAAGCTGGAAGGTCATATCAGTCATAGCGGCGTCCACGCGGCAGGTCTGCTCATCGGCACGGATCGCATCGATGGTTTCTGTGCTGTCGATACTTCCGGCATCGCCCATCTTGATAAATCCAGCGCCGAACGGTTGGGGCTGTTAAAAATTGACGTGCTGGGCCTTCGCACACTCAGCGTCCTGGCCGATGCTGATATCGATATCGATTGGTATCGTTTGCCGCTTACAGATCAAAAAACGTTCGATGTTTTCAACTCGCGACAGTGGTGTAGCATTTTTCAATTCGAAGGTGCAGCACTTCGAAGACTGAGCGAATCAATTCAGTTCAACAGTATTGCAGAGATCGATGCGGCAACGGCTCTGGCCCGCCCTGGCCCGCTCGCTTCGGGCGTGGCCGAAAAATACGTGGCCCGTCATAACGGCGAAACGTACACGCCGATTCATCCGCGAATCGAGGCCATCATGAGCGATACATACGGGCTACCGGTATATCAGGAACATACGCTGGCTATTGTGCGTGAGATCGGACAATTTGACTGGAGCGAAGTCGGAGATGTACGAAAAGCGATTAGCAAGACGGGCGGCATTGAATATCTGAAGCGATTCCACAATAAATTCCTGCGCGGCGCGACGGCTCAAGGCATACCTGAAACGGCGGCCGACGAAATATGGGAGTTGATTACGAAAATGGGCGCTTGGCAAATGAACAAGGCGCACACGTTCAGCTATGCCGTCATTTCGTATTGGACGGCTTGGCTGAAAGCACATCATCCGCTTCAATTTGCTTTAGCGAATTTAAATCATGCCAAAAGTGAAGATTCGGCCATCGAGTTACTTCGGGAAATGACTCGCTCTGGCGCAATTGAATTTATACCGTTCGACCTGGAACGGTCTGCAATAAACTGGTCTATTTATAATGGTAAACTGCTAGGCGGTTTTACGGCGCTTCAAGATATTGGTGAAGCTAGAGCCCAAGAACTTGTTACGGCGCGAGACACAAAAACTTTGTCACCAGCACAATACCGACAAATAACATCGGCGCGCAATCCATTCAAGAATATATTCCCGTTCGAAGTAGGATTTTCAAATTACTATGATAATCCTAAAAGTCATGGAATTGCAGGGTCAGTGCATAGAATTAATGAATTGACTAATGGTATGCCGCATCGACAAGAATATGTATTCCTAGGCGAAATGGTACGCAAGAATTTACGTAGCGCCAATGAGGCAACGCTCATTAAAGAGCGAAACGGACGATCCGAGCTTGAACATCTGGAATTTTTGGATCTTCGACTGCGCGATGATACAGGAACTATTGGAGCGCGAGTGAGCCGGTGGGATTATCAGCGGTGGGGACGCCGCTTATTAGAAGATATTCCATTAGGTACATATTTATTAATACGCGCCGCTTTTTACAATGGTATCCGATATGCATTCATAAAAAAATGGAGACGGCTTAATGACTGAACAAAACGATTATGCGCGATTAAGGAAACGTTTGCCAGAATTACGCGACCGCTTAGATCGGGTAGAGAATCCAATCGCGCCCGGTATGCCAGACATCAATTTCTGTGCTGATGGGCATGAAATGTGGATTGAGCAGAAATCGCCGATCGAGCCTGTGCGTCCAACGACTCCGCTGTTTGGATCGAATCACCGAGTAAGTCAAAATCAGATGAACTGGCATTTACGACAGTATCAGGCTGGCGGTATTAGTTGGCTATTAATTACTACTGATAAACGTTGGATTTTAATTAGCGGCTCGCGAATTGAACAAGATATTAACAAATTGACGGTTAATGAATTAATTGAGCAATCTGTATGGGCGACCGAGAAACCAATTCGGGATCCAAAACAATGGGATTGGCTTCGGGATGCTTTAATATCGTGAGATATAAAACTGAACCGCTGCCCCATCAATTTCGATACATGCTCGAATATTTTCATCGACAATACCTTGCGCTGCTGGCTGACATGGGGACAGGCAAGACCTGGCTCATCATCAACAATGCTGCGCTGCTGTGGACAATGCAGGAGTGCGATGCCCTGCTTGTGCTGGCCCCGAACGGTGTTCACGCGAACTGGGTACAAGTCGAGATACCGAAACACATGCCAGACGAGGTGTCGTATCAGGCTGAGCAATGGGCTAGCGGAATGGGTAAACAGCGCAGCAAAGATATAGAGTCGTTTCTTAATTCTCAGGATTCTGGTCAGTTACGTATCTTAGCGATGAACTGGGAAGCATTGAACACAAAAAAAGGCTTTAAATGTGCGGAAACATTTTTGAAATCATCTACGTCAGCGATGATTGCGTGCGACGAGTCTGACGCGGTCAAAAATCCTGGTGCTGGCCGTACGAAGAAATTAATGCAGCTGAAGCCGCTATCCCGCTGGCGGCGGCTTCTTACGGGCACGATGGGTGTCGAATCGCCGTTCGATATCTATGCCCAATACAATTTTTTGTCGATGGATATTCTTGATTGTCCTAGCTTCTACGCGTTTAAATCTGAATATGCCGAAATGCTACAACCTGGCCATCCGTTATTAGCGCATATTCAGCAGTCGATGCATGTGCAGCGAATCCCGCAGATTGTTGCTAAAGGTCGCGGCGGGCTACCGAAATATCGCAACCTAGATAAACTGCGTGACTTAATTGAGCCGCATTCATTTAAGCTGTACGAAAGGGAAGAATTAGCGCTGCCAGATCGGATCTACAAAACAGCTGTCTTCGATCTGACGCGTGAACAACATCGAGTTTACCAAATCGCTAAACAAGAATGTCGGTTAGAATTTGAAGGTGAAATAACGCCGTTTAATAAACTAGCTCGATTAATAAAACTGGCGCAAATTACTAGCGGCTATTATCTATACCCCGGCGCACAAAAACCGGTGCGTATTGCAGGAGACAATCCAAAATTGGATTTAATGGTCGAGCGAATCTTGAAGCGTGTCGAGGCTGGTGAAAAAGTCATCGTATGGGCAAGGTTCCGCGTCGAAATCGCAGATGTCGTAGCTCGGTTGACAGGCAAGTGCGTGCTAGCGGAATATCACGGCGGCGTTCGGACGAAAGACCGGCCTGGCATCATTAAAGAGTTTGAAACAGGCTCGACTCAAGTCTTCATCGGCAACCAGCAAGCTGCTGGGCTGGGCATCACGTTGATCGCTGCGAGGAACGTGTTCTATTTCAGCAACGATTTCAGCCTACGCAATCGCTTGCAGAGTGAAAAGAGGGCGCACCGTTACGGACAAAAGCATAATGTTATTTACACAAATATGATCGCGCATAACACAGTCGATCAGTTAGTCGTTGACCGGCTGACTGGTAAGCTAACTACGGCACAGTTATTAGTCAATTTCGAGCAACACTTAAGGAGATAAACAAATGAAGCTGATTTTTTACGGCAGTCATCTAAAAAGGGATCACGTCTATACACTGGGATTTTTCACAGGCTTAGGTATCGGCGCGTTCGTTATTTTCGTAGTAGTGGTTTTGTTTCTTAACGTTTAAAGGAGGCATCGATGGCTAAGGCAAAAAAGAAGAAAGTGGTGATCGATCCTGATCCAGTAACAGAAGAACTACGCCCCTGCTCAAATTTTCGTAATTGTGGTAATCATCGTGGCTTTGGTCCAAATCGCGCTTGGTGCCAGGATTGCGCAACAACACATGCAGAGCGCCAGGAAGAAAGGCATTAAATGAAATTGCATGGCCAGATTCAGCTATACGAAGATAATGCGAGGTCTTGGGCTAAGTTATGGAAGAACATGCCGGAATTCGTTCAGGAAGACCTTGAGCCTGATCAGACGCTATTGGTTCATTTCCGTAGTGATAAAGATCGCCAATCATTCGGAGATTTAATTGGTCAACCGTTAACAGATAGAACACAGTCAGTTTGGTGGCCAAAAGAAGACAATGTGATACAGGAGGATAAGCGATACTCAACCGAGACAAAAATCAACCCGAAGTATCCTATTTATATCGTCTCAAAAGGCCGAGCTGAATCTCGCCTTACAAGTAGGGCTCTCGAAAAGATTAATGTTCCATATCATATTGTTGTTGAACCTCAAGAATATAAAGAATATGCTGCTGTTATTGATCCACAAAAAATCCTTACATTACCATTTAGTAATCTCGGTCAGGGATCTATTCCAGCCAGAAACTGGATTTTTGACCATGCAATTGAAACCGGTGCGGCAAGGCACTGGATACTCGATGATAACCTTCGGAAATTCTATCGGCTGAATCATAACATGAAAATTCCGGTTTCTGGTGGAGTTTCATTTCGCGCAATTGAGGACTTCTCAGACCGTTACGAGAATGTCGGGATGTCAGGGATGCAATACCATATGTTTGCTCCCAGAAAAGTAATCGTGCCTCCTTTGGTCCTTAATACGCGAGTTTATTCTTGTATCTTATTGAATAACGAAATTCAACATCGTTGGCGTGGTCGATATAACGAAGATACAGATCTCTCGCTGCGTATCTTAAAAGACGGCCTTTGCACTATTTTATTCAACGCATTTCTTGTTTATAAAGTTCAAACCATGTATATGGAAGGTGGAAATACGGAAGAACTTTATCAGGGAGATGGCCGGCTTAAAATGGCAGAATCGTTAGTTAGTCAACATCCAGATGTGGCCCGTATTTCACATAAATGGGGCCGCGCCCAGCACCATGTCGATTATAGTCAATTCAAGAAAAATAAATTAATTCTTAGAGATGGTATCGTGATTCCTGAAGGTACTAATAATTACAGCATGAAACTTGAAATGACTAATATAGTGGACATTCTGACTGTCTCCGAACTGGCTAAGTTTCAAAAACTGCGTGAGGCGTTCACTACCGGTGAGGCGGGAAAGCTGTTGGGTATTACAGCAGGCGCACTTAACGACAAGCTGAAGGATTGGGTCAGACTTGGCCTAATTTACAAGGTCGCTCTCGGTCGATGGGTGAAAAGGTTAAGAGACGCAGGGGATGAACAGCTAGTCGATACTGTAAAAAAGGATGTGATTTGGGATGATGAGCCAAGTCCTAGTGAATGGATATCTACGGGGTCTCAAATGGGATTAAATCTTGAAACAGATGATTAAATGCATACATCAACAGTTTTGGATGCATACATCAGCAGATTATGAATATAACAGTAATTGGAACTGGTTACGTAGGATTGGTAGCAGGGTGTTGTTTCGCGGAAAGCGGAAACAACGTTATATGCGTTGACAAAGATAACGGCAAGATCGAACAACTTTCAAAAGGGCATTCGACTATTTATGAGCCAGGATTATCCGAGCTTATCGAAAGGAACTTGCAAGCAGGCAGATTAACTTTCACGACAGATTTTCGCGCGGCAGTCCAAAAATCACCTGTCTTGTTTATCGCAGTAGGTACACCTCAAATCGGAGGTGAGCCTGACCTGACTGCCATCAACGCTGTCGCTACCGGAATTGGAGAAGCGATCAACGAATTTAAAGTTATCGTCATAAAATCAACAGTACCGGTTGGTACAACTGAGAAATTCGGAGATATCGTTCGTGTAAAATCTAATTGGTCATTCGACATGATCTCAAATCCAGAATTCCTCAAAGAAGGCACGGCCATTGATGATTTCATAAAACCAAATCGCATCATTATTGGAATCGAAGATGCGCGGTCTAGCACCATAGTCTCTAGTGAAATTATGAAAGAACTTTACGCGCCTTTCACTCGAACTAACAGTCTTATACTTATAACTGATATTCGAACTGCCGAAATGATCAAATATGCATCGAACACTTACTTAGCAACGAAAATTTCCTTCATAAACGAGCTTGCAAATCTTTGCGAAGAGGTCAATGCTGATATTGAGATAGTACGCCGGGGGATGGGTCTGGATGCTCGGATCGGATCGTCTTTTCTATTCCCTGGCTTAGGATTCGGAGGAAGCTGTTTTCAAAAAGATATTAAAGCGTTAATTTCTACCGGCCGGCAGCATCACTATCAACTCCGCATTCTTGAAGCAGTTAACCAAGTAAATATCGACCAACGTAAGCGATTTATCCGAAAAATACTAAACCATTTCGATCAAGACATTGCTGGCAAACGTTTTGCTATTTGGGGGCTTGCATTTAAGCCTCGCACCGATGATATGAGAGAGGCTCCTTCGGTCGATATTATTGAAAGTCTCCTCGCAGCTGACGCGGAAATAATCGCATATGATCCGAAGGCCATGAGTGAAGCGAAACAAATTTTCGGGTCAAAAATATTTTTAGCGAAAAGCGCTTATGATTGTCTTAAAGATGCTGATGCTCTTTTATTAATAACCGAGTGGCAAGTTTTCCAGAATCCCAATTTCCAATGGATGAAATCAGACATGCGGTCACCCGTAATTTTTGATGGCAGAAATGTATTCGTCCCTAATCAGATGCGGGATCTAGGTTTTACTTATTATGGAGTCGGTAGAAAATAATGCTATTTGAATGTTCAGATTGTTCTTTTACTATAATCACGAAACCCTGGGACCGTCCCGGTGATCTCTGTCCCGAGTGCGGATGTGGGGAATTAAAGCCAGTGCAGGAGCCTAGAAATATTAAAAAGCCTGGTAGTACAACCTAGCACCGATAATCTCTGTCAGAGGGCCGTGTAGGCCGTGTGGGCCGTGTAGGTAACCTTGTGAGAGTAAATAAAAGAATAGTAGAAGTACGTGTATTAAACAACTATTTGGTTTATAAGGCACACGGCCACACGGCCACACGGCTTTTTTGCTATTAAGTGGATGAAAATAAAAACAAATCTACACGGCCATGTGAAATACGACCACACGGCCACACGGCCACACGGCCACACGGCCACGCAGAAAGTACCAGATTTTAATTCACTTTTGGCTTCACATAAGAGATAATAAGACTATGAGCCGCCATCGGATGCTTCAGAATCTACATTATGCAGCAGAATTAGCCGACAAGGAGTTCGAATTGTGCCGAAGGGCTTTAAGCGACCCTGCCCTTATCCCAGTTGCGGAATACTCATCCCCCCAGAATGTCCCCGACATGGAGATCGGGTCAAAAATCTGGCCAGAAGCCGATCCAGGGCTACAGCCCATCAGCGCGGCTACACCAGACGCTGGGGCGGATATGCAAAAACATTCTTGAGAATACATCCAATTTGTGAATGTAAAGACTGCAAAAAATCAGGGCGTATTATTGCCGCAGAAGTGGTTGATCACGTGATTCCTCATAAAGGAAGCTATGAATTATTTTGGGATCCGAATAATCATCAGGCAATGTCGAAGCGCCATCACGATAGGAAGACCGCGCTTGAAGATGGCGGCTTCGGTCGGTCGTGACCCCCCCCACACTGTACCCCCCCACGGTAGCACTATCGGAGGATTTTACTAGTGCGGCTGATTAGATTCTGGCGGGGGATGGGGTGTGTA
>Ga0208029_1000553_pt1 | contig 22129 bp, 52 predicted proteins | sample MalvireepMed_s12_FD_184242 | JGI IMG/M metagenome (GOLD analysis project Ga0208029, IMG submission 184242) | Marine viral communities from the Global Malaspina Expedition - Malaspina viral metaG DeepMed_s12 (SPAdes) (version 2) | ecosystem: Environmental > Aquatic > Marine > Oceanic | place... | reverse complement strand
GGGTTGCATTAGGCACTTCATTATGTTATACTATTAGTAGAGAGTTAAAGGAAAGAAAAAATGACCCATCGCATCAACAACAACGAGATGAATCCCAAGACCGAGTGTGGACTAGAACTGAAAGGTGAAATAAAGTTGGCCTTCGCAAACTTTAGTCCGACTTGCAAAGAATGTCTAAAGAATGAAACATGGAAATAAAAAATCAAAAGGAGCATAATATGTCAATCATCAAAAAGGTTATCAATTCAGCTACCAAACTATTGGGAGAAACTCCCACCAACCGAGATGACGAACCACTCAACCTATTCTGTGATAAATATGTGACCAATTATTTGAATATGCCATTAAAGCATTTTCGTTAATCCTCAAGTCCCTCCTACTCCTCATAGCCCTGATTTCGGTCAGGGCTATTTTTTTGCAGCGACTTATGTGCCCTGGAGGAGATGACATCTTTTCCTTACGGTCCTAGATGCTAGCGGCGGGCAACAATTAAAAGTAAATCAATTTTAAAAATTAAAGATAAATACTTGACATATGTCGTTCTATCCACTATACTTAGTAGGTCAAGGATAACAGGAGGATAATAAAATGAAATTGTACGAACAACGGAACGAACTGGTGGAAACTATCGTAGAGACTGAAAAATCTCTCGCCTGCCTGTTAGAGTTTTTACAGTCCAATAAATTCCAAGGCCAAGGAGAGGACTGGATTCGGACTGGGGAAGTCTGGACGGTATTGCGAGATATACGAAATAACTTGAAATGGAATCGTCAAGAAATAGTCGATATGCCTTTCTAGGAGAGAATAAAATGAATCTATCTAACCGGCCTGCTACCCTATTTAGTCCCGAAGATGCAGAGTCTAACGCTCAGATTCTTCAAAATGGAGACCCCGACTGGACATATAAGGTAGTACATGACCCCAAAGGCATAGGATTGAGCTTTATCGAAGTGTTCGATGAAGATGGAGAGCTTATCGGCAAGATGTAGAACCCCTTAACCAATCAAATCCCCGGTTTTTAAGCCGGGGATTTTTTTTACTCTTCCACACATCTTTTCCTTGGTCCCCAGGAGCAGCGTCATCATCGTCGGTTGCAAATACCCGCATAGTTGACAAATACTATCAATATATGATAGAATAGCAATAGAGTAAAGAAGGAGAGAATAAATGTTCAATAATACGGAAACTGGATTCATAATGACTTTTGAGAATGGATACACCATTTCAGTGCAATGGGGAACGATGCACTATTGTGGTAATCGAGACTTAGGTGCGAATGTCGAAATGGGATTTCAGCCTTACGAATCCAAGACAGCAGAGATTGCGGCCACACGTCCAAATGGTACATATCTCCGACTTGGAGAGGGTGACGATGTCGTAGGATGGCTTTGCACTGACGAAGTAGCGGCATACATTGGTACAATCTCAGGGCCAAATCCTGAAGATGCTTGCTATGAGATACCATCTGATATAGAGAAACCCCGTGTTCGTCACACTACTTACTTTGCAGGTCATTCTCAAGAATCAACATTGACATAGAGTCAATATTCTGGTATACTAATAGGAGTGAAAGAGAGGTATGGATGGCTTAGTTCTTATCAGTATTGATTACGTTTAGTGGCAACGGAGTAACCGAACCTTGGTTACACAAACGAAACCACTATTTAATCCGAAACGGATACAGTCACTACTGGTAGGAATTAAGCCATCCATATCCAAGGCTCACATTCATGCCCCAACCAGATGGTATGGTAGCAGCGGATTGACTATCTGAAGCCTGCACCTAGTCAATGCAGAATAGCGTAGGTTCGATTCCTACTTGGGGAAACCGAAAAACATATTCCCCGGCCCTAAAAAGCCGGGGGATTTTTTTACTCCAGCACATATCTTTTCCTTGACTAGGCGGCAACACCACATACAACTACTTTTGTCAATGGGTTGACTTACGCTATTAAGTATGGTATCATAATGGAAGTAAGAAGTTAGGAGGAATCAAATGCTCAAACCACAAGAAGCCATGAAACATGTCTGGGAATCATTTTCTACTCTATCGGATGCACAGGAACTCATTTCTATGGGCCGAGATACCGAAGCCATAGAGATGATTAACCACGCCAAACGTCACCTCAATGAGATATTCCAGCAAGACCAAAACCTGCTGTCTGGAGTGATGTTACAGTCCACGATGGAACCATGTCGTCTAGCAAAATCCTTGACTTAAAATTTTAGACTAGATAAAATTTAATATAGGGTGGTTAAAGGCCCACATGTGCGGTGTTGCGGTTGACTTATCCTTTAACCACCCTATTTTTTTGCCTGCCGGAAGCGGGCATTTTTTGTGCCCTGGATACTATCTTTTCCTTGGTCCGGCGGCCCTTCTCGATACTTAGCTGCATCTCCCACACTAAAACTAATTTCTAAATTAGTATAAATATGCTTGACATATGTAGTTCAATAGACTATACTATTAGTAGATTAAATGAAGGAATTGGAGGATATTGGATGAAACTTCTAACTAAGGCAAATCTCAAGGCTCTACCCGAACAAGGCTCCACTATCGGTCAGGGTGACGAGGCAATCGCTCAGGTAAAGTTCTTTGCCCCATGGACTGGCTGGACTTGGTATGCTGTCGAATACAATCCAGAAGACAAGCTATTCTACGGTCTGGTAGATGGATTCGAAAAGGAACTAGGCTATTGGGGATTGGAAGAACTCGAAGATATAGTCGGCCCAATAGGAATGAAGATTGAACGAGATATGTACTTCAAGCCAACACCACTACGGGAGTTATTCTAAGATGACTAATCTACGCTACCTTTCTACTGATTTCTATACTGATGGGTATATGGAGAACTATGGTTGGAAGCCATTTGAAGATGGCTTTCATACGTGCGACAACCACGAACCATACGTAGAATGGGAAGAAAATGATGCGCATGACATAGCTATTAGCGATGGCAATACCCATGCAATCGTCACTTCTGATGGAGTATTCTGTTCGCAACAATGTGCTAAAGAAGCTAGAGAAGAAACACTTTATCAGGCTGCTCTGGATGATAGAGACTCATGGTATTGGGATGGAATCGAATATGGCGAAAAACGATAAAGGATAAAATCTATCTGTCAAATAGCCCGGTAAAAACCGGGCTATTTTTTTGTGCCCTGGATGACATCTTTTCCTTAACATCTCGTGGCGTAGCTGCGGCATTGGAGACTTAATTTACCAAATAATGTATTGATACTAATAATCAACAGTTTGTTTGGAGTTTTAAGCACGAATTAGCTACCACGAATCGAACAATCCGGACCGGTGCCAATATAATAGAGGTAGAGAAAAAAGAGAAGAGAGGCCAACCATGTAATTACCATGAATCGAACAATCCTTACCGGTGCCAATATAATAGAGATAGGGAAAAAATATAGACGAGGTGAAATCTATGGAAACCAACAACAACTGGAAACTCGGCACAGCTTTGGAGACTCACATACAGTTACTCCAAAAATTAGGTGCCGACGGTGTGGAGGCCGAACTCAAACGCATCCGTGAAGCAACATTTGAACGGATGCGAAACCACAAAAACAACTCAATCTCGTGGGAGCGAATTTGTCGTTTTCTTGCACAACGTGCTCTTGAAAATGACCAAAAAACTAACGAACCTAAGCCTCCTAAATAGCCCTCAGATGGCTCTCAGATGCCCGTACAGCGATTTTAATTAAAGAGGTGATAAACCTGACACAATCCTGATACTTCACTGATACAATTAGGTATGAATTACGAAGATTCATACATTACAATACTACATAGTAAATCGAAAGAGTAACGAAAGAGTTTACTGGGAACCTAGCTATCACATCGACGCTTAAACGTTTCCCACGTTCTATGGTGTAGAGCAGAAATCGACCATAGGTCGCCCATAGGTTGAACGGGACGTGCACAGATACTATAAGCGTGGTCTGTCTACATGTTCTTAGGTAGGAGGAAAAAGTACGTCTAAACGAGGAACTCACTACAAACTCCGGCGACTTTAACGAGGAACCATTACTCATCTTTCTAAAGTAGTGAAAGAATTGACAAATACCGATTAGTATAGTATCATTAGATACGAGGAGTAAAAAGATGTAACCAAGATACGATTTAAAACGTCTTAACAGGTAGAGAAAAGAGGGAGAGGTAAAAAATGACTAAGTCAAAACGGTACATCCAACTTCGTGGTTCAATTGCCGGTATCCGAAAAGCCAAAAAAGACCTGCCTAAAGAGCGACTGGTATCGGTAGATTTGGAAACTGGCGTACTCATCTTAACTGAGGATAAACACTCGCTCCACCTTAAAGTAGCTAAAGATTTCAATCTTCGAGTAACCTATATCAAGGAATTGAACTAAGATATGACAAAAAATGAATTCTCCAAAAACATAATTAAATATATCCAGCAACGGCAAGCATTAAAAGATGCTCAGATAGAATTGATAGAAACTAAAAAAGTATTGAAACAATACCTAGAGTCTGAAAACCTATCTGACTTGCCAATAGACGAAGGCCAGTACACGGTCAAGTTGGTCGAAATAACACGGGAAATGATACCTACCCTAGATAACGTAGTATCAGTAACTACAACTAACATGGGAAAATACGTCGATAAAATGGTTAAACCGGTCTTACCTGAAAAGTACACTGATGTAATGATTATCCCTAAGATGACAATCTAGTAAGATACTAACGTACTAAAGAAAGAATCACCGTCTATGAGCGGTGATTTTTTTTGCCTAATGCAGCTCGGCCCCTGGCCGAGTTTTTTCACCCCGGCACACATCTTTTCCTTGTCCTGCCAGGCTCCCCAGGCTGCGGCTCGAAGCTGCATTTTAGGCAATTTTCCAAATTACCCCTTAAAGTAGTTGACATCTGTAGTTCTATCGACTATACTATTAGTAGGTTAAACAAAGAGACGAAGAGGAGTGAAATGCAGAAAAAATTGTACGAAGGCGATACAGGAGAAAATCGAAACAATCGAAACAATCGAAACGACTTAGCTACGGCATGGGAAAATTTATGCCTACAGGTAATCATTACGGCACTAGATGAGGAGCCTGATTATATCAATACATCGGATTGCCAAACTTGGCTAGACCGTGCCGGAATAGACTATCCTGATGCCATTAAAAACGCTTTGGCGGCTACTCAGGGTAAAATAAACTATAAGCGTTACATCAATGAACGTATAGAGGACTAATAATGACTGACTTCATCACATTAGAAGATGCCATTGAAATCGTTATGGCCATGGCACGAAAAACTGCCGAAACTAACGAAGAAACCATTGCTTGTAATGTTGTAGAAGATTTCTTCGTAAATAATCAAGGAGATGACTAATATGGTAATAGAAGATAATCGAACCGAAGCACAGAAACTAACTCATATTTATGGCGTTGTAGGAACCGATTCATTCATGTCCAACTGGGGCGGAGCAGCCGGTGGCTCCTCATATGCTGTATGGGCATGTGAGAATGACTGGGCACAGTTAGAAGCCCTAGAGCGTAAGGTGTCACAGCGTGGAGATATGAAACGAGTGCGTATAGTTTATCTGCCCACCTACAAGCCAAAAGCGGCTCACACTCATATCTATGTAGCGTAGTAGCTACAAAAGAGCAGGAGTAAAATCCTGCTCTTTTTTTGCCCCGGCATACATCTTTTCCTTTAGGTCCCGCAGCATCGCTGCGGCGTTGCAGGCCATAAATTGCCTATTGACAAATGTATTATCAATATGGTATACTCTTAGTAGAGTAAGTAAAGGAATTGGAGGGATATATGGCAATATGTGAATCGTGCGTGGATGCCTTTATAGATGAAGGTCTAGACGAGGACTGCCCCATTGATTTGTTCCCATTAGATTTGGGCATGGACATTGCAGACCACCTATGTGATGAGGGCGAAACAGGCGGAGCAATAAAATGCGATTGTGCCTGTACCATGCGATTTCGTCCCTATCGTGGTCGGGCCGACATAATCAATCATTACCAGTAAAATGGTACTTGACAAGTGCATTGTCAAAATGGTATACTTAGTACAGTAAGTAAAGAGGAAGGAGAAAATACATGGTAGCACTAACAGACGGAACCAAGACCGAGGAATTTGCTCTCAACGTAGTAGAGTATCTAGAGCGTCAGGCTGTACTCAAAGAGGCCGAAGCCAAGGCCAACGAATCCAAAGATGCCATTAAGGCATACATGGAGTCTGAGGGGCTAACCGAGGCCGAGGTCGGGCGACACATCGTCAAACTATTGGAGATAACACGGGAGACCGTCAACACCAAGATTGCCAAGGTCGTAATCCCTCAGAAGTATCTAACCAAGGATGGGGTACTCACAACGACTACCTACAACCAATTACGGGTAGAATCAGCTAAGTAGCCTCAATTCCCAGTTATACTTCAAGATGCCCAGTCTCACGACTGGGCATTTTTTTACCATTCCACGCCAGGGGATCAATCCATCTTTTCCTTGGACCATCTCGTGCGGCCACGTCATCCTCCTGCTCAAAAAAACCAAAATCAAAATATGTAACCAAGTAAGATGTTGAAACGTCTATATATATGTAAGGAATTAAATAAGGAAGGTAAAAAATGGAAATTAAGATAATTGTTCCGCCAGCATGGATGATTCAGGAAATCAATCGACTACTAAAAACCAATCGAAAGAAGATGTAACCAAAGCATCATCAATAACGTCTATATCTATGTAACGACAAAATAAGGAGAGGAACAATATGACTGGTCTAGCTACTGGAGCAAACTGGCCCTTTATTACCGAAGGAATTCATCCCACCACAGAAATGATTCACGAACTACTCAAACGAAAAAACATAGACATCTCTGCCGAGGATGCTGACAAGATGAAAGCATTAGGAGCTGAGATTGAAGAACAACGTTATGCTCATCGTTTAACTCGTTCTGAAATCTCTCATCTGACTGGCTTGGCGACTGGGTTCTTATGTATGTTGGAGAATGGACGCTTATTGCCTTCAGATATTACTGATGAAGTCTTAGAGGCATTTTTTACTGCTCCCTTATCGTAGGATAAGGCTTGACTCCAAGTAGTCTGTATGTTATACTGTAAGTGCGTTGAAAGATGCCCAGATGCCTGAGGACTTCACTCTACACTCAAAGTACACGGGTGACGAGTCCCACGGTGTGAAGGTCGTCTCCAACGCCTTGCAAGTCAAATTTGGAGAATTGTATGGTTATATGCGAAATGTCGGGTTGTGGGCAGGACATGGACGAGGTCGAGTTTGGTGTATCCATCTACGGTGGTGAACTAGGTCGATTCCTCTCCATCTGTGAAGATTGCCACGAAGAGTATACAAACGCTATGGCATACGGTCATCCTGACATGGCCTACCAATGGCTACTCAAAACTCAAGAGGAGATTAAAGCATGACTGCACGATTCGATGACTTATGGATGCGTTGCATGAATTGTAAGAAAGGCTTTCGGTTCTTGTCATTCCTAGACCATCCAAACCACCCCATCCATTGCCCACATTGCAACTTCAATAACCAATAGGCTATCTATCCAAAAACCTAGTTTTTTGCCTGCTGAAAAGCGGGCATTTTTTTTTGCAGCTTAAACAATCTTTTCCTTAGCACCAGGAGACTGCTGCCGTCGTCGTGGTCCACTCCTCTCGATGTAACCAACGAGACATCTAATACGTCTATATATGTGTAAGACAAAATAAGGAGGGACGACATGACAACGCCTATTATCATTATCCTAGCTCCTGATGCAATCAACTTAATCAATCGTATGTTGAAAGCAGCCAAAATCGAAAAGGATAAAAAGGAGTAATTGATGGGATAAGGACTTGACAAATGATAGTCCTACATGGTATACTTACTATAGAAACAAAAGAGAGAGGTGAAATATGTCAATGGTAACTACACTATCGTCCATCTGCTGTGATGCTAAGGCAGTAGGCGGACTTGTGGAACAGGATGAAGGTGATTGGGGAGTTTGCGCTCAATGTAACGATTGGGCGATGTTTGAAGAAGATTCATTTAATGCAGCAGATACTGACCGTTATCCTATGTATACTGCGCCAGAACGACAAAATACATTTACGGGAGCTAATCAAGCATTAAAAAACGCTACTGATGCTCAACGACTGCGTGATATTGGGCCAAAATGCAACTTACCTAATACAGTCGTGGCTAACTTCCAACCTAAAATCATTTCATGGGTCACTCCACGAATCGGTATCACGTCTCGTGACGGTGTAGACCAAGCCTTAGAAGATGGTCACTTTGTTATAAATACTGCCGCAGAGATATATAATAAAGCTCAAGTCAAAATTGCAGTTGACGCTGGCTCTGGTCAAGTGTTACGGCAACTAAATCAAATTAAAGACATTATGACCAATGTCTTAGCCACTACTGACCAAAAAGTCGTTGTACACTGTGCAATGGGTATGGAACGTTCCGTCTTATCAGTGGTATGGTTTATGGCTAATACATGGGGCATGGAACTTAAAACTGCCTTAACGAAGATTCAAGAAAAACGGCCTATCGCTCTTGACCGTCTATCATGGATTGCTCAGTGATTTAACTTTAATCGTTCACTCTGCTATAATAAATTAAAACAGTAAGGAGATAAATATGTACGACAATGAACAAGGGTTTTTTAGCCCTGAACATACTGAACATCTAATGGACGTAACTGAGATTGCGGAACCCATGCAAGAGTTAGAGGAACTGCAACAGGTTATGCAACACCTATCAGGCAAAGCTATTCGTCGTGTTGAAAAAGTTAAAAAACATATGAATCAGTGTGGTACTTGCCTTTCTACAATGATAGCTGCAGGACAACTTATAACGTTGGAAGAACATTGGGCTATGGGAGCAATGACAGGACAAGGACGATTGCCTAAACTTCATCGTATGCTGAACTAATGGGTAAGCCTTGCACTGAAAAACAAAAGTTTGCGACCTATGAAGAAGCAAAAGTCTTTGCGGATGAATATGATAATAACATTGTAATGTCCTTTCATGTCGTAGCTCCCTATTGGTGCGAAAATCACAGCTCTTGGCATATAGGCCATGACAAATTTCAACGGAAATCCTATCCACTACCTAATATCTAAAAAGGAGTGCGCTAATGGGCATGGACTTTCACCAAACTGTAATGGGACGACAATTCTATGAACGTACTATGCCAGCAATGGTTAGGCAGCTAGCAGAATTATCCACTGCCATACAACAATTAGTAGAACTAGCACAGCAAGGTGTGGCTATTGATAAAGAGCGTATGGCCAAAAAAGAAGCTGATAACATAAAGCAAGACTAGTAACAAAAAGCCGGGGAACGAAAGTCCCCCGGCTTTTTTTATTGGATCGATCCATCTTTTCCTTTAGGTCCCCTTCTTCCACCAGGGATTTAGTCTGGTCCACAGATAATTACAAAGAAGGAACATGGACTCCTATACTTGACTTACCTACTTTAATATGCTATACTGGTGTTAGTAAGAAAAGGAGCATGACCATGACTAAAGCAGAACGACGTGACCAACGAGCCAACAAAGCACATCTTAAAGCCGCCTATGGACGGCGTAACAACCGTAAGTCCTTGGAAATAATTATCCAAGCTCGAAACCTTCGTCTTGCAAAAATAGTTACTGGCATCCGACACAATGATGGTAAGGGACTTGGAGTATAAAATGAAAAAGCAAGATAACAACATGATGGTAATAAAAGCCTTTCGTAAACACGGACTAGGCCACCACTTTAAAGTCTCAATCGTCAATAAAGATGGAATTACTAGCTGTTGTGGAGCAATGACTACTTACCATGATACTACCGAGTGTTGCAAGAACTGTTGGAATGAAGTCATATCATATTTAGAGATATAAATAGATATTGACTTGATAGTTTCATTATGGCATACTGCTATTAGTAAGTAATGGAGGAGAGAAAATGATGCCTTTAACTGAGAAAGAATATGTAGATAAATTGGGGCTTGTGTGTCCCAACTGCCAATCTGAGGATATGGAGACTATAGATTCCGTAACAGTAAATATAGGCTGTGCAACTCAGCCCTATATGTGCAACATATGTAATGCTACTTGGGACGACCAATATACTCTGGATGGTTATGGTAACTTAGAAATTGGGTCTTGACTTAGAGGGTTCACTCTGGTATACTTAAAGAGTCGAAAGTGCCACAGGCTGTTGCAACAGTTGGGAACAGTGGTTAAACGTTGGGATTGAGAAGTATCTGGCTGGGCTGTACGGGCAATATTCCTAGGTGAGTGCCGTACCCGTTAGTTTAGGACAAATGGCTTTCGATTTAAGAAAATAATAAATAAGAAGGAGAAGTATGGAAAAATATACAGAATCACGAGGGCCGTTGAATATGCGAGAACGGTACATTCTATCCAAAGCACTGGCAATTGCCATTAAAGAATTAAACCAAGTCCCACAACCTTACACTGAAAATTCTGATATAGCTGATATGGAACATCTCTTGGAGACTACTTTTGCCGAATTTGCTGCGGTGGTACGCTATAATGGATAAACAAGAGATACTAGATACGATAAATAGCCTCTTGGCCTGTCTACATGGCGATGACACTGACGTACAAACCTTGATAGAGATACAGTTAGACCGTATGGAGCCTAGAGAGTTAGAAGAATACTTTAGAGAAGGGGAATTAGCCTTCTATATAAATAATCCAAATTGTTTTAAAGATGCATACTACTCAGAATTTATAGAAGCGTAAAAAGGAGGAAAATAATGGGGTATTGTATAACTGTAAAAGAATGTAACGTCTTTATTCCCAATGACCAAAAAGTTGTAGCTTTGAAAACACTCAAATCTACGGCTGCGAATACCGACCGAATGGGTGGTGGTGGCTATACTGGTGGCGAAGTTGTTGAACGTTGGTTCGCTTGGATAGATATGAAAAAACTAGCTAATGCCAATACTCTAGTGGAAGCATTTGATGCTTGGCGTTACATTTTTACTGAAGACGAGGATGGAGTACGCTTAGAATACTTCCACGGTGAAAAACTTGGTGATGATGTCTTCCTATGGGAGACAATGGCACCATTCATCCAAGATGGCGGATATATAACGGTAATCGGTGAGGACGATACCTTTTGGCGGTGGAAATTTAATAATGGCATATGCGAAGAAGTAGAATTACGACTTATGGAAGTATAATACTCCTTTCCTCTCTCTTGGACGACTGGGGTCCTCCAAACCCAGTCGTCTTGCTTCTCAAAGATGCGGGCTATCAGTTCCCTCCTGGTAGTCCGTATTTTTTATGCAGCGGCCCATCTTTTCCTTAGAGCCACGAGGGTCAGCTGCTGGTCGGCAGCCCAAATTACTCGGAAATTGGGTATTGACTTAGCACTATCACTCTGGTATACTACTGTAGTAAGGAAATAAAGAGGAGGATGATATGGCGGAACAAGACCAAACACAGACCGAGGAAATACAGACGCTCTATGCCTATATAGGTAAGTTGCACCGTGCACTATGCACTACCATGGATACTGTGGCTAACACATATGACAATGGAGAAAACTGCCCATATTGTGGCGTAGACTACCACTTCAATGACGAGAAAGACGAATACATGTACACCTGCGAAAACGCCGACTGTGACGGTAACGAAGCACAAAACGTACTCAACGAAGTATCTAAAGCCTACGGTCAAATAATCTATACCAAATAATAAGGAGTTTATAGCTATGTCTATGTATATGCTTAATGATAAGGCACGGAAATTCTATGAAGGCTATTATGGTGCTCTTGTTGGAGCGACCATAACCAAAGTTACCGTGTCAGAGTCTGACGACGAAGGTAACTCATGGCCTATGTTTTATGTAACGTTGAAAGACGGTACTAAGTTGGAACTAGAACTATCACAAGATGAAGAAGGCAACGGGCCAGGATTCATGTTTGGTTTGCCCGAACCTACTCCATTAGAAAATTAAAGGAGATATTGACTTAGAGATACCAAGATGGTATACTACTAATAGATTAAACGAAGGAGAGGATATATGTCCATTGTAGATACTGTAGAAGAGATTCAAACATTCTTGGACGAAGAGAAAACGGTAACACTAATGGCTGATGAGCCGACCAAGTTCATGGTAGACCTCAAAAACCTATTAGACGAAGTAGTGTCTGCGGCTGAGGATATTCAATCGGCTGTAGAAACTGCAATTGATGCTGTTGAAGAACTACGAACACGAGCTGAAGACGTAGTAGCTGACGTAGACGATGCTATCTCAGAATTAGAGTGTGTGAAGTAAGGAGTCTTAGTGCGAACTATTGAACACATCACTCGTCAATGGCAACTTCTTGGAGTGTCTTTATGTTCCTTCTGTGAATGTCCAGCCGATGAACATGAAGAAGAAAATCACCGTTGCCTAGCCACTCCATATGGCTGTGGTTGTGGTAATGACTGTCCCATAAAAAAGGACATATGTGGATGTATACAATGTTGGGGATGATTTTTTACGAAGATGGGAAAAATATAAACGGATAAAGGTAAGGAGTAATTATGGGAGCAACTAACTACATAACAGTATCAAAGGGCAAGAACGCTAAAGAAGCATTTGAGTCAGCACGGTCACAAGCTCAATGGGATTATGGCCATGGTGGATACACTGGAACAATAGCTGAAAAGGATTCCTTTGTACAGTTCCAGCGTCCCGCCGGTACTCGCCAAGCCACAATCAAACACATTGTCGAGGGTATAGCTGGGCCTGATGAAGAAATCACTAAGCTAGCAAAGAAATACCCTAAGTTCCCTATTCGAAAAATGCTGCAAGTATGGGACGATAAGTGGGGGCCATCGGCTTGTATGGAATTAAAGCCAAAGGTATATGTATTCTTTGGACTGGCATCAGAATAATGTAATCACATAGTCTTTGTAGCAGGGCAAAGGCCATAGACCGAAGACCTTGGAGTTAGCGTGTTCTCCAAGGTCTTTTTTCATACCTTAGGTCCCTGGCGGCGACGTGTCATCTTTTCCTTAGGGCAATTAAGCTGCTTCCTCCAGAATTAACGAAAACTCGGTATTGACTTAGGTCACTCTATCTGTTATACTAATAGTAGAGTAAATAGGAAGGAGAGAAATATGTCAACTGTCCACGGTTCTATTCGGGATTGGCGACCATGAACTATCTAAGGCTATTGACTTAGTGTAGTTTATCTGGTATACTAATAGCAGAGTAAAAAGAAGGAGAGGATATATGCCTAATTGGTGCGAAAACCGAGTAACTATCTCTGGTGATGTGGATGAAATAGCTAACTTCCGCAAGACTGTTGAAGGGCCAGACCAGTACGGTGCGGAGTCTATATTTTCATTCCATCGGCTATTGCCGATGCCTGAGGAATTGGTAAACACTACGTCACCGCCTACAGTCAAGGCTACGCAAGCGGAATGTGATGAATACAATAATGGGGATAATCATTGTATCGCTGTGACTCAAGAAACGGTTGATGCTCGGAAAGAAAAGTATGGAGCATCTGATTGGTACGCTTGGGCTAATAATGAATGGGGAACTAAGTGGCAAGCTACTGGTGTTGAATTGGAGGACGATGACGAATGTCTAGTGTACCACTTTGATACGGCGTGGGGGCCACCTGAGGGGATTTGGGGTGCAATACTCCAACAATTCCCTAAGCTATCGGTATCATGGTTCTATGATGAACCCGGAATGGAAATTTGCGGATATATGGGAGCTGATTAAATGACCTCAGAAAAACTAACTAAAGAACAGAAAATTGAAGAACTTATTGAATACATCGTTGACGCTATGGATACGGAAACACTAGTATCATTCGTTAAAGAAAACCTCGCAGAGTATTATGGCTCTGACGACGGGGCTGACGACTTTGACACTAACTACCAAGAAATGAAGAAAATAATGGGAGATGAATAAAAAATGGATAGCCTAACCGCAACTCTATCAACGGCTGAATCTCGCCCGACTATTGAATTTCAATGCCCAGTCACTGACATGCCGATAACTCTAGCGTTTGGATATTTAGACGGCGAAGCTATGATGCCCATATGGACGGGCGAGGGCAACGACATAGTGGCTATGATTCCCAAACAAATACTTATCGCTGCACTTGAAAAGGGATGGGGAGACAACGAACTTGTACTTTCTGTCTAAATCAAAAAAGGAGAATTAGCCTATGTACATAATGCTAGAAGGTAATCTAACTGAAGGATTTACAGCGTATGGCCCATATGACACCTTTGGAGATGCGTCGGATGCCCATGATAGCTCCGAAGGTTGGATTATGGAAGTAAACGCCTTGGAAATGCAAAAGGTAGAGGATAATGAATAATGAGCCATACTGAATATGATATTGAACAAGTTTGGAATAAGACGGAAGATGAAAAACCAGAAACGGTCATCACTGGTAATTTCGGAGTGTACCGCTATGAAGTAGTTGGATACTTAAACCCGTCATCAAATGAGCCGGATGATTATAGCTGGTTTGATGTGTTCGTCGATGGTGAATGTATCAATCTTGGACAAGTCTTAGATGATGAGACTGATGCTCTCTTATATTTTATAAACTGGATAGCTAATGAAATAGAAGAATCGCAATGTCTCGTATGTGGGCATTAAAGGATTAACTACATGTGGGAACCCATGAAATACGTTGAAGCGACTCCAGAGATGAAATCTGAACGTGAGAAGCAACTTCATACAATATTCGACGAACTGGTCACTCAAGGAGTATCACAAGAATCAGCCGATAAGAACTTTAAAGCCTTTCTGAACGATGAAATCTGGCTCAATGACATCTACCAAGCCAATGTACGACGTAAGACAGGCGAAGGATGGTTTGACGAGACAGAAGAGTGTTGGAATGGACTTAATGAGGATTTCGGTGAAATCATCTGGATATCGATCAAACGACGGGATAAAGAGGCTATACATGATTGGCGTGACTTCCAGTCAATCAAGAACGACATAGCAGGGCCTGATATGGAAGCCGTGGAAATCTATCCTGCGGAATCACGTTTGATGGATACGGCTAATCAATACCACCTCTTTGCTTTCAAAGGTAAATTCCCAGTAGGATTTCAATTCAGATGTGTTAGTGATGATACCTTAATCAATAGTAAACAAAGACCCATACAAAAGAAAGGAGTGGACAATACCGGGGACTAGCTCCCCGGCTATTTTTTAACCCGCAACTCATCTTTCCCTTAACCTACCTGGACGGTCCTTCGAGCTGCATCGTCGGATATGGCCATATATTAATACTTGACTTAGGGCTTACAGTATGGTATACTAATCTAGTAAGAGAGAAAGAGGGAGGATACATGCAGGTAAAAGCTCAACCTAAAAACCATAAACTTGGAAATATCTGGAATATGTCATTGCCAGCGGTGGAGACATGTGGAGGAATGTCTGCTGCTTGTGCAGGGCCAGACGGTAAATGCTATGTACTTAAAATCTATCGACGTTGGCCTAACGTCCTAAAAGCTCATCAAGATACTTATGTTGGCATTCTAGATGCTCTGCAAAATGGCGAAGAATTAGAGTTAGCCACTAACATTAAAAATGGCGACATTCTACGTCTACATGTGGCCGGTGACTTCTTTGACCCAGCTTATGTTTATGCTTGGATACGTCTTATGACTGCTAATCCTCATATTCAATTCTTTACTTATACCCGTACATGGCGTATATCTGAAATGTCAGACTCACTACATGAATTGGCCGAGCTACCCAATATGACTCTGCTACTATCCGTTGACCGTGATACCGGATATCCTGACAAAGAGTTATGGAAAGGTTTTCGCACTGCATTTATGATGGTGGATGATGGTGATGTCGGCCTAGTCGAACCCGATACACATGTGGTGTTTCGTGATGCTCGTAAAGACATACTTAAACGGGTCAACGGTAACCTAGTATGCCCAGTTGAAAATGGTATAACTAAGACTACCTGCGAAAAATGTAAATGGTGTTTCAAGGCAAATCCTAATAAAACTGCCCTAGCAAAAGAGGTGGCCTAAGTCATGAAAGTTGAAGTTTATCGTAACTTACATAAAAATTGCTGGTCTATACGTAATGCTAAAACTGGCAAAGTTGTTGACCACATCGACTACATTTGCATAAAAGATGCGAAGTTAGTAGTCCGTCCGGCGGGACGTGCCAAAGTGCTACGAGAGAAACGTAAAAATGTACACGCATTTGTACGTGGTGAGGTCGCCACTTTTGAGGATGCATTAACGGCGACCCGTCAGATATCTTATAACCCCTATAAGAATGAATCCTTTATGCTGGTAGCTACTGAAACTCCCATTAAAGAGGCGGAGATCGTATTCTTGGCCAATAATGGCACGGGATGGGTTAATGGCTAATGTCACTCGAATAAAGTATAAGGCGACGGGAAAATGCTTATGGTGTCCTCAGCCACGTTATATAGCAGCTAATCATACTTATGCTTTATGTCATAAACATCTAACCCAATCCCGTGCAAATCAAGCCAAACGCATGAACCGGCCAAAGATTGGTTTATGCCGTCGATGTAAGGATTATATTGAACCAGGACGCACACTTTGCGAATACCACCTAGACTATGAACAGAAACGGTTAATTAAGAATACCAATTATATTGACAATTCGAAATTTATATTATAAGTTTTGTGTGAACAGTTCTAATAGCTCTGTTCCCCACAATGAGAAAAATCGATGGGTTCCTCGGCCCATCGATTTTTTTATCTCTTCTTTTCATCTTTTCCTTAACCAATATGGGACCTTCAAACTATAGCTGCTATTGACTTGGAGCGTACAAAGTGGTATACTTATATAGTAAGCAGAAAAGAAGGAGTGTCTATGAAAGCAGCTGTAATTTCACTATTTGATTTAACTGGAGCTATGGTAAAACCTTGGGTTGATGCAGGCTATCAATGTTTTATATTTGATATGCAACATCCAAAGATAACAGTAACCCAACAACTAGCAGAGGGAATTAACCCAGTCAAAATATCTGGAGATTGTTCGGAGTGGGGGACTATTGGCCGCACTATTTTTCAAACTTTTGATGTAAAGATATTATTCTCGTTTCCCCCGTGCACTGACCTAGCTGTATCTGGCGCAGCACACTTCGAGAAGAAACGACAAGTTGACCCAGAATACCGTGCCAAGGCTATGGATATGGTTTATAAAGGTTATAACATCGCTAAGGCTTATGGTGTTCCCTTCATGATTGAAAATCCCATATCGGTTATATCTTCCTTATGGCGTAAACCTGATTATATATTCCACCCATATGAATATGGCGGGTATCTATCTGATGACGATGTATCTCCTTATGAATTAATACCTTCTCAGGATAGATACACTAAGAAGACATGCTTATGGACGGGCAATGGTTTTACCATGCCTACAAAGAAACCGGTAGAACTACCTGATGATTATAAGTATTCCCCTCAACATCTGAAGTTAGGCGGCGCAGGACTCAAGACAAAGAACATACGCTCTGCCACACCACGTGGTTTTGCATGGGCCGTGAAGTTGGCTAATGATTCTGTCAATGAGCCTTACCATGAACATGATGAAGATTGCCGCTATATCGGTAATGATATGTGGGACTGCGGTGCGATGGACCTACAATAAAACTAATATCCCATAGGTAACTGGTTTTCATGGTAGATAGATAAGCCGAGATGGTGGAATGGTAGACACGACGGACTTAAAATCCGTTACCTTGACAGGTGTGTGGGTTCGAATCCCTCTCTCGGTACCAAAAATACTAATCCAGGGTTAATTCCCTGGATTTTCTTTTATCCGTCGTGATCTCATCTTTCCCTTAGCCTGGTGGAGTGGGCTAAGCGGGCTGACGGGAAAGAGGTAAGCTGCGACAGCACCCTTTCCCGATACCTTGGCCTTTATTACACTCCATACCATATATAGTATCTATAGCGGCCCTATACCATATATGGTATATGATACTGTACCTACTACATGTGGTATCTACAAGGAGAATATGGCCTGCTGACTACTATATGTGGTAGGCAAGAGGGGGTATATAATCGGAAATAAGACAAACGGTGTACACAGGATGGTATGATATCAATTTTTTATGAAAGTAGATAAAATAACAAAGGATTAGAAGCTCAGAGTGATAACAGTATAATTGACTTGAGTGGTACCTTCTGCTATACTCATACACATAGAACTGATTCTAAGAGAGGTTAATAAGAAAGGTACTTATAGTTATGGTTATGGTTCTCTTATGGTTATGATGCTTATAGTGGTTATGGTTATGATACCTTATGACTATAAGGTTAATGCTTATGGTTATAACTAGTAGTTATAGTATATCTACTAATGGTTGTATACTTATGATTATCCCTGAAGCCCCGGCATTTACTAATACTATTGAGTTAACCAAGGTCCCCTTTATAGCCGCCATGTTTTATGCTCATAGGTAAAAACGGGTTAAGATGTTTCTAAATAAAATATTAAAAATACTAAAAAAGAAGGAAGTAAGAATGAAAAAGAATAAAGAATTAAATCCTACCGCAGAGAAATTATATAAATTAACTGGATTTGTGCCTAAAGAAATTGAAAATATATTAAAAAATCAAGCCAGTGAAGACGCACTTAAATTTTTAATTAAATGGGCCGAAGTAACAAGAGCATCCTTACGAGCCAATACAGAAATAATATCCAATTGTTTAATAACTGATTCAAACGGTCACGTGCTCTGTCGGTTCTGTGGCGAAGGAATCCCAAACTGGAAAGAAGAAAATGCCAGAGAACACAGTAGTGATTGTCCTATTGAATTAGCCTGTAACGTACTGGGAGAAGTACGACAGATGCGTCAACAGATTACAGATTCAATTCACCAAAATTAAAGGGAGGTTAAATATAATGTCAACAACGGATTGGACGTATCAGGAAGATAAAGTAATAGCCCCACCTACACCAAAACGAGACTTTCAAACAACCCGAATAAACCAGAACCATGAAAAAGCTATGGGTGCCGAACCCATCAGCCATAAACAATATGGTAGTGGTAATCCAATAAAGCCTAAACATAAAGAATTTGCCGACTCATTCCCACATCAATGTAGATACTTTACTGGCGAATGTGAGGCCATTGTGGAACGTTCAGCAGAGAATAGAGCGCATTTCGATATGTGCCATCCAGTAACCACTGCTGAGTATGAACTATACAACTCAGCCCACAATCGTGAACCAGGCGGTAAAACAGCATATCTATTAGCACTGTGCTTTGGACGGTCTGAGGATACAGTAAGAAAAATGATATCAGGTGATATACGACGATGGGGTAGGCGAGACAAAGAGATTGAACAGATACACCGAACTTTCAAACAGAATCTAAGCACTATGGCTGGACACTATAAAATGCTTGCTGAATATGTAGAAGTAATAGAACCTATAAATTTAGTGTTACCTGAAAATGTAATTCCCCAAAATATGTCTACCATCCAACAACAATTCCCTCTGATAAAAGCCTTGGAGACTACAACAGAAACTTCAATCACAGATATGCAACAGAATGTAAGTACATTCGTTGAACAATACAACGAACTAAACCGAAAACTAGAAGCTGCCGAAAACCGAGAAAAAGAGTTACAGCACGTTGTAGATGTATTACGAAAATATATAGACAACAACGATAACTTGATTAGGTCTTTTTACGATCAACATATCAGCACATATGTATTAGATACTATTTGGGACAAAGATTTAGAATAACCTACCCACCAACATTACCATTACTATTAGCCGGTTCAACCAGACCGGCTAATTCTTTGAATAATATATTGACTTAGAAATGTTAATCTGGTATACTAACTATAGAACGAAAAAGCACAAGGAGAAACGAAATGGCAGTTTCAGTACGTTGACAACTAAACAAGATAAATCAGCTCTGGACTATTGTCTAAAATTGCTACGGCGAGATAAATCAGTATTACGAGCACTGCAAGAAGCTAAACATTTGTTTGGGGCAATCACTAACGATATCAATACAAAATCTAAACACTGGATTTTCAAAACTAACACAACTTCAAAGGAGTAAATAATATGGAATTCACAAAGTCAAAACGTAATGAGATTTCAAAAATATCAATAGACGCACTCACTAAGGTATTGGAACCACTTGGCATTAAAGTAGAACGTGCGGGTGGTTCGTATGACACATTGGAATACACCATGAAAATACGTTTGTCATGTTCCAATGTCGATGGGGATACTCAAGCTCAAAACAACTACAAGACGTATGCAACCTTCTATGATTTGCCGTTAGAGATGTTGGGCACTACTTTCAAATTGAATGGTAGATTTTTTACGGTAACTGGATTTCTACCAAATCGGCCTAAAAACAATATACAGATAGAAAATGCCAAGGGTAAGAAATTTATTGCTCCACATGAAACAGTGGTACGTGCATACCAAAAACACGTGGCATCTACTACAAAGGTAGGTGCGTAATGGAAAAACGTTTTCAAGTGCGTATAGAAACAGGATCGGCTATGATAATTCCGTGTCGGCAATGTGAACATTGGCCCGAAGAACATGACCACGAAGGATGCGAAGCATGCCAAGGAAACGTATCTACTGGCATGCCGGTAATGAAAGTATGTGATAAGTATCAAGGCTATGATTCTCTCGCCGATATTCAAGACCGTAACGAGATGTGGATTGAAGTAATCTTAGGTGATGAAGGCATCATCGTTGACGTATATAACAATGATGAAGATTCTATGGCAGATTGTATAGCTACTGGCGCACATACCTGGAATGAATTAGAACTTACGCAACCGCTAAACATGGTCGAAGGAGAATAACTAATGGTATCAATAGAAACGGTCAAGGAAACCATCGGTCATTGCAATCTCTACATGGTCGGGACGTTTGAAGCAGTAGACCAGATGAACCAACGCCTAAAATGGGCCAAGATAGACGACTGGAAAGCCGGGTATAGCCACCACGTCAATGCCATGCCAGAAGAAGCAATCCGTGTCGGTCAGGTTAAAGTTCACCACGGCGACCAGCCCTATCCACTATGGGTCAAACAAATAATTTAAGAAGAGATTAAAAAAAATAATGAAAATAGCCGACTTATTCTGCGGTGCTGGTGGTGCAAGTAAGGGACTACACGATGCTGGTTTTGAGGTAGTAGGATTCGATATTAATCCTCAACCAAATTATCCATATGAGTTCTACAAGATGAATGCTTTAGATGCTGATTTGACAGAGTTTGATGCTGTATGGGCCTCTCCACCATGTCAAGCATTTTCTCAGGCAGTCAAGAAGATTCATAGAGGAAACCATGAGAATTATATCCCTGCAATTAGAGAGATGCTTATGCTCTCTGAACTGCCTTATATAATAGAGAATGTTCCAACAGCTAAGATTCATCTAAAAGAACCAATCACACTGTGTGGGTCTTCATTCGGTCTACCGGTCAGACGGCATAGGCTATTTGAGAGCAATGTTGCCTTAAAGGGATTGGAATGTAGACATAATGACTTCCCTCCAAAATATCCCCCTGCCTAGAATCGAAAAAATCTATTACGGGTAATATCTATTAGTGGTGGATATCAAGGCAATGGTGTGACATTCCAAGAGAAATTAGATGCGATGGGGGTTGATTGGTCTATGACTATCAAAGAACTTAGTGAAGCTATACCGCCCGCATATTCTAAGTTCCTAGGTAAAAAGTTAATGTCCTACTTGAATTTTAAAGGAGAATAAAATGGAGATTCTAATTAGAGAGCCTTGCATCTGCCCCAAGGAGACTATTTGCACTATATGTGGGGGCGCAGGTCATACAGAGAAATGGATGCCCATATCTGAAGTTCTAAAGGTTAGTAAACAAAAACCGGATAAGGTCTGCCTGGAATGCTACAGCGTCTTTACGCCAAAACGCACAAACCAAGTTTATTGCCCTCCACCCGCCTATTCACGTGGGAAGGAGAGCTTGTGTTCAGCCCGCCAACGGATGAGGTCCTACAGAAATAAGAGGTCGGGAGTGGAATCCAAATGAACGACAGCATACGCAAACTATGAACATAACTAAATATAGATATCAAGGCACAGTCCAAAGTCTGCAT